>Ga0181528_10002335_pt1 | contig 11636 bp, 2 predicted proteins | sample PEATcosm2014_Bin_47_FD_119742 | JGI IMG/M metagenome (GOLD analysis project Ga0181528, IMG submission 119742) | Peatland microbial communities from MTU Mesocosm Facility, Houghton, MI, USA - PEATcosm2014_Bin10_10_metaG | ecosystem: Environmental > Terrestrial > Soil > Wetlands > Peat | place... | reverse complement strand
TCGCATCGTTCTCGAAAACCATAAAATCGTCTAAATTGATCGCCGTGGAAACGTCGCCTCCTTCCTCAAATCCAATTGAGTCGCGAAATTGTCCTTTTATTCTAAAATTTGACCGTTGTTCAATTGCGGCAATTTTGACAACCACGCCTTTTACGGGGAATAGCGCCCTCTTCAAGAGATCAGCAAGGTATGGTTGAAGTTCGTAAGGGATAGCGACCCATTCATCAAGCGCAATAATAAGACGCTTTTGGGGTAGGGTTTCAAGTATATTGTTCAGGCTCCGCGATAAAGAACCAAAATGTACTCTGTGTGTTAATGCCCCAGACTCCGTTATCTTCTGGCCTTCTGAGTCACTCCTCGCATCCTTATCTGTATTGATGAGGGTTAGCCCGGGTTCTTTGTTTATCTGCAATGTTGTTCCTGTGTTACTCTCCGACGAGATCGTTCTCGCGGTCTGCCTTTCTATCGCTATATCTCCTTCGACACGCACTTGGGTAATACTTTCTCCAAAAGCGTCTAGTAGGGGACCAGCAATTGAGAGATCGAGATTCTCATTATTCAGTGCTACAGAGAGAATTTCGTAATGAACGGACTCCAACACATCGAGCAATAGGCGGGTCGCTCTTTCTGTAATAGATATCTTTGTATCGGAGTATATGCCGCCTGAAGACCCGACTGTGCGTAAATCAATATACACAGTAGCAATACCGGCAGCCTTTGCGGTTTCTAGAGCATAGACTAAAGCATGAGTCTTGCCCGTACCACGTCGGCCAAAGATCACTTGGTTATCCTTGGTACTAATCGAAGGAAGCAATGTTCCGATGTCAACAAACGTCTGAACAAGTGTAGCCGGATCTGCGGCTTCAGCTCTCTTCGTCAGCTGAACAAATGTCCTTGCGATCTGCTGATTACTTTCTTGTGGCATAAACCACCTCTATTTCGATCACCTCATAATAAACCTAAATGGAGCCTTTTAGTTTGAGGGGGTGCCATATATCTCAATCGACCACCGAGGTTGCTTGGCAAGGTCACGATCTTGAAAGTTAGGCGGATCGCTGGCCCCGATGCCGCGTGGTCTGAATGTTGAGGAGAAAGAAGCCCGTGCCTAAAGGCCTGATCGGTAGGTGCGACATTCAGAGGCCTGAAGGCCTCTGCTCCTTCCGCTGATAGCTTGGTTGCTTTGCTCAGGGAAAGAGAAACGCGCCGGGAAGAGAAGCCGTTCCTCGTACACGCGCCACAAAAATTAATTTGACAGTCGTATCGATATTGGGTCATGCTATATGCATAGAGCGGAGCTTGGGTATCTGGTATTGAGACTCCGCAGCGAGATTGTAGCAAAAGACTCTCCCCAGAGTTGATTCCGGCAACTTCCCTTTGTCCTGCACGATCCCTGACCGACAGCTTTACGAACAGAACGCCCGAAGACAAACAACTTGGCCCACTAGCTTAAACGTTTGAGTAGATGACTCCAGCGTATAGGAAAGCTATGCTCTGTCTACTAAAACGTTTGAGTTGTAAGTTTGTTATTAACCTCACTTAAGCAAAACCAAGGTTCCCGTGTCCTGTTGAGTTTTGTGCGAGGTTGCCGCTCCCTGATGGTCGCGTCGACTGGATGGACTTGCTCTCGGGATACACCACCCATGGTTGCGCTGTAACCCCCTAAGGAGAAGTCTTCATGAATACGTCATCGATTTTTGCACGATCCGCAATTTCACGCGGACTGGCCGCGGCCTTCTGCGCTGCCGCATTTCTTGTTTCCGTTGCTCCGGCGCTGGCCGAACAGCCGGTTCAGCAATTGCATGGCCATGTTCGCTCAGCAGTGGCTAACGGAGAGGCAAAGCTGGTACGCAGGGTGCCGCCTGGCCAGCGCCTCAATCTCTCGATCGTGCTGCCTCTGCGCAACGAAGCTGAACTGCATAGTTTGCTGGGGCGGCTTTACAACCCGTCGAGTCCGGATTACCGCAAGTTCCTGAGCGTGGCCGAGTTTACGGAACGGTTTGCGCCGACTGCCGAGGACTTCAAAGCGGTAGTGGATTTCGCCAAGGCCAACGGCTTTACCGTGACAGATGAACCTGAGAATCGCATGATCGTGCCGGTGAGCGCAACGGCGGAGCAAGTCGAGAAGGCGCTCAACATCAAGATGAATCTTTACCAGCATCCGACGGAGAGTCGCGTCTTTTACTCGCCGGATGGCGAGCCATCGCTTGCGCTGAGCGTACCGGTGGCGCAGATTGCCGGCCTGGATGACTTCACGCTGCCCAAGCCTGCGTCGAAGAAGGCGACGGCGGCGGAAGTGCTTGCCGCCGGCAGTTACCAAGGCTCTGGACCCGGCGGGTCGTACACGAGCAGCGATATGCGGTCGGCGTACTATGGCGGCTCGGCTCTGACTGGCGCGGGTCAGGTAGTTGGACTCTTTGAACGCGGCGGGTACGATCTGAGCGATGTGGAGGAGTCTTTCAGTAGCGCCGGCCAGACGAATAACGTGCCGGTGAACAATGTTCTGCTGGACGGAATGGGACCGGGGCCTGTCGGTGACTACGACGGCGAAGAGGTTCTGGACATTGTCGCGGCAATGGGCATGGCGCCGGGGTTGAGCCAGGTCCGCGTTTATATCGGGTCATCGGATGTGGACATCTTCAACAAAATCGCAACGGAGGATATAGCGCAGCAAATCAGCGTCTCGTGGGTATTGGCGTATAACCCGACGGGAGAGGATCCCATCTTCGAGGAGATGGCCGCACAGGGGCAGAGTATCTTCGCGGCGTCTGGAGATTGGGGTTCGTACCCAAGCGGTTTCTCGGCATTCCCAGCAGAGGACCCTTGGGTTACATCAGTCGGCGGGACGGTGTTGCCTGCGTATACCTTACCGTGGCCGGAGATCGCATGGGGCACCGGTTACTGCACAGGGTATTGCGCCAGCAGCGGCGGCATCAGTCCCGATGGCATCAGCATGGCGGCCTGGTCTAGCACGTACGGATTGCCTGACTACCAGGCAGACGTGGCCGATGCGTCGAATGGCGGTTCGGCGTCGTTGCGCAATGTGCCAGATGTTGCCGCGAATGCAGGCAGCGGTATCTACATTTGCCCATTGGCTGAGTGTGGCGGATGGATCGGCACCAGTCTGGCAAGTCCGCTGTGGGCGGGCTATACGGCGTTGATCAATCAGCAGGCCGAGGCCGCAGGCAAGCCGACGGCCGGCTTTATCAACCCGGCCATTTATGTGATCGGCAAAGGTTCCAATTACGGCAGCGATTTTCATGACATGACCAGCGGCAGTAATGGAGGGTTTAACGCAGTCACCGGTTACGATCTGGTTACCGGCTGGGGCAGCCCGAATGGACAGAACCTGATCAATGCGCTGTCCGGGGTGACTGTAACTCCGTCCAGCACTTGCCATGTTGTCTACACCATCAACAGCGAATGGGCGGGGGCTTTCAATGCGACCATCACCATCTATAACACCAGTACAACTACCCTGAACTACTGGACGCTGACCTGGAACTTCGCCAATGGGCAGACGATCACTCAGGCGTGGGGAGGCGCTGCGACCGAGAGCGGCGCGGCAGTGACGGTGCTCAATGATGGCATCTATGGCCCGATTCCGGCTGGGGGCAGCTACTCCGGTCTGGGATTCAACGGAACGTGGAATAACAGCGCCAATGCGGCGCCGGCGTCGTTCGCGCTGAATGGAACCGTCTGCGACTAAGATGCTTCGAGCATAGTAATAACTGATCGGCTAGCGGGGCAGCGCATGTGGCTAACGTCGCTGCCCCGTTCTTTGCTCATGCCACCTGCGCCACCAGCGGTGGGGCAGGTGGGCTTTGCCTCGAGTAGTTGAGTGTATTGCCGCCCACCCTTTTTCTAGTAAAGGGTGGGTGACATGGCCTAGTCCACGGCCAGAGTAGCTGTGGCAGTTGCTGATGTGTAATCGGTAGTGTCGGTGGGCGTGAAGGTTGCCGTGAGCGTCTGCGTGCCTGAGCTGAGAACGGTTCCGGCTGCGGGTGAGTAAGCAAAGACGCCAGGAACATTCGCAGAGGCGTCTAGCTGAGTGGCGGTCAGCGGCGTGCCAGAGGAGAAGTCCGCCGGATTCGCCCAGGTGATGATTGGGGTGGCTTGATTTACCGTGAGCATCACCGTTGCAGTGGCAGTTGCGTAGTCGGTAGTGTCGGTTGGGGTGAAGGTTACGGTCAGCGTCTGCGTTCCGGCGGTGAGCACGGTCCCGGCTGCGGGTGAGTAGGTGAAAGTTCCGGCAACGGTTGAGGTAGCGTTCAATTGGGCTGCGCTGAGCGCTGTCCCGTATGTGATAGCTGCCGGAGCAGTCCAGGAGACAGCCGGTGTGCCCTGTGTGCCAGTACCGCTCAGTGTGATTGTTTGTGTGGCGTATCCCGGCGTAGCGGCGTTCAGATTGCTATCCGTCAGCGTTAACGAGCCGGTGAGGGCGCCCGCCACTGCGGGTGTAAAGCTGATGGGCAACTGGCAGGAAGCGCCAGCCGCCAGGGAACCCGCTGCCGTAGAGCCTGCGCTCACCAGCGGGCAGGCCGAGGCGCCGCTGCTATTCAAAGCGAAGTTCGAGGAGATGTTTGGGTTGTTGCCGGTGGATAGTATTGGAAACGTCAACGCAGCGTTGCCGACATTCTCGATTGTGACTGTTTGCGGGCTATCCGGGCTGGTTAAGCCGACCGATGTGCTGGCAAAGCTCAGACTCGGCGCGTCCGCGAAGTCTAATTTCCATACGTCGTTATAGTACTCTTCGGCGACAAAGACATTGCCACCGCCATCAACCGCAGTCCCGACAGGAAGACGGAGACCGCTGATTATGCTCTCGGAGTATCCGGTCACCGATGGCGTTTCCTTTAACACCCGGTTATTCGCGTAATCGGCGATATAGACGCTGTTATTCGCATCTACTGTCACGCCAAAGGGCATATTGAGATTGCTGGAAATTATGCTTTGTGTGTAATTCCCAGCAGATAACGTCTCCAATAACACTCGGTTGTTAATCGTATCGGCGATGTAGACATTGCCGTTACCATCCACTGCCACCCCCAGGGGATCAGTGAGACCGTTGCCGATCACGCTCTCGGAGTAGCTTCCTGCGAATAGCGTCTCTTTCAACACCCTGTTGTTTTCCGAGTCGGTAATATAAACGTTGCCACTCCCATCGACCGCCACGCCATTGGGCCCTAATAGACTGGAACCATTTGGCGCGACGGTGCTCTCGATGTAGTTTGCCCCGACGGTGTCTCTTTCACCACCTGATTACCGTATGTATCGACGATGTAGACATTGCCGCTTCCATCCACAGCGACACCTGTTGGCGCAATGAATCCGCCGCCGACAACACTCTGTGTATATCCGCTCGATGACAGTGTTTCCTTCAAAACCTGACCATTATAGGAATCGGCAATATAGACATTGCCGATTCCGTCCACCGCAACAGCGCTTGGGGAGGCCAGGTTAGTGGCCGGTATCATACTCTGAGTATTTGGCAAGAAGTTGATTTGTGGCCCTGCGCCCGAACCTTGAAGGTATGCGGTGGCAATCACGTTTCCATTGTTATCGTTGAGCACCACTGCGCCGTTGCGGGTTCCGGCGTACGCGGGCGTGAAGGTTACGTTCACCGTGCAGGATTGGCCAGCGTTATAAGCGGTTCCTGCTATGCAGGTGTCCGATCCCGCGTCGGCAAAGTCCAATCCTGTTGCTCCCTGCGTGAATACGGACGTTGAACCCAGTGTGACCGGCGCGCCGAAGCTAAAGTGCAGCGCAACTGTGGGGCTCGTGGCTCCAGTGTTTACCTGCCCAAGGTTTCCGCCCGCGGTCGACACCTCCACCACTTGTTCAAATCCGATATTGGAGATGAATACGTTCCCATGACTATCGACCGCGATGCCGTCGACAGCCTCCAAACTCAAACCTTGGTTCACGCCCGCCACTTCAATGACTGCTGGGGCAGCCGGGATGCTGCCATTCACCGCCAGGATCTCACTCACGGCCTCTTCATCCGAGAAGTAGACATCTCCGTTCGCGTCTACAGCAACGCCCCTGTTTCCGGATGTACCACCGGGAATTGCCATGATGGTGGGCGAAGCCGGGATGCTGCCATTGACCGCAACAATTTCCTGCACTCCACCGAAACCGGCAACATAGAGGTTGCCGCTACCATCCACCGCTATCTCTTCAGCGCCACCGAATCCGCTGGCTAACACCTTGATGGTGGGCGAAGCCGGGATGCTGCCGTTGACCGCAACAATTTCACTCACCGTTTCAGAGCTGTAATCGGTAAAGTAGACATTGCCGCTTATGTCCACCGCGACACCTTCTGGAAGTTGAGCGCCAGCCAGGGTTCTGATTGTAGGCGAGGTTGGAATGCTTCCATTGACCGCCACGATTTCTTTGATCGATTCATAGTCGATGAAATAGACATTGCCGTCCCCGTCCACAGCGACGCTTACACAACTGCATGTAGTCAGAGTCCGTATAGGGGAGGAGGCGGAGATACTGCCGTTGACCGCCACAATCTCGTCTATCGTGCCGCCGTCATATTCGGCGATATAGACATTGCCGTTCTTGTCGACTGCAACATTAGCGGGACCTCCGTACCCGCTCGCCAGTATGGTATCCACTCCACTAAAGTACGCGGCAGGGAGCGAAGACTGTAGCACGGTCAGAGTGACCGTGGCCGTTTGAGTAATACCTTCCCCTGTTGCGGTTACTGTTATCGGGTATGTTCCCGTAGCAACAGTTGAGGCCACATCCACGATCATCGTGGAAGAGCCGCTGCCGGGAGCGGCGATGTACTCAGGACCGCTCACGCTGACACCTGACGGCTGCCCACTCACGGAAAAGAGAACATTCGAGTCAAAGCTTCCCGATACGGTGGTTATCATCGTGGAGATTCCACTGAGGCCCTGCTCAATGGAGATCGCAGCAGGTGAGGCGCGAAAGGTTAAGCTCGGCGGGGAACTGATGACGGTCAGTGCAATGGTGGCAGTTGCGGCAAGCGTGCCGGAGGTTCCGATGATCGCTACTGTGGTGGTTCCGGCTGGGGCAATGCTGCTGGCGGTTAGCGTGAGCAAGCTGGTTCCGGTTGTGGGGTTAGTGGCGAAGGAAGCGGTTACGCCGCTGGGAAGGCCGGAGGCGGCCAGAGTTACGCTGCCGGTGAATCCGCTCTGGCCCGTCACCGTGATGGTGGATATGCCGGTCCCGCCCTGAATTACGGCCACAGAAGCAGGTGCGGCGCTAACTGTAAAGCTAGGCTGCACGACAGCCAGAGAAACATTTGGTGCATATGCCACTTCCGTTCCCGAGGTCCCGAAGATGCTGATGGGATAGACTCCGGGAACGGCATTACTATTTGCTGTCAGAGTCAGAATACTGGTCCCGTTCGTTGGGTTTGCAGTGAAAGAAGCAGTCACTCCGCTCGGAAGATTAGCCGCAGCCAGAGTCACGCTACCCGTGAATCCGCTCTGATCTGTCACAGTGACCGTTGATGTGATCGACAAACCCTGGTTCAGAATCAACGAAGAGGGGGAAGCGCTCAACGTAAAGTTGGCGGGACTTACAGTGAGCAGGAGCGTGGTGGTTTCGGTCAATGGACCAGAAGTCCCAGTGATAGTGATTGCAACAGCGTTTACAAGAGAAGAAGCGCTGCTAGCGGTCAGCGTTAGTACGCTTGTGCCTGTGGTTGGGTTTGGGCTGAAAGATGCGGTTACTCCAGAGGGCAAGCCCGCGGCGCTCAAATTAACGCTGCCAGTGAAACCGTTCACGCCGGTTACCGTGATGGTTGAGGTTCCTGAACCGCCCTGATTCATTATCAGAGACGACGCCGAGCTGGACAGTGTGAAGCTGCCAGTCCCTATCCCGCTCAGCACAATGCTCTGCGTAATGTAGCCCGGCGCAGCGGCATTCAGGTTGTTATCCGTCAATATCAGCGCGCCGCTGAAAGTACCCAGAGCCGTAGGAGCGAAGCTGACGGGCAACTGGCAGGATTCGCCTGCCACCAGCGTAAGCGGCTCCGAGGAGCTGGGACTCAACAGGGGGCAAGCCGAGGATCCGCTGTCATTCAAAGCGAAATTAGCCGAGATATTCGGATTGCTTCCGGCCGATGGAATCGGAAAAACCAACGGAGCATTGCCCGCGTTCACGACTGTAACCGTTCGCGGACTGTCGCTGCTGATTGAGCCTGGAGCAGTGGCGGCAAAAGTCAGGCTCGGCGGATCCGCGACATCCAGCTTCACCACGCGATTGTTGCCGTAATCGGCGACGAAAACATTGCCGCGACTATCCACCGCTACGCCACCGGGCCTGCTGAAGCCGCTGCCAAGTGTGTTGATGGATGGAGACGTGGAAACGCTGCCGTTGATTGCCAGGAGTTCTTTGACCGCGTTGTTGCCGTAATCGGCGACATAGACATTGCCGTTGCCGTCTACCGCAACCCCAGAGGGCTGCTCGAAACTGCTGCCAAGCTTGTTGATGGTTGGCGAGGCGGGAATGCTGCCGTTGACTGCCAGCATCTCTTTTACTTCGCCTTGGCCCTCATCGGCGACATAGACATTTCCGTTGCCGTCCACCGCCACGCCAAAAGGCACGGAAAAGCCGCCGCCCCAAATTCTGATGGTGGGTGAAGATGGAATGCTGCCACCGACGGCCACAATCTCTCTTACCGTCTTGTCGGATGTATTGGCGACATAGACGTTCCCATTCCCATCTACCGCGATGCCTGCCGGATAGCTGAATCCGCTACCCAGCGTTACAATAGCTGGCGAGGCGGGGATGCTACCCTTGACGGCTAGAACTTCCTTGACCGCATTGTTCATGTTGTCGGCAACGTAGAGGTTCCCGCTGCTATCCACCGCCACAAAAACGTTGCTGCCGAAGCCGCTGCCAATGGTTCTGATCGTTGGCGAGGCTGGGACAACACCATTGACTGCCTGCATCTCATACAATGTTGAGCCGCCGACTTCGGTGAAATAGATGTTCCCGTTGCCATCCACAGCCACGCTCATGGGACTGCTGATTCCGCTGCCCAGTATGCTCTGAATTCCGGGCTGAAAGGCAATCTGCGGCCCTACGCCTGTACCCTGGAGACGGCCAGTGGCAATCGTGTTACCGGCGCTGTTGTAGAGGACAGCCGCGCCATAGCGGGTTCCTGAGAACTTTGGCGTAAATGTAACGTTCATTGTGCAGGTTTCACCGGCAGTGTATACGGTGCTTGCCGTGCAGGTTCCCGTGCCAGCATCGGCAAAGTCCTGCCCGGTTGCGCCTTGCGTCAATACTGCCTTGCCGCCGAGCGTTCCGGCAGTATCAAAGGTAAAAGCAAGTGAGAGAGTTTGCGTGCCGGTACTCCCAACGCTGGCCGATCCAAAGTTTCCGTAAACCGGCGATTCTTCCAGCACCCCGTTACTGTCAGCGATATAGACGTCGCCGTTCGCATCCACGGCGATGGCCGTCGGGAGTATTGCCTGACCAAGGCTGAAAAATTGACTGTCTAATAGAGTCTCCGCATACGCGAATCCGCTAGACACATAGGCTCCATTGACAAGCGAATACTGGATGCCTGCAATATAAACATTGCCGTTCCGATCCACAGCAACCATAGTGGGGATTCCTGGGCCGCCCTCGCCAACCAGGCTTTGGTTGTAATTTCCTGAAACCAGCGCTTCCTTCACTGCGGTGTGGTCGGTTTGATCCGTAAAGTAGAGGTCGCCGCTCTGATCTGCCGCGATTGAGGTGATTCCATGCTGCAGTCCACTGATCACCGTAGTCTGGGTATAGCTGCTACCCGACGGTGTCTCCTTCAGTATCTGGCCGTGGTTCGGATCCGCTACGTAGAGCTTGCCGCTCCCGTCCACTGCGATTCCCGCAGGAACGAATGGATTGCTGACCGTTGAGGAGACGACCAGACTCTGGATATAGCTGCTACCGGACGGCGTCTCTTTCACCACTTGGTTATTTTCGACATCGGCGACATACACGTTGCCGCTTCCATCCACCGCAACGGCGTAGGCAAGACGAAAGCCTACACCGAGGGTGCTATAGCTGTAACCGTTCGCCGACGGCGTTGACTTTACTACGAAGCTGCCCGCTGCGAGATAAAAGTTTCCGCTTCCATCGAGTGCGATTCCGTTGACCTCTCCTAGAATCGGAGTAGTGCTCTGAACCCAACTGAGAGGCGCAGACCCGCTGAAGTGGGCGGTTTGGGCAGGGGCGGTGCGGGGTGCGATGCAGAGCAGTGCGGCAAGAAGGAAAAACGAGGCGGTTAGCTTGCACTGCAGGCGCTGAAGTCGTGATGGGCAGGCAGAGACAGACGCAAAGGTGCCCTGCAAGGCTGGGGGGAGGGTGGCATGCATGGTGGGGTGCTCCTGAGAATTCGTTAAATTACACACCGTTGTTTACTTTGAGTAAATAAACCCCGGTAATTTTCTATTTTCGGACACTGTCAGGACAAACAGATCCGGAAACAGACGCCGTCGATTACGCACAGAGAATAGCACGTTTTCTGGTAGTGAATGATATTTACCCAGAAAAATAGCTAGAATGAAGGCAGGCGTTACCTATTGAGATAGATTATTGCCAATTGCAATCGATAATTATTTTGAATCGACTCATAAATTTCCAGCACATGTTATTAACTTTGCCAGAGTTTGCGAACAAGATTTGTCATCACGGGAATGGCGCTTTTATTGCGAAGTGGGAGCGGAGCAAGCTTCACCCCCTTCGCAATGAAAGTGCGAAGGGGGCACTGGGATGATACGGGAGCAGAGAAGCTACTTTTTGCGTGAATGAACTGCGACTTTGCTGGGTTTCAGATTCTTTTCGTCGAGAAGAGTCAGTGCATCGGTAGCGTTGAATGGGTACAAACGAACCGAATGTTCCGACTTATCGCCAGCGTTCTTCAGAGTAATGTCCACGCGACGATTCTGTGCCCAGACAATGACGCCGAGTTTGTTGAGAACTTTCTCACGCTGCGCCTGGTCGAGGTCTGGATTCTCTGAGATCAGAGCTTTCACCTGATCGGCAGTGAGGTTATCTTCTTTGCCAAGATCGACGGTTTCAATCTTCGCTTCGGGAACACCTTGTTGAACCAGGAACTGCTTGGTGCGAACGACACGGCGTTCGGAGAGTGCCTTGTTGTACTCGACAGATCCGCGCACATCGGCGTGCCCGGTCAAGGTCAGTTGGGCATCGGGCTTGAATGTGAGGTAGCGCGTGAAGTCCGCCGCCAGGGTGGTCAGGGTTGCTTCCTGACTGGTGAGAAGGCCGGCGTCGGGCTTCGCGATCCTGGGCACATCGGTCTGGAAGAAGACGCTGTGGAGGGCCAGGCGAGACTCCAGTTGGAGTATCTCAGGATTTACAACCGGAGCCACATACGGGACCGTGATGGTAAGGGTGGCGTTCGCGGTTGCCGTCTGGTTCTTGTCATCCGTGACGTTACAGACGACAGTAACAACGCCGGCGGGGGCATTGCCCGAGGAGAAGGATGCAGTGGTTCCGCTGCCGCTGATGGAGCCGGTTGAAGAAGTGTAGCTATACGTCAATGGACGGTTCTGAGGGCTGAGGGCAGAGGCCGTCACGGTGCTGGTGTCACCGGGCTTGATGTCGCTGGGGTTGGCCGCGCAACTGATCGTCGGCGGCTC
>Ga0181528_10002334_pt1 | contig 11638 bp, 6 predicted proteins | sample PEATcosm2014_Bin_47_FD_119742 | JGI IMG/M metagenome (GOLD analysis project Ga0181528, IMG submission 119742) | Peatland microbial communities from MTU Mesocosm Facility, Houghton, MI, USA - PEATcosm2014_Bin10_10_metaG | ecosystem: Environmental > Terrestrial > Soil > Wetlands > Peat | place... | reverse complement strand
CTTCCACTGCGTACGATCCGGCGTGGCGTCCAGGCATTGCGGCAAACGAAATAAAGCTCAAAGGACCGTCGGGGGCAATCGCCAGCGTATCAACGTCTTTAAGATATTTTTGCAGAGGGGTCCAAACCAAATCCGCCAAGGTTTGTGTGGCGTTCTCGATATTGTCAAATCCTTCTCGCTGATATTGCTGGATTGCGCGCCTCCAGGCAGATATGGCAACTCGAATCGGCCGAGAAAGCCCAAGTTCCACGCACACTGGCGACCCCGAATCGGTTGTGACGAACGCAATCATATGCGGTTCGCGCAACATATACCCGCGACGAGCCGGCGGAGCACTATGGCGGGTATATTGCAGGAAATCGATAAACGCTGTCCGGGGAGGAAGCGCCTGCTGCATTTCTTTCCAGGTCACGACTTTCTCGGCAGGGATGATCGGACGCGTTTCGAGAGCTAATCGATTCTCTGCGATTTCCCGAGCATCCGACGCGTGTGTAAGTCGGTCAACCCATTCCGCAGATTCTGCAATTCCAGAGAAAGCGACTGCCTTTAACTCCTGGCGTGCTTTTTGAGCTCTTCCACGCAAGGATTGCAGTTCGAAGAGTTCCGGATGGTCATTTGCCAATCGGTCAGCGAGCTGAAATGCAGATACGCTTCCTTTGACCGCGAGTACGTGATCATACGCCGCAGCAAGATCCTGTTGAAGTCTGGCAACAGACAACAAAAATGACAGCGCGTCATGACAATCACTTAACATGGTCAATCGAGCGGAACCGTTCTGGCCTGGTCCATCTTTGCGAAAAAGATTTAAAACCGTAGCAAATGCTTCTTCAACGAGACGTCGAGCACGATCAAATTGGCCTCCAGTGCAAAGCAATGAATCGGACAAATTCAAACACGAGCTCGTATATTGCCAAGGGTCGTTATTTCCCCACGTTTGTGCATGACGTCTCACAATCTCCGCATCCTTTTCGGCTGCTTCAAAATTCTTTCCCTGGCACTGAAGTAACATCCCTTGTACCGAGAGAAGTTGAAGATAATTGGGATGAAGCTCACCGCCGTTTTTCATCACCGTTCGCTCCATCTGGTGCAGTAAATTCTCTGCATCAGCCAGATTCAGTCGTGAAAAATTTGTCAAGTAATGCGTGTTCCAGAGTTTAACCATCGCATAAATGCCCATCCGATCACCGTGTGGAAGCGCATGGTAGGCACTCACCGCATCCTCGGCTCGATTCATCATCTTGTACACCAATCGCCATGAGCGATCGCTTTCGGGCGCTCCCGTGTCCCGGCATTGGGCCATCATTTGACTGAGAGCTTCTACCTCAAACACGATGGCGTTGCAGTAATGGGGATGGTGCTGAAGGCCCAACTCACGCCAGTTTTTAAGTGCCAGTTCGAATTCGCGGTAAGCGCCGGCGTAGTCACCGGTTCCAAAATGCTTGACCTTTCCGAGCAAGCATCGCTGCGTGGCAGACGTTGGGTGTTTTGCGCCTCGAGCTTTTTCGGTAAGATCGAGCGCGTCGTATACAAACAGAGCCGCCTTCGACGAATCACCATGCATCCCCAGACAGACACCGAGAAGGCTCTTCGAATTTGCAAGATCGGGGTGTTCTGAACCCTGGTGAGCGAGACGGATTTGGAATGCTTGGTTGAGCAGATCTTCGGCTCGAGGAAATTGCCGTAGCGCGTATTGTGTCTGTGCGAGAAACTCCAAACTCTCGGCCCGGTCTGGATCGTGTGGTTGAAGAATCCGCTGGCGAATGTAATCTGCCCGAATTAATTTGGCGCTCGCAGATTCCTTCCACCACGTATCATGCATTCGTCCCTGGTGACCGAGAACCCTCGCATATTGTCGTGACATTTCGCCGACGGTGCTTTTGTAAACTGCCAACGCGTCTTCATACAATCGGTCTGCTTCATCGAAGTCGCCGCGGTCATCGGCCAACATCGCCAGAACATATTGGCAATCACCATACGCCGGGTGCAATTCACCATAAGCCGTTCGAGTCGCCTCGGCAGCTTGTTTCGCCAGGTTACTTGCTCGCAAGTAATGATCGGCGTGTTCCGTGCATAACCATGCCAGCCGTAAAAGCGATTCGGCCACTTCGGAATGAGTGTCACTCCACAAGGCACGTCGCTGTGCAAGTGCAACTTCCGCAAGGGAGATTCCTTCCAGAAACCGCCCCTGGGCGTGCAGCGATTCGGCTTGACGTTGTTTCCGGGATGCATCACGCCATCGTTCCCGGTCTGCATCCGATCGATCTGACACGGTGCGAAGATCATCCAATTGACTTGTTGCCTGTCGAACTTGCCAGTAGTTCTTGTCGGCATGGATTGAAACGACTTCCTGCAATGCCGTCTGACTCGCTTCACCTGTTCCCACGGCGAATTCCAAGTCTGCCAGACGCAGCAGCGTCGTACCCAAAGCCACAGGAGAGTGATTCCCCTCGACTCGTTTCTTTTCAATGTCGTTTCGAATAAGCGTGAGTTGCTGTTCAAGATCAATGTTGCTGTAGTTCGGCAGCGCGGGGATGATGATCGATTTTTTCGGAGACGGCATCTTGGTCAGCGGAATCTCGCTCCCAGACCGCCACCAAAGTGTGCCGCCGATGATCATCGCCATCGCCAGCACAATTGGCGCTGCATAACGTGCCAACCGCATTCGACTTTCAGGTGGAATCATGCGTTTCATGGGCAACACCTCAATAATCCGCCGGTATCTCGCCGTCGCTGATTCCGCCCAGCCGGAGCATGTTAAAGAAGACCGGACCTTCGGTTAATTCCTGCGAATAATCATTGTCGCCAGGGTCGCCGGGTCCAATTCCAACGGCGGGAGTATTGGCAATGGCGGCGACGTGGCCGTCGGCAAATACAAAATGAATAATATTCGTGTGCTGGGCGCCAAACGTATTGCCGCAACAGTTGTCGTTGAATCCGTCCGTGAAATAAAGCTGGGTGGTCGCGGTCGTCATTGACGTCCAGATCGTCTGATTGGGTGTGGAATAGTTATACATATTCGCTCCCGTCTCACCGAACATCAACGTGCTGCTCAACCCGTCTGTCACGTCCGAGAATCTAATGCCTTTCGCTTGCTGAAAACCACTCGGAACAGGACCGCTATATCCGGGGCTGTACCTGAACATGCCTAGGTAATGACCGTCTCCGTTCCCGTAATACCAGTCGCCGCCGACGGCCGCATAGTGACTTCTCGTCAGCACCCAGTTTCCTGGATCGCCGCTGAAGATGTTGTAGTTCGAAATGTACCCATCCGGGGGAAAATTGACTCCTGGGATTCCGCGATTTTCGAACAAAAGGACAGTAGTAATCTGATCGGGCGAAGGAGAACTAGGACAGACCAGCGCCGGGATCGTTCCTTCCGCACCATATCGGTCCGGTGGCCTGGGGACAGGAATGTTCGGAAACAGAAGGCCACCTGTTGGCTGCGAAGGTGGTCGATTCAACGGATTTTGATACCAATTCGTGTAGTTTGGATCAAAGCTGAAACCGTCATAGTAGGCCTTCTGATCGAGATACGGCGTAAGCGAAAGAATTGGTCCGATATTTTGAATATCGGTACCAGCGGGTAAATATTGAAACGTCTCGTGGAAATTGTGCGCTGCCAAACCCAGTTCCTTGAGATTCTTTTTGCACTGCGTGCGACGAGCCGCTTCGCGCGCCATTTGCACGGCCGGCAAAACAATCGAAACCAGGATGCCAATTATCGAAATCACGACTAGCAATTCGACAATCGAAAATCCACATCGGGCGTATGTTCGTGGGGGGCGGCCTGAATGATCTTTTGTCGGAAAAACTATTGCGAGCTTTGCCAGCATCCCAAAATGACAATCGCGACGCTGTTTCAAACAAATGCACAGGGGTGCAGAGAAGAGAAAAAGCTGAAAATCACTTGCAAAGCGCGAGAAATGAATGAGAACGCCGATCGCGGAAACGACAAGATTACGTTTTCGGAAACGCGTCTTTTTTGTTCTCTGTGTCTCTTTGAATCTGCGTTTCGTTTGCATTTCATTCCTCGTACTATCTGCTGCCTTCAAGGCGATAATTACGGATCACGTGGATATCATCGCCCTTAGTATCGTTATCGATGCCATCCGGGCCAAAAGATTGTAATGAAATCGTCCTCGCACCTTCGTTTACTCGATAGACATACGGCTGGCCCCAGGGATCCGCTTTCTGGATGATCAATCGAAACGAGTTTTCAAATTGCTTTCGCGACCAGGTATTTCTGACTCCTTCGAGGGCCTCTGAAAGTCGGACTGGAGGGATGCGATTGTCCCTGAACGCTTGCGTCAATAGAAACTCGCATAAAAGCCTGAACTCATTCTCGATCGCGGCTTCGTCGCTGGTCGGTTCCACCATGGAAATGCTGGTTTGTATGGGTCTTGGATTCTTGGTATCCCGAGGTGGTGCGGGACCATCAAACCGCATTTTATGCCTGGCGGGGAAGAAGTATCCGTAAAGGTGCGATGACATGATCGCGGCAAAGATCAAAGGGAATATCCAGCGAATATTGTCCCAAGTGATATATTTTTCGAAGACATTTTTTTCCATTATGACTTACCCTTCTGTGCGAATCGCCAGACCTTGATGAATTCGAAGTCCAAATGTTGTTGCTTCAACCGCGATTTCACGATTTCGAACATGGGCATATCCGACGCTTCGAAATCAGTTGATGGGTCCAGTTCTTCGACGTCGTCAACATAGTAGGTCGCACCCGCCTCGAGTCCCCGGACGAATCCAATCCGATTGCCACTGACGGGAGACCATTCGACATACTTGGCCGCCTCGGGTCCGTCTGCAAGCGGGCTGGCAGGAAGATCCGAGAAAACACTTTGGAGTTCGTTGGCGGATTTCAGGGGCGTGCTTCGAGCTAACACGACAACGTGCTGCATGCCTGGCTTTCCCGTAGCCCGAAACCCTGTCTGGGCCTTCTCAGGACAAGGAATGAAATCGGCAGGTTTGTTGGACCGTTTCTGGATCGGGGCCTTCCAAAGCGCGGTTGAAGTTTCGAAGTCCCACGGATAGATCGGCTCTGCCGCACCATCGCTGTCGACCCAAATAACGTAAATGAAACCCGGGCGGCTTAACTTCGTCTGTAGCTGCACGTTCTGACCATTGAATAGCGGGGTGGGGTCGCCTTCTTTGGGTTGTCGAACGACAACTTTAGCGGAGCCCGAATCGGGATTTGCGATGAACCGAATCTTCAGCTGACCCGAGAGAGGGGGAAGGTCCGGGAAATCGACACGCGAGCCCTCGTTCGGCGTTACAATCAATGAATTATCGGAAACTCGCAGACCGCGTTCATCCCGTTTTGCTCCCGGATTAACGACGGCGAACCATGCGAGCGTCGCAATGATCAGGCACGCTGCTGCGACGAAAATGAACCCTCGCGGTTTGATGCCTGATGCCTGAACAGGCTTTGGGGCCGGTGAAATTAGTGGAGAAACAATCATCCTTGATGTCGGCGATGAATCGGATTCAAGCCAGTCTTTCAGTGCTGCGGCGAACGCGCCGGCGTCAGCAAATCGCTTGTCTGGCTCGTGCTGAACGGCCCGTTCGACGATAGCGACTAGAGTGGGATCGAGATCCGGACGAAAACTTAATGGAGAGATAATTGCGGACTGCTTGGCCTTGTGGACGACGATCGAAATCGCTCCTCCGGTAAACGGCAGCTTTCCGGTCAACATTTCGTACAGCACGATCCCCAGACCGTACAGGTCAGACGCAGGGCCAACGCTTTTTCCTCCGTCCAGCGCCTGTTCCGGGGACATATAGGCAGGGGTGCCCACCAGGACGCCGTCGGCAGTCAAATGCTCGTCGTCGACGAAGCTGCGGGCCAAACCGAAATCCGTTAGCAACGCCTTGCCGGATGCGTCGACCAGGATATTGCCGGGTTTCAGATCGCGGTGAATGATGCCATGCTGGTGAACTTCATCAAGCGCCTCGGCAATATCCAACGCCAACGCGACAGCTTCGCGGGGATTTTCGTAGCGTCCTTTTCGTCGCATGCGATCGGACAACGATTCGCCGTTAACATAGGCCATTACGACATACGGTGTTCCATCTTGTTCGCCCGTGTCGTAGATCGGACAGATGTGAGGATGCCGTACGGCTGCTGCAGTACGTGCCTCACGGAGAAATCGCTCGGTAAATTCCTGGCGTTTTTCCCCGCGGCCTTCGATTTTTGGTACCTTGACCGCCACAGGCCGTTCAAGCTGCGGATCCGTGGCGCGGTACACATCACCCATCGCTCCGGCGCCAATCCAGCTCACAATTTCGTACCGTCCAAAGCGTTCTGGAATCTGAGCCTTTTCGCGCTTGACCACCTCTTTTTTGGACGAGGTCACATCCGTCGCCGAATCACCGTCACAGACTGATATAACGACTGTGTTGTCATTCTCTCGTTGGGGAGTGTGACCGTTCAATTCGATCATTTCGGTACCGACGATCGTACGTGCCGCCTGCCGCCAATCTTCGGCGGCCAATGCGAGATCCCGCACGGTCTTGAACAGTTCCAGGCCACGGTCTCCGAATTCGGGATGTCGCTGGGCCCAGTTTTCAATATCGAGTGTGGCACCGTCTCGAATGTCGTCGATCGCCGCGTCGAGTAACACGATCAATTCGGTGTCGTTGCCATTTTGCGCCACGTGATCCCTTTCCGAAAAAGCGATTGGAAAATCCTCGCGATCAAGCCGGCCGTGAGTAGAACTTGCAGTCAACACTCCAAGCTTTTGCTGGACCTGTGATTGATTGGCAAAGAAGGAATCGAGTTCCGAGCGGATGTCCGCGTGTTCGGCCAGGAACCGCTCCAGGTCAAGAAATGCGCCACGTTCAGTCGCTTCGAAGTAGAAGGCGATGGCCTCGTTGACGCGGTCTTCGTTTGATTGTAAGTCGTTTTTTGGCATGACGTTGTCTCGCCGAGGTTCTTGACAGGCCATTGAAACCGTAAGCTCCAGTGAAAAAAGGGACTAATACGACTTAGTGAAAGCAAGATGAGTGAATCCTGGGATCACGCCCGTCGATTTCGCCGCGTTTTCATTGATATTGATTCTTCATAACCATGGTTCGCCCGTTCCGTAAACTTCGCGCAGGCGTTCTATCGCCCGCAGGAATAACATCCGTACCGCTCCGGCCGATCGATCCATTCGTTCGGCAACTTCGGCGTGGCTCAGTCCGTCTGCCAGACGAAACAGTAGAACGTCACGCATCTCTTCCGGCAGTCGATTGAGGGCCGCCGCCATCTGGGCGGAATTCTCTTGTTGCAAAATCAGGGCTTCCGGCCTGCGCACTTCGTCGTCGACAATTTCAATCTCGACATTGCCTCCAGTCACCGAGGGTTGACGTTCTACTTGCCCCACAAGTGCTTTCTGGCTCGTTCGCACAGCCATCATTCGCAACCATCGAACGAGTTCTCCAAAGCTGCTTCCCTGGAAATTTTCCGCCGATCGAACTGCCTGTAAAAACACATCTTGAATCAAATCCGATTCGTCGGCGATCGCCAGAGAACGATCACCCTGCACGGTTCGCAGGATGACTCGAACGTACGGACGTAAGCGATCCAAAAGCAGCCCCACAGCTTGTCGATCTCCCTGCTTGAATCGTTGCAACAGCATTGAATCACTTAAGTCTGGCATCGGGTTGTTCCGTGCTACTAGTGGTTCTGATCGCTAGATTTGTCACAAGAAATCCGTCTTTTTTCTCAATATTTTTTCCAGCGATTCACTCGCCGATTCAAAGAAAGCGTGGTTTTCGCACTTTCAGGGCGCGCTTTCTCAGATTTTTTGCATTTAATTCGGTCATCAGGACAAAACACGCGGCTTTGTGAGCAGTTTAAGGTGGCCCATGAAAGGGTTTTCGCAGTTCATGAAACCCAACATGTCAGAACCATCGCAATGATTGCGCATCCACTCCGAATAAACACAACGTGCCTTCACGGGTTTTGAGCGACTTTTTGCCTTAATTCTTGTGACGAGACCATCGCCTTCGCAGGGAATACTTGGCACGGAATTAGGCGAAGTGTTTAATCCTCGCCAAGAATCTGTTCGTCATTTTGCGTCTAAGAGATTTCAGTCGCGAATCGAATCGGATTCACTGATCTTGTCGATAAGGCAATTTGAACTCGTTTCGAAATTCGCTGGGGGTCATCGCGGCACGGCTTCGGAATGCGGAACTCAAATGATTGTGGCTGAAGAATCTCGATTTCGGGGCGATGGCGGCGATGACGTTTCATGGATCGAGCAGCTATCGTTGCGCTGATCGCGATCGTAAAATCCAATATCTTGAACGCGATGGACTCCTTGCTTATTCTGGAAAGAATATCGACACAAATTTTCGCGTGTGTCACATGATTGGGATTTCGCTGGCACTTGTTCCATTCGTTTTTTAATTTACTAGATGGCGGGTCCGTGCGCAGACAGGCACCCTCCCTGATGCACGAGGCTTCTGATGAACAAGAATCGCTTGGAAGCTTTCAGCGATGGAATCATTGCCATCCTGATCACGATCATGGTCTTCGATATCAAGCCGCCGGCGGGATCGGACTTCGCGGCTTTGGCAAGTGTGGTGCCAATCATTTCGACGTATGTGATGAGCTTCCTCTATCTGGGAATCTATTGGAATAATCATCACCACATGTTCGTTCTCGTACCTCGCATCAACGGTGCCGTTTTGTGGGCAAATCTGCACCTGTTATTTTGGTTGTCGTTTTTGCCATTTACCACAAATTGGCTGCGATCCAGTGGGTTTCAAACGATCCCTGCCGCACTCTACGGAATCGTTTTGCTATGTGCCGCAATTGCCTTTTTGATTTTGCAAGAATCGCTGATTCGTATTCAAGGGCCACAGTCGCCCTTGAAGCAGGCTGTCGGGTCCGACATCAAAGGCAAGGCATCCGCCTTGATCTATTTGCTTGGCATTGGATTGGCCTTCGTTAACCCCTATCTGTCAATCGCCATGTACGTATTTGTGTCGTTGATTTGGCTCGTTCCGGATCAAAGAATCGAAACGCACTTTCATTCGCAGGAGGACCAATAAACCCAATGTAAAGAGTGTGGGCGGTGTCTCAGGCTGAAATATTCATGGTTTGCAAGTTGGCGGAAGCGATCATTCTGTGAAGTGTCCGTGCGCAATTTCGTATCTCTGCTTGAAATGCCGATCATCGACACGAATCTTCTTTGCTCGCTTCAAACTGAGCGCGCATCGTTCGATTGAGAGATTCAGCCAGAATTGGCCACGCGGCAGCGTTCGTGTGGCATGAGTTCGGTGAGCGAATGAATCGTGTTGCTCGTTGCGACTTCGGCGCGGCGGTCGAGCAGAATTGCTTGCATTCCGATGGCGACCGGGCCAGCGACGTCGTGATTGGGGTCGTCGCCGATCATCAGGATTTCGCTGGCAGGACAGCCACAGTGGGATACCACTGCCGAATAGAATTCTTTGGCGGGTTTGCGAAAGCCGGTTTCGGACGAGACAAAGCGATGTTCGATTGGTCTCAATTCGACTCGGCCCGCACAGACTGCGTGCAGCCGCGAATCGAAATTCGAAGCGATAGCCAATCGATAACTGGCCTTTTCGAGAGACACGAGCGAGTTCTGTACGTCATCAAAACAAGTCCACGATGACGGTTGAGCGAAATGGTCCCATAATTCCGTAAAGCATTTCTCTCGATCGTCGACATCGGGAACGACCTCACCCACGATCCAGCGCCACCGGGCGATTTCGATGGCATCGCTGCTAAGCCAATAAGATCCTGCGGCGGGTCCGTTGGGAAAAACATCGTTTTCACTTTGTCTGAACGCTCGTCGGAATCGCTCACCGATGTCAGCCACGGTGAAACGCGAGCCATGCCGAGCGGCAATTGAATGATACGCGGCTGCGACGGACGGGTTCGGCTGAATCAGTGTTCCGACCGCGTCAAAAATGAGCCAGCGACATCCGGACCAGGTGGCTCGTTCATTCGAAGCCCGAAGCAACATGCAGACCTTTCATTTTGTAATTGCCCTACAATTTCCGTCCGTGGATTGTAGTCGGGGCGGCTCGTTTTGACCGCTTTTTAGATTTCGTCCGTGCGGTAGAACCAGGTTGCCGTAAATTGTTCCAGGGCAAAAACAGCAATCAAGAAGGCGACGACGATGCTATACACTTCCTGACCGAGACGACCGGTTTGCACGTTCCGCTCAAGGCTGCTCGGGTCGCGATTGACGGAATAACGGCCTTCTCCCAGCAGTGCGTCCAGGTCAGGTGGATCGAGGCGTTTCAGGTCGCTGGCTCGGACCGGATGATTCAAGCTGAAGCCGTGGTGATAGTCAACATCGGCTGTCGCCGAATCCACTTGATACGATCCCACGGTCGACAAGTCTCGAACGATCAAGGACTTCGAATCGGTAGCGATTTCTTGTGGCCGCTGTTTGAAATCAGGCATGCGGATGACGACTTTTTTCAACTTTCGGTCGCGATCCAACGGCAATTGGACTTCGCTGCCGACCAAATGATTGCAACGTTGCGATGCTTGTTGTGACAAATATTGCATCAACTGTTCCGCGAAAACGAAGACCCACCCGCTACCGCTGAGTCCGAAGAAATCGTTCCAATTCACACCGTCGATACCGGTCGTCATCAGAATCACTCGCCCTTGACCAAGACGTCGCTCGACCAAGGCCGGAGATCCGCTGGCGTTGCTGTACTTTGCCACGGTGATGGCGTCGTCGAGAGGCTCGACCTTCCAATAACGGTGGATCTCGATCGCCCCGAGTTCTGTCAGCGCAGAAAGATCGTCCAACCGTTTGAGCAATGGATGCTGTGAGTTTCGCAGATCCATCGTTTGTGAGGGTGAATGGTTCAGCGAGGCCTTTAAAGTGGCAGGAAGAACAGTTTGGGCGGCCATCGAATTGTAAGACACCGGATCAATCACGTTTTTTCGGGTGCCCTGCATGGCTGCCATGTTTTCAGCTCCCAGAAAGACACTCAGCCCCCCCCCGGCCTCGACATAGTCGTGAAGCAGTTTCCAGGCTTTTTGATCGAGAGCCGTGACATTGATCAGACAAATGACATCAAAGCCGGTCAAGTCTTTCGACGACAATCGGCCTGATTGCAGGAACTCCGTTTTAAAGTCGGTTTTCTTCGCAGCCGCGATATAGTCCAGTGCCCCCTTTAGATACGTCGCAGGTTCTGACGCTTCCGCAACGAGCAGAATTTTGAGTACCGGCAGCGTCTGCACGGTGAAATAACCTACGTCATCAAAATTCAACGGGTCCGAACCGATGATGCGAATTTCGCCTTGCTCATAGCGACCGACAATATTCGGGATCTCGAACGTCGAGCTTTTTTCGAGACCGAGTTCGATTGTGACGGCCTGTTGACGTTGTTTAATCATTTTGCCGTCAGCACCGCCGAGCAGCAACTCGACAGTCTGTTCGGGTTTGATGTTTCCGACACTCGACAGTACAGCATCCAACTTCATTGTCCCACCGCTGGGGATTGTTTCCCGGGACAATTTGACGCTGGTGATACCGACGTTGTTCGGTGCGGTTTCACCGACATCGATCAAATAAATCGCCACATATTCCACCCGTTTCAATTCGTCACGAAGGATCGTGGACGCTTCTTCTCGCCAGGCCGCACGGGT
>Ga0181528_10002333_pt1 | contig 11638 bp, 8 predicted proteins | sample PEATcosm2014_Bin_47_FD_119742 | JGI IMG/M metagenome (GOLD analysis project Ga0181528, IMG submission 119742) | Peatland microbial communities from MTU Mesocosm Facility, Houghton, MI, USA - PEATcosm2014_Bin10_10_metaG | ecosystem: Environmental > Terrestrial > Soil > Wetlands > Peat | place... | reverse complement strand
TTCCGTAGGAGCAGCAGGAGTTTGGTGGCGCTGAATCACGATTCTAACTTATTATTGAATCCGGAGCAGACCGCAGGTGGATCTTGGTAACAGTTCTGTTACTACTCCAGTTTTCAGCTTGATCGGGCCGCAGATGCCAGGAGACAGTCGAGCACAGGCCAGGCCCGGATGTATCCCTTTCCGCCCGCTAAAGCATACTCTATTTCTTCACCACGAGAACGCCTTTCATTCCAACAAGGCAGTGGCCGGGAAAAGAACAAAGGAAGGGATATTCTCCGGGCTCCATCGGGGCCATAAACGTGACTTCTCCGGATTCGCCAGGCCCGAGGAGCGGGATGAACGCCAGGATCTTGTCCTTTAGTTTTGCAGGGATATAGCCGCTCTCGGCGGCCGTCGTAGCGGCAGCGGCGAATGCCACCGGGTCGCTGCCCGCGGTAAGCAGGATCCAGTTGTGGCCCATGACGCTCTTGGGCAGAGTACCGGCATTGGTCAGGATCACCTTGATCGACTCGCCGGGTGTGGCTGCGATGCTGGTGACGTCGAACTTTATCATGTTCTCTACCCCGGCTCGGATATTGACGACGCGCGGAGCTGTCGCGTCATCGGCAGGTCGAATCAATGGCAACCCGCAAAACGCGGTTGTCACAAAAAGAAGCACGGCAGCGGATCTTGATTTCATGATAGCGGAACCCCGGATGGGAGTCGTTGGTGGTGATGCTTCGGGCACTACGCAGTGACCCTAGAGCTTGATCTGAATCATGATGCCGAACCAATGGACGTTATAATCCTGTGGACCTCCATCCAGGATGACCGCGGCGGGAAGAGCATTGGGGTTTCCAACAACCGGCGTGGTGGCCAGGTTTTGGTAATGCCAATCGCGAATGCCCTCCTTCTGAAATCGACAGAGCAATCGCGCCGAGAGGCGCTTGGTAAACGGGTACTGCAGGCTGAGGTCGAGATAGCTGGTCTCTGTCGTCAGGTCGGGCATCCCGGTCCCGGCGAGGACGGCGTTGGCGGCACTGATGGCACCGCCCACGGTATAGTCATAGTCGATCCGGGTGCGCCCCATGGAGTAGGCATAGTCGAGATTGAGGTTGGCCTTGCCGATCTCCTGCTTCAGTCCGACACCGAATACGTTGTTGTAATCCCGGCTGTGAACGGTCCAGGCATTCGCCAGTGGAAACTCCGGACCACCGGGCGCTGACGCAATTTCGATGGCATTTTCCGGAGTGATAATTCCCAGCGGCGTCACCTCCCCCATCGTGATGCTGGCGTAGGACTGAGTGATGGAGGACTGTCGATAGGCGCCCAGCTGGAAGGAATAGAATCCATAGATCGTCTGGTGCGGTGACGGCTGGTAGTCCATGTCGAAGTTCACGGAACCCTGGCTCTGGCTCGTGCGTCCATAAGCGGAGCCGGGAAACGTGTCGTCCTTTGCCTGCAAGGACATGCCAGCATCAAGATTCTGGCTCACCATCGTATCAACCCGGAGATTCGCAATCTGTTGGTCGCGGTCGGCGATGTCGAACGTTTCGAGGCTACTGATGTCGCGGACCGCCCACGTCGTCACGTCCGCACCCGGCGTCGTCGGCATCGGAAACAAGGCGGAACTGAACGCCCCGTTGTAGCTGGAAAGGTTGTAGTCGCTGCCGCGGCGACGGTCGAATTCATAGGAGAGCCGCACGCTGGTGTCACCCAGGCCCCGGTTTACGTATCCGATCTTGGCCCTGTCTTCCCACGTCCGATCGCGCACTCGATTCTCCCAAGACGTGATCTCTCTTTCGATGGATGCGTTCAGGGAAGAGAACCTGTTCAGACGGTAATCCCCCGTTGCACCGATGCGATCCTCTGTGCTGCCGGTATACTGGCTCATGATCGGGATGTTGCCCACGGGAGTCGCGTTGGCGCCGAGGAGAACGTTCTGTCCGGTGCCATCGTTCAGGAGCCGCCCCCAGACGCCGGTGACGCCATCGAGGGTCAGTCCCTGGGCCGGGCTGCCTGGAGTTGCGCTGTCGGCGTTGATGTAAACGGCATTGGGATTCACCACGAGAAACGGATCCGTGTCGTTCTTGACCTCATAGGTCCGCGCCTTGAGCTTGAGATTGAGATCGGCGGTCGGATTGATCGAGAGCGTCAGGTCGACAAGCCGGGTATCAACGTCGGCATCGGCCGTCTGCCGACTGAGGGAGCCGGTGGTATCCCATGCTCCGCCCGGCAGGAGCGTGACGTTTGCGAGCGTCAGATTCGGAACCGTCGTGTAGGGGATGAGATTGTCGTCCTGGCGCCATTTGCCGGCAGACACCACAGCAGTGAAGTAACCCTTGTAGAAATTGGGAAACGACCGCGTGTATTCCGCGCGCGCGTTGTAGGCCTGGTTGCTTGGCGCGAGATCCATTCGCCCCTGAGTGAATGCACCCGTCGCAGGCACGGTGGTGACGCCTGCGGGCGGGGGGATGGTATACGGCTCTTGAAACGTGAGGGTGTCGACGTGGTTGCGATAGATAGAATCCGATAGGCGCAAATTGAACATGTTGAGATCATCCGTGTACGAAAGGCCGGCGAGAATCTCGTAGGTTGTGTCGTCAACCGGCTCGGGCACTTCAATCGGAGCGGTGCCGTTGCTGTTGATATCTCCCCAGACCGCACCGTACGGTCGAGCGCCTTTCTGGTCCTCGATGGTGTAGCTAACGTAGCCTTTCCAGTCAGTAGTCAGATCCACGTCGACCCGGATACCTGCCTTCTTGCGCGCAAGGCTAAGCGTTGTGTCCGGGACCTTCAGCGCCTGGGCGGCAACATCGGCATTGTCAGTGGCGATCGAGCCGGTCCCGCCGGGGGTGAGTCCGGGCAGGAGAATCAAATTCCCGCTCCCGATCCCGCTCCAGAGGGATTTGTATTCATTGGTGAATACATGAGGGGTCTCATTGAAGAATAGCTTTACCTTCCAGGAGTTGTAGTGCCCGAACTGGAGCCCATAGTATTGGTCGTGGCGGCCTGCTCCACCACCGTCCACATCGACAAACTCGGCGCTGGCAGGATTCTTCAGCTGGAGGCTGAAATTGTTCAAATAGGCCCCGTTGTCTACGTCCTGATACATCCGGTACTGCGCGTTCTGCTCGTCGGCGTTGCCGCCGATGACGCCGAACTCCAACTGACCCGAATACTCCCAGCCGGAAACAGATTTCTCGATTTCGTCCAGCGTGGGCAAGGCATAGGGCAACTGGAACATCTGGCCCGTCGGCGTGTGCTTCGCCGTCAACCAGTCCGGGTCGAGGGGCTGGCTGTCTCGCGCGGATGCGCTGAGTGAATCGCCCAGCACTGTCCCGGTGCCAACGGCCGAATCGGCGAGCAAAGGCGCAGCGGAGATCTGCACCAAGAAGCAACTGGCCAGCACGGCGGCAGCCTTCAGGTCGATCGGGCGATCCGTCTTCATGATGGTGTCGGGCGTTGGCTCCGATGGCAGGCTCAGCGTTGGAAACGGGCCCCGGCTGGGTCGTTGCTGCCGTGAATCTGTGAATGGCAGTTCTGGCACGAACGCCCCAGGACCCGGGAACTCACTCCCGCGCCGCCGCCAATCAGCTGGCCGGCATTGTAGAGATTCGTCTGGTGAAACGCGGCGTTGCCGTGACATTGCTGGCAGAGGAAGGGACGCGCCACCTGCAGCAATTTGTCATGGTTCGAGCCGTGCGGATTGTGGCAGTTCAGACAGTTGTCGCGCACCGGTGGATGTTCCCACAGGAACGGGCCGCGCTTGTCGGCGTGACATTGATAACAGGTCTCGTTGACCGAATCACCCTTGAGCAGGGAGTTCGAGGTCGACCCGTGCGGGTTGTGGCAATCCACACAACTCATCTTGCCCTCGAGGAGCGGCATGTGGGAACGCTTCGAAAACTCGGCGCGCTGCTGCTTGTGGCAGGTGATGCAAGTCTCGTTGATACTCGACTTCTTAAGCAGGCCGGCGGCGGACAGCTTCGCCATCGGGTTGTGGCAATCGCTGCAGCCCAATTCGTTGGTGGCATGGGGCGAACCCGCCCAGAACATCCGCTGGCCCCCGCGGTGGCAGGCCAAACACATGCTGGTCTGCAGAGCGACCGGCGTGCCCCACTCCTTCGTGAAACCGACCAGGGAGACGTGGTTGGCCGCGCCTGCGGGATCCTTCAGATGGTTGGAGCCCGGGCCGTGGCAGGCTTCGCATCCCAGCTTTTCCTTTTCGCCCTTCGGATTCAGGCGAAAGACATTCGCGTGCAGCGTGTGCGCAAACTGCTTGTCCTGGGTTGCGTGACACGCGACACACACTGCCTCCCCGACGTAAGTTGCGCCTCCGTTGAGCGCCACCGCTGGCTTCACATCCGCGGCGGGGGCGTCCTTTGCCTCCACAGAACTGGCAAAGGCGACCGCCAAAATGCCACCCAGCAGTGTGCTGGAAATGCGCAAATACCTACCGCACCCTGCCCCCTTGGCCAGGCCTGCAGGAGACTGCATCCATTGTGGAAGAGTAGACACGGTTTCTCAAGAAGTGCGCCGAATACCAACGCGTAAGGATCTTAGCACAGGGAGTCACTTGTTGCTGGAAGGAAACGGATTTTGGCGGCACAGTTTCGAAGCGCGCGCACCCGCTAACTTCATATACATTAATTATATCCGCCACGTATGCGGGGGGCCGTTGAAAAGGTAACAGAACTGTTACCTATGTCCTAATTCCGTGCGATCAACTCAGGTGGAAGATTATTTCCAATCATTGCATCTATTGTAGGGTATTTGAAATTATATCCGGAAATGAACTCCGGGTGTTTGGTGGCGCTTATCATTGAGAAGGTGAACGCCTCCTGTGCGGTCCGTCCAAACCGGCTCATGATCTCAGGAACGCTTAATCTCCTGACACTGGCTTGCGTAAGTGCGGCGAGCCTCCCGGCAAACTCGAGCTGGGTAATGCACGCTCCTGGAACAAAGAGATTGTAACAGGCGCCGGGAGCGGAGTTCCTGACCGCGTGAGCGATCAATCCCGCACAGTCTTCGACGTCAATTAACGACATCAAGTTCTGTCCGTCCCCAAAGAGCGGAACCTCCCGGTAACGGCGCACGCAGTTCACGTAGAAATCGACGAACCACGAGCTTTTGCCAATGATCCAAGGAGGCCGCACAATCGTGACCGGCATGTCGCCCGTTCGCTGTGCCGCCATCCACGGCTCCTCCGCTTTTACATATTCCCTGGCAAAGGCAATCGGATGGAGAGGCCTCTCTTCATCAACCGGGGTTACGCCGCAATCGCCGTAGACCAAAGTCCCGCTAACATAGATCACATGCGGCTTGATCGGCTTCCGGCCAAGGTGGCTGATTATTCTATTGTTTGCCCTCGCCCCCCGCCATGCCGCGATAGAGCGTCCGATCTTTCCGCGACCGCTCATCCTGGCCAGATGGATGACGGTGTCCGGACCAAACTGATCCAACATGGACAGGTCAAATGAACCAAGGCTTCCGGTGTTGGTGTTGATCTGCTCGAGATCCCGAAACCGGGCACGCCGGTGAATCAGCATCATCAAATCATTCGTTTGCCGGCACGCGGACAACTGCTTGGCCAACACCGCCCCAATGAATCCTGTCCCGCCCAACAAAAAGATCCTCTTCCTTGCTGTCATTCAAGCTTCGCTTAGCATTCATGATAGCACGATTTTCAGAATTGCCAAGTTACAAGTTGGATGAAGCTCGGGTGATCTATCTAAACAAGCAAAGAATTCGTCGGCCAATATCGATTGGCCACTTAATCGGATTCCTCACGCCGGCGGATGCGCCATCAACCTATCCGGCCTCAAGGACACATTGCCTTGCATCATCCGCCTCAAGCCACGCCCATCGCATGCCGAAGAATCGCCAACTCATCACACCGATTCGCTAGCCCTTGCGACAGAATAGGATCTCCATCCCCGCCGGGGTAATTATGAAACGTAGAGCCGCCATGCTTCAGCTGTATTTTGGGACCCTCCCAAACTACTTTGGCTTGGCCCTGGAGACCTACAAATACAATGCCGATTTCGACTGGTATGTCCTTACGGACGACCAAAGGCAGTATCCTTATCCTCCCAATGTTTTCGCGCAATATACAACATTGGATCGCTTGAAGCGTCAGTTCCAGCAACATTTGGAGTTTCCGATTGCGCTCGAACACCCTTACAAGCTTTGCGATTATCGACCATTATATGGTCACCTATTCGCTGACCTTCTTAAGGGCTATGATTTCTGGGGCCATTTTGATCCCGACGTCATTTTCGGCGATCTGAACAAGTTTATTAACGCTGAAACATACCGACAATACGACAAGTTGTGCATGAAAGGGCACTTCTCGTTGTACAGGAATACTCCGGCCATCAATTTCCTGTATCGACAGAAAGCGACCGGTTGCCTGTATTTCAGGGACGTATTGTCCAGCGAAAAGAACTGGGGATTTGATGAGCGGGAAGATGGAGTGAACGCGTTTTTCGCCATCAATGACCTTAAGATCTACACAGAGTGTCCCATCGCCGATATCTATTTTAGAGATTATGCGATGAGGTTGACGGGCAGCATCGAGGGAGAAATCGCAAAGTCGAGGAGGTCTTGTTTTGCGTATGAAAATGGAGGCGTGTACCGGTATTATTGCTGTGATGAGGTGATCCACAGGGAGGAGTTCATGTACATTCACCTGATGAAACGCGGAATGGACATCTGCTGCTGCAGCAGGCGCAGTTATTTGATCTTCGGAAATGCATTCAGAGAGATGGAGCCCGTGACCAAGAGTCTGTTGGAATCCGCCAATCGGAATAGGTTCTTTTACCGAATCTGGGATAAGCTGAAGTTTTGGATTTACTTCCGTGGTATGAGGCGTGCATGCGAAGTCCTGTTCGTGGAAAGGAATGTAAGGAAGTTTGCCGTCAAGCTTCTGGAGAAGAGTCACTTGATGGGGAAGAGGCGGCGGGCTGCATAAGATGAGTGCCATCGCAATCAGCCAGGCAACGGGATCAACGTCCGCGGGTTCTGTTGAGCCATTCCGGACCGAACGGGATTCACGCGATCAGGCCGGACACAGCCTTCCCGCCCGATGAAGCTCCGCCGCGTATTCGCCCTTGTCCCTGACTGCCACGTGTCGGGATGGCGCTACGCCGAGGTTTGGCGGAGGCATTTCTACGACGGGCTGAAACAGGCCGGCGTTACGGTTGTTCTCCCGCAGGACATTGACTTCGGATGGGCGCGACCGCCACAAGCGTTCAGCTTGTCGCTCGGGGGCGACGCTCGCAGCCAGGTAAGCGAGAGCCTTCTCCCACAGATTCTCAACGCCGAAGGAGGCCCTCCGCAGGCAGTGCTTTCCTGCTGCTTCTCCCACGATGTCGAGCTGGATCTCGTGGATCGTGTGCGAGCGGCGGGCATTCCGTGGGTGAATTTCTTTTGCGACAGCCTTTACGCATTCGATTGGGTCGCCGGCCTCGCATCACATACCTCCTTGAATTGGTTCGTCGAATCGGAGGCTAAGGAGCGCTACCGTTCACTTGGTGTGCCGAGCCTCTGTGCGCCCTATGCCCTTAACCCGGACGCCCTCCCGGACGCGTCCTGTACTGCGCCCGAACACGCCCTGCTTTTTGTCGGCGCCTCCAACCGCAATCGGATCAGGGCAGCCACGCTCATTCGGCTGGCAGGTGCGGACTTGCATTTGCGGGGATGGGGCTGGAAAGAGGCGCTGGACCCCAAGTCCACCTCTGTCCGGGATCCGGCAACCTTCATCAAGCGGGCCGCTCGCCTCGGGGTTCGAGCGCTTCTGCGGACGCGGGTCGGCGGGTACCTCGAGTACGACCCGATGATCGAAGAATTGCGGCGGTCAGCGGTTGTCCTCGGACTCAACGAGGGCGGAGTGGAGCCGGGAGCTCCCAAGTATCTGAAGCTCCGGGATCTCGAGCTACCGGGCATGGGATGCTGCTACCTCACCCAGCATCACTCCGATCTCGCGGATCTCTATGAACTCAGGAGCGAGGTCGTGACGTTCCGGACTCCCTGGGAGGCCGGTCGTCTCGCGAAGGATCTCGCCCGCCGTCCATCCGAGTGTCGTGAGATCGGACGCCGCGCACGAGCTCGGGTTCTGCGAGAACACACCTGGTCCGCACGACTTCCTCTCATCGAAGCTCAACTATAGACTCAGCGCCCCCTCGGATTACCCAATGAAGATACTGGTGGTTTCACCGAACTTCCCATCGCCCGCTCTGCCGATGCGAGGCCTTACGTCCAACGAGCAATTCCGCCTGTTGCGCAACGGCGGGCACGAGCTCGGTGCGGTGGTCCCCTTGCCCGTGCCCTGGCCCCCACCTGGCGTTCCCCAACCCGGCTGGCACCGCCTTCGCTCTATCCCGGCGACAGAAACAGACCACGGCGTGAAGATCGTGCACCCCCGCTATTTCTCGCTCGGCCCGGCAGCGCGACTGTCGGCTGCCGTCAGCCTGCAACGTCGTTTTTTTTGGAATGCTCTGAAGCCCTTTGTCTCCTCTTTCGCGGCTGACGGGGGACATATTGTCCATGCACACTCCAGTGCGCTCCCCGGTTGCATGGTCGGGCGAACAGGAACGGCGAAGCTCGTGGTTTCAATGCTGGACCACGAACTCTTCAGCCTGGCCTCTGTCTCGGCTGCGTGGAGCCGCGCGATCGTTGATACGCTGCGGCGAGCAGATGCCGTTGTCTATCTTTCGCCCCTCCTGATGCGGCTCGGGATCGAGGCTGCCGGGCCGCACAATGCCTGCGTCATTCCGCTGGCGATCGATGTCTACGACGATCTTCGTCCGCGGGCGGCTGCAACGTTCACCGTCTCGACGGCGGCTCGCCTCGTCGAGCGGAAGAAGGTGCACGTGCTGATCGAAGCCTTCGCCGCGTTTCGTCGGGAAGTCCCCGGGGCCCGGCTCGTCGTACTCGGCGAAGGACCCGAACACTCTCGTCTGGAAAGACTGGCGTCCGACCTAGGCGCTGCCGATGCCGTTTATTTCACCGGCCACCTCACCCATCGCGAAGTCGTTACCCGGATCGCCGAGTCCAATGTTTTCATACTCCCGAGCGTGCGCGAGTCATTGGGGACTGTTTACTTCGAGGCCATGTCGCAGGGAGTACCGGTCGTCGCCACGGTAGGGGAAGGAATCGCGGATTTCATCGCAGACGGAGAAGATGGCTTCCTCGTCCGCCCTGACGACCCCGAGCCTCTCGTGCGCGTGATGCGTGCGCTGTATGGGTCGCCGGAACTTTCTCGCCGGATTGGTGAAGCGGGTCGGAGTCGTTTTGAACGATGCGGGGGCCGCTGGGGCGACTCAGTGTCGGCGCACCTGGAGCTTTTTGAAAAGTTGATTCGAACGAACGGCTAGCCTCACCGATGTCCGAGACGCGCGCGCCCAATCCTCCAAACTTAATTCCCTCAGCGACCGCGGAGTCAGGGACGACGTCCCATCAAATTCGATCACCCGCGAGCGGGTTTCCTGCATCGTTCACCCGGCGAAATCTGGCCCGGCACCTTTGTCCGCAACCCGGCACACCTTCAGCCGGACTTCCTTCATTCGTATGCCCGTGAGTTTCGCGACGACGAGTTCAACAGACTCCTCGGCCACGTCGACATGGGTTTCCGCTTCAAAGATGTCGATTGCTCCGACGGATGCGGCAGGCAGTCGGGTCACTCCTGCGATTTTCCCGACGATGTCTGCGGGAGTCACAAAATGCGCATGGCCGACATTGAGGGCGACTGGAACAAACCCCTTTTCGCGACCGGTGCGCGGCTGGCGCTCTCCACCGGAACGGTTCTTGCCGCGCGGGTCGTGCGAGGGGCGCGGGCGCGATTGCGATTCCGCCGAAGGCCGCGGCTCTTCAGGTGCCTGGGCCGGCTTTGGAGGCCGCGGCTGGGCGACAGCCCCGGTGGTCGTCACGGCCCCACCGGAAGGAAAGGCGACGGCGGGCTTGGGAGGGCGCGCCGGAGCGGTGGGCTCGGGTCCGCGCAACAAGTGGATCAGGGCTGAAGAGATATCGGTTGTCGTATAACCTTGCTCGATCAGCCGGTCGATCATGCGGTCGTGGCGGCGGAAATCGCCGGCATCGAGCGTCGCGCGTAATTTCTCAAAGAATACGTTGTCCCGCGCCTCTTCAACCTGGTCGAGCGACGGGATGCGCTCGCGCCGCATCTTCAGTTTCCCAAGCCGGATCATGTACTGCAGCTTGTAGACCTCCTGCCCGCAAACGAAAGTGAAGGCGCGCCCCGAACGCCCGGCCCGCCCGGTCCTGCCGATGCGGTGCGTATAGTCCTCAGCATCGTTGGGAAGGTCATAGTTGAACACGACTTCGAGATCGTCGATGTCCAGCCCGCGCGCCGCCACGTCGGTGGCGATGAGAAATTCAAACTCGCGCCGCCGAAACTTCTCCATGACGCGGTCGCGCTGCGCCTGCGGGATGTCACCATGAATTCGGTCCACGGCATATCCGCGGGCATGCAGGTGCTCGTCGAGATCGTCGACCATGACCTTGGTGCTGCAAAAAACCAGGCCGTAGCGGAAATCGTTGACGTCGATCAGCCGGGTGAGCGCCTCGAGTTTCGAGCGGCGGTCGACCTCGAAATAGACCTGGTCAACCTGCGGCGCGTTTTGCGCATGCGCCTCGATCTTCACCGACGCCGGATCGCTGCTGTAGCGCTTGATCAGGGCGCGGATCGGCGGTGGAATTGTCGCGGAGAAGAACACCAGCTGACGTCCGGGCGGCGAGGCCTGCATGACGCGCTCGATGTCGTCGCGAAATCCCATGTCGAGCATCCGGTCGACCTCGTCGAGAATGAGCATCTTCAACGCACCGATCTTCAGCGTCCCCCGGTCGAGGTGATCGAGAATGCGGCCAGGTGTGCCGATGACGATCTGGGTTCCCGCCGCCAATGCGCGAAACTGGCGCTCATAGGACTGCCCGCCGTAGATCGGTGTGGATTGGATGCCCCGCTTGAAGAACGTCAATTTGGCGATTTCCTCGGACACCTGGACCGCAAGCTCGCGAGTCGGGCACAGGATCAGCACCTGGACCTTTTTGACATTGGCCTCGGTTTTCTCGATGGCGGGGATGGCGTACGCGCAGGTTTTTCCCGAGCCGGTGGCCGACTGGCCGACAATATCGCGACCGGTGAGTGCGAGCGGAATGACGGCTGTCTGAATCGGTGCGGCTTCTTCAAAGCCCATCTTGTCGACGGCTTTGAGAATCTCGGGCGACAGACCCAGTTCGGCGAAAAGGCGTTTCTCCATACCTCAGGGTGACCCTGTTGCGCGGAGAAAGAGAGAGAAAAACCACCCTATTTTGCCACCAGCGGTTGCGGATGGCCCGGCCTGTCCGCCGAAGCCTTCGCGAAGGAGGGCGGTCCGTCCCTGCCTTGAAAGCAGATTGATGGCAGGGGCGACTGCCACGCGCGTCGTTTGCGCTTGATCGGAGGACGACGGAGGGAAGCACGCTTACGCGATTTCAGACGCAACTTGGCTGTCCAGTCATGCAGGTGAGCATGGAAGGGCGCCGCGTCTCCGTGTCATTGTCCAGGCTACCAGCCAGTGAGCGCGTGAATCGGTACAAGCAACTGGAGCGCCATCTGCTCATGCTGGAACGCCACAGGGTGCGCGTTTCCCGGAGTGCC
>Ga0181528_10002331_pt1 | contig 11639 bp, 6 predicted proteins | sample PEATcosm2014_Bin_47_FD_119742 | JGI IMG/M metagenome (GOLD analysis project Ga0181528, IMG submission 119742) | Peatland microbial communities from MTU Mesocosm Facility, Houghton, MI, USA - PEATcosm2014_Bin10_10_metaG | ecosystem: Environmental > Terrestrial > Soil > Wetlands > Peat | place... | reverse complement strand
GACGGTGATTTGCTTGGCGCTGACACTACCGGTTAACGTGGTGGCTGCGGAAACCGTCACGGATACCGTGTATTGGGATAATCCGCTAATTGCCGCGCCCAGCTGATTTTGCACGCCGGTATTGACCAGATTGTTGTAATCGTCCACACAGTTAAAATTAGCGCGTACCGTCTGGGTTGTACCGCTGCAGCTGTAATTTTGCAGCAGTATTTCTTCCATATAAGACTCGGCAATTGCTACCGCCTGATTTTCGGTCAGCGGATCGGCGCTATGTTTAACGGTGAGATTCATCACGCTAAAAATGCCAACCACGGATATACTGATGACCACCATGGAAATGATCAGCTCTATCAGAGTAACGCCGGTTTGCCGGCTAAGCATGCTATGGAGTGTAAACATAACCGGTGTCCGGCACGACAATGATTTGATTGCTGCCGACGCTGATAGTCACGCCGGCAGAGGCATTGCCCTTGGCATAAAAATAAAAAGTTGGACTGGTGCTGGTTAAGCTTATTCCGGACAAGCTGCCCTGGTAACTGGTTTGTCCGCTGCCGGGTCTGGCTACCGCCAGCGTAAAATTAGAGGCGGTAGTGGAAGTGCATTGGCTGCGGTCCGTTGCGGCAGGGCGAGTAATCGTATATTGATTGCCGCTGATGGCCACCTGAACGTTACAGGCGGTGGCTACCGCCAGTTTTTGGGCATAGCGTATGGCATTGAGGGTGTCGATGAAAAAGCCGTTTTGCTGAAACACCTTATAATTAAAAAATTTAGGGACGGTCACCACGGCCATAACGCCGGTGATGACTATCACCATAATCAGTTCCAGCAGGGTAAAGCCGTTAAGAGGTAATTTATATCCTGAATATTTCACTTTACAGATGCTGATAATGGGCACACTTAGTGTGCACAGCGGTTTAGCAGGTTGTCGCGCTGGCAGTGCCTCCGCTTAAGGTGATGGCGACTTGAGGTCCGCTAGTGGCTGAGGTTGCCGCCGTATAAGTCACTACGCAGCTAGAACCGCCTATCGAATAAGTGCCAACTGTGCCGCCGGAATTAGCGCTATAAGTTAAGCCGGTACTGCCGCCTGCCGGCACCATATTGCTGATGCCGCCGGTTGCCGCAGCGGAAGGATAGCCGTAAGCTAATGCCACAGAGGTTCCGTCACTGGTGGTAATTGAAGTGACACCGGTGGTTGTCGCCGAAAGTACTTGATACTGGGCATAAGCAATATTCGCCGCGCTGTTAAGACTGCCTGCCAGGCTGGTCAAGGTGGCATATCTGGCTTCGCCGCCCATATTGACAAACTTGGGCAGCGCGGTAGCCGCCAGAATGCCAAGAATCACGATGACCATGATTAATTCGATTAATGTAAAACCAAGTTGTTGTGTGCGTTTCATTGTCCACCTTATGGGATTTGAGCAAAGGTAAAGTATATTTAGTTTCTAATTGTAGTGTAAAACAATAAAAATTAAACATAAATCTTAATTGGATATCACACTGATTTGCTAATCATTTCACATTGGTCAATTTGGTTATAGTTTATACTTAAAATTTAATATTACAGTAATATTCTGTTTGATTTATCAGTTGGATCGAACAACCACAAATTTCATTAACAATATGTTTACGTTAATTATGTCAATACGTTGTTATATATTGCTGACAGTTTTATCGATTTTTAGCCAAACTGCACAGGCTACCGCTTACGTTTTTCCGGGCAGCTTGCCTTCAACATGCAGCGGTACGAATGGCAGTTATACCTGTACTTCCTTAAGCCTGTCCTATCATGACAGCATTACGGTCAATTCGCCGTTACCGGCAACCATCACAGTCAACAATAATTTGTCGCTGCCGACCAGTTATATCAATTCCAACGGTTCGGCGGCTAATTTAAATTTGGTGGTGACAGGGACATTAAGCATAGCTTATCAAGCTACCATTAATGCCAATATTACCGCCGCATCTCTGACAGATAGCGGAAATGTGACTTATGGCGGTAACATCACCACCAGCGGTGCAACCTCATTTGCATATGGCAGTCAAATTTCCGGTGCGGTGACTGCGGCCTCTCTCACTGATGGCGGTAATGTGACTTATGGGAGTACGGTAACGATTTCCGGAAGCGCTTCATTCGGATATGGCAGTAGCATTAGCGGCAAAGTCAGCGCCGCTTCGATTTCCGATAACGGATCGCTTTCTTACGGCGGGGGCATAGTTTGCAGCGGCAATGTCAGCTTGGGTTATGGGGCGACCGTTACCGGTTCTATAACCAGCAGTAGTGGCTATATCAATATCAGCCAAGCATCAACTGTTAGCGGTAATATCACTGGAACCAGCGGCGCCGTTTCTATCGGCTACTCTGCCACCGTATCAGGCAATGTCACCACCACCTCAGGCGCCATTACTTTTGGACAGGCTAGCAGGGGCTTATCCTGCGTTACTAGCAGTTCTTCGGCCAAAATCACTTTAAATTACTGGGCCAGCGTCAATTCAGTGTGCTGTGGCGCCACATGCAGTAACAGCTGCGTCAGCAATAATTCCGGTAATTCCATGCCGTCACTTTGCGGGACCATGCCGGCTGCGTATGATATTTATCATATGGACGAAGCCTCATGGGTCGGCGCCGGCGGCGAGGTTAAAGATAGTGGTGCCGGCAATTTCAGCGGCACTGCAAAAGGCGGTTCCGGAACCACTGCTTCAACCGCCAATGTGGCGCCGGCCATAGCCGGAACCGCAGGCACTTGCAATTACGGCGTGTTTAACAGGACATATAACCAATATGTGCAATTGCCTTCCAATTACCCTAGTCTTAATGCCTCGGGCAGCGCTTTCAGCGTTACCGCCTGGATTAATACAACCAATAATTCCCAAAGCAATCAGTGGGTGTTCAACAATGGCGGCAATGATAACAACAGTTTTTATCTGAGTCTTGGCGACAATGGCGCCGGCACTTTAACTTTTTATACGCCCGGCAATTTTTTTAACTCAAATGTGAGCACCGGAAATGTGATCAGTAATAACACCTGGTATTTTGTGGCGGCTATTGCCGATATTCCCAACCAGATGAGTTATTTATATGTTTACGACAGCTCTGGTGATCTGGTCGGCAGCGCTAGCCAGAACACCAACAATTGGTGGAATAATGCTGACGGAGGTTCGGGAACCATTGGCGGTTACAGTTCCAATAATAATAACAATTACGGTTTCAATAGCAACGACGACGATAACAATAACAATAACAATAACAATAACAATAATTACAATTCCTATGGTTTCTCCGGCTATATAGATGAAGTGCAGGTGTATACTTCAGCTATAACGCCTGCCCAGATAGCCACACTTGTCTCGCAAACACACGCCTGTTCCGTTACAAACGGCGTTTTACCCGGTTCCTTTAATTGTGTGGAAGTGGGCGGCGCTACAAGCAGCGATCTTTATACCAAACTAAGCGGTGCCGCCTTTAGCCTGGATGTGGTGGCGCTGACTTCCGGCGGCGCTGTAGATAGCAACTATGTGAATACCACCAGTAAAAACGTCAAGCTGGAGCTGGTGGAAGGGCCGGTCACGACGGCTTGCGCCAATCGCACCGCCGTGTCAGCACAGACAGTGACCTTTGCCAGTACCGATCAGGGCCGTCATACTACCCCAATTGCCGCTACAGATACGGCTTATGCCGATTTGGGTTGCAGAATCACCGATGCCAATCAATCTCCCAACATAGTCAGTTGCTCGGCAGATGACTTTGCTATCAGGCCATACGGATTGACGGTTAGTTCTTCCGCCAGTGCGGATTCTTCCGGCGCCAGCGGTTCCAATACTCCGGCCATCAAGACCGGCGCCAGCTTTACTTTAACGGCAACAGCCAATCCATCCACGACGTCTACGGTAACGGATACCGGTTATAGCGGCACTCCCGCACTTAACAATAGCCAAGTGCTTGCCCATTCCGGAGCTATAGAAAATGGCAGCGTGACTGGTAGTTTTAATAGCGCCTCCGCCGGAGTGGCGTCCGGAAGTTTCAGTTATTCTGAAGCCGGTTATTTTGCTTTGCAGACAGATGGCGTGTATGACAGCGGCTTTACTAGCATTGATAGCGCTAAAAGCGATTGTACCCCGGATTTTTCCAATACTTTGGTTGGCGGCAAATACGGCTGCAATTTTGGCAATACCGCAGAAACCGGTTATTTCGGCCGCTTTATTCCGGATCATTTTCTGACTACTCTTGCCGGTAACGGCAATTTTGCCCACGCCTGCAGCGGTTTTTCCTATAATGGTCAAACCATAAGCTATAGCACCATACCCACGGCGACCGTTACCGCCTATAACTCATCAGGGGCAGTGACCAAAAATTATACCGGCAACTTTATGCGTTTGGCCGCCAGTCAGTTTGCGCTGTCCTATCCAAGCGCCGACGCCAAGCAAAAAGGCGTGGACGGCGTGAATTATGTAGAATTGACTGCCACACCGGGCGCGGTTTTCAGCAGAACTCTAACAACTAACTGCAGTACCGGCAACACCAGCCTGTGCGGCACTATGACCTTTACCCTGGGCAACGACACTTTTACCTATAGCCGGGAAAACAATGCTTTGATCAATCCTTTTAGCAATGCTGTCAATGTCACAATCAGCAGCGCTACAGATAGTGATTCAGTCTCCACTTTCGCCGGCAATACTACGGTGTTGCAACCGTCAGGCGAGTCTATCTACTATGGCAGAGTGCATTTGCAAAATGCCAGCGGCTCGGAATTAAGCGATTTGAATGTGCCGATGTACGTTGAATATTATTCTGTCTATAATTTCATTCCCAATATTCTGGATCAGTGTTCAGTGGCAACTTTGACCATCACCGACCCATTGACCACCGACTCTTTAACCCCAGCCAATACCTGCGTGTGGGGAAGTTTAAGCGGCGCCGTGCAATGTAGTGGCTCCATTCCCAGCGGAGAAACTTATATTCAGGGCAGCAGCCTCAATCCTTTAACTAACCAAACCGGTAGTTTTAATCTGTATTTAAAAGCCCCGGGAGTGACCGGGCCGTTAACCGTAAATGCCGCAGTGCAAAATTGGCTGAAATATAACTGGACAGGCTCCGGCATTATCAGTCCGTCTTCTACAGCCACTTTTGGGATTTATCCAGGCAGCACTAAGCAAATTTATTTTAAGGAAGTTTATTAATCAGATTGCCGGGATGCTTTCGAGTGGTATAGATTTGATTGGCAGAAAAGCCTGAAACTGTCAGCTATAATTTATAAATTGCTGTTTACCTGGGATGATGGGTTGACGCATTTTTACATTAACGCATGAGACTAAATTAACCCATGAGTATAAGAACCTTTATTTTTTGCGATATCTGCAACCCTCAGGCCACCAGGGCCATAGAATACCGCCGCTCAACCCGTTTAGGAGCGCGTACCGGCCGCAGAATCAGCGATGGCAGAGCCTGGATAGAAGCTTCCCTGGAAAGCGCGGTGGAAAAGCATGGCTGGCGGCGCACTGAAGAAGGTTTGCATGTTTGTCCTGCCTGCCAGGGATTGAATCAATAGAAATAGTTTCAACCGCTATTAGGGTTTTGATGTAGGTTTACTCATCTAAGTAATATTTCATGGACAATCTAAAACTTGGTCTTATAGTAACCTTGTTCGGTTTACTTTGTGCGCTGATATCCTCAACAGCCAAGGCAACTGTTGGCTGTTCCCCATATAAGGGACAGGTGAAAATTAATGAACTCTTCATTGGCGACAGCGACCATTCATCGACTTCCAACCAGATTGAATTATACAATCCCGGCAATATCGCGGCATCGGTTTGGCAAACCTGGCAGTTAGTGGTTTATTACAAAAGTCATTCCGGAACCATTACTAAAGAGGGGGGGTATTATCTGTCCTCAGGATTTACCGCCAATGGCAGTTTTATCTATAACAGCAATCATTCGATGTTTTTAAGGAATGAAAATTCACGTTACGATGATATCGCTTTGGTCGACACTAACGGCAATTTCATCGACTACGTAGCGATTAACACTCAGATACAGACTGTGCCTTCCTGTTTCGGAATGCTGACAATTGTCTCAACAAATTCCAGCAGCAACCAAGACGGCGATATAGCAAGGCAACCGGATGGCGGCTCCTGGCCGGCAACCGCCACCAATACTTCCTCTAATACCATTGGCCACTCTAATGCCTGCAGCTCCGGCGCCGAAATTCTGATCGCTAACAGTGTCAACGCCAGTGCGCCTCTGGTAGGAACTACCCAGATACAGTATACGATCACGGTAAGCAATCTCAGTTGCAGCAATTCGATCAGCAGCATTACTGTTACCGACACCAATATCTCAGCCGCCAATTTCAGCGGTTTGTCCTTTTCGCCCTCGGGTTCAGTGACCCAGAACAGCAGTTCCATACTCTGGAATATCGGTACGCTGGCTGCCAACGCCAGCGCCACTTTGACTATTACCGGTACGCCCAAAAATGTCGGCTCATTGATGACTACCGCCTCTATCACTACCCCAAGCAGCGGTTTTTCTAGTTCTAGCGTTACTTCCAGCAGCGCAACCATTAATGTCGCAAACTTTAATTTTGTCGGTTTCAATCAATCTACCGATTCGATTACCGAAGGCGAAACCACCAGCTATTCCGCAAACATTAGTTCAAATGTGGTGGCAGCGAGTACGATTACCATTAACTATAGCGTTTCCGGCACCGCGCCCTTAAGCCGGACCAGTTTGACCAGCACAGGCTCTGTCACCATTAATCCCGCCAGTTCTGAAGAGAATGACTCGACATCCATTAATTTTAATATAGTCAACGATTCTTCATATGAACCGCCCCAGACCATTGTTTTGACGATTACCAGCATCACCAGCTCGGATTCGTCAGTGGCTTTAAATACCTCTGCCAAGACCTTGACCATCACTCTGAATGATAACGACGACGATCCTACTGTCATTGCCGAATACGAAATGGACCAAGCAAGCTGGAGCGGCGTATCCGGTCAGGTGACCGATAGCTCCGGTAGCGGTTACAATGGAACAGCCGCCGGAACTTCCGGAGTAGCTAATACTGCCTGGACCTACCCAGCCATTAGTGGCGCGACAGGCACCTGCGCTTACGGTGTATTCAATGGAGGCGCGACTGATCAATATGTCAACGTCGGTGCGGTGAATTTAGGTTTGGGTGGACAATATACGGTCAGCGTGGCTGCCTGGGTAAACTGGCAAATCAGCCCTGCCTCTGGTAATTCTGCCGCGGTTATAGTCAGTAATAATTCCAGTAGTGGGCCAAACTCCGGCCAGTTTTGGCTGCAACACAGCAATGGCAGCTCAAATAACAACCATTTTCAGTTTGCAGTCAATACCAGCTCCGGATTGGCTTCCGTTAATTCCGTGACTTCACCGGCGGTGAATACTTGGTATCACGTTGTCGGAGTTTATGATGGCATTAATCTGTATATTTATGTCAACGGTGTTCTGGAAGCCACTCAGGCCTTAACCGGAACGATTACAAGCTATGCCTCGTATCCGCTAGACATAGGCAGCAGCAGTTACAGCGGCAACAATCACAGCGCATTTCAGGGCTATATCGACGAAGTCTATATATATAACGGCGGACCTCTGGAAGCTGATGATGTGGCGACGTTGTATCAACTAACTCATACTTGTCCGTCCTATATCAACGGCGTACTGCCCGGCTCATTTAACTGTGTGGAAGTGGGAGGAGCAACCGGCGGCGATCTCTACACCAAACTGACCGGAACCGGTTTTAATCTGGATGTGGTGGCGCTGACTTCCAGTGGCAGTATCGATAGCAATTATGTGAATACCGCCAGTAAAAATGTGACACTGGAGCTGGTTAAAGGGCCTAGCGCTACTGCCTGCGCCAGCCGGACCTCAGTGTCGTCGCAGACTGTGACTTTTACCGGCGCAGATCAGGGGCGGCATACCGCAGCAATTGCGGCAACCGGTTCCGCCTATGCCGATTTGGGCTGCAGAGTTACCGATGCCAATCAGTCGCCGAGTATAGTCAGTTGCTCTACCGATGATTTTGCGGTAAGGCCTTACGGTTTTGCCGTCAGCGCCTCCGCTACGGCTGATTCAACGGGCAGCAGTGGTTCCGCTACTCCGGCAATCAAAACCGGCGCCAACTTTACCATGACCGCCACCGCCTTTCCGTCCACTTCTTCAACCGCTACCGATAGCGGGTACACCGGCGCGCCGGTGATTAATAGCAGCAATGTGGTTGCGCATGCCGGCGCCAAAAATATTGGTAATGTATCAGGCAGTTTTAGTGTGGCTGCATCCGGAGTGGCTTCCGGCAGTTTTGCTTATTCGGAAGTCGGTTATTTTGCTTTGCAGGCTGACGGCGTGTACGACAACAACTTTACCGCTATAGATAGCGCAAAGGGCGACTGTACAAGCAATTATTCCAATTCTTTAGTCAGCGGTCAATATGGCTGCTATTTTGGCAACACTTCGGAAACCCAATATTACGGACGCTTTATTCCCGATCATTTTTTAACTAGTTGGGCCGGTAATGGCAGTTTTGCTCATGCCTGCAGCGGTTTTTCCTATAATGGCCAAACCATTAGCTATAGCACCATACCAACTGCCACCATCACTGCCTATAACTCCTTAAGCGCGGTGACCAAAAATTATACGGGTAGTTTTATGCGTTTGACGCCAAGTCAGTTTACCCTGTCTTACTCAGGCGCCGACGCCAAACAAAAGGGTGCGGACGGGGTTAATTATTTACTATTAACGGCAACGCCGGGCGCCGTTACCGGTAGAAGCCTAAGCGATAGCTGTAGCGCCAGCGCCAGTCTGTGCGGCAGTCTGACCTTCACCCTAGGCAATGATACTTTTACCTATAACCGGGAAAGTAACGCCATGATCAACCCTTTTAGCAATGCCATCAATGTTATGGTCAGTAGCGCCACGGATAGCGACTTAGTTTCCACCTCCAGCGGCAACAGTACGATGTTGCAGCCGTCAGGTGAGTCTATCTATTACGGCAGAGTGCATTTGCAAAACGCCAACGGTTCGGAATTGGCCGATATGAATGTGCCGATGACCGTGGAATATTATAATAACTATAATTTTCTGCCGAATCCCCTGGATCAGTGTTCGGTAGCGGCATTGAGCATAACCGATCCTTTGACCACGGATTCCTTAACGCCGGCCAATACCTGTGTCTGGGGAAGCCTGAGCGGGACAGCGCAATGCGCCGGTTCCACTCCTAGTGGTGAAACCTATATTCAAGGCAGTAGCCTTAATCCCTCCGGCAATCAAACCGGCAACTTTAATCTTTATTTAAAAGCGCCGAGCGCCACCGGACCGCTAACCGTCAACGCGGCGGTACAGAATTGGCTGCAATATAATTGGCTAGGCGCTGGTAACATCAATCCTTCTTCAACTGCTGTTTTTGGAGTTTATACCGGCAATTCCAAACAAATATATTTTAGGGAAGTGTATTAGCTGTCAGTTGACTGCTAAAGTTCGCCCACAGTGTCAAATGAGAAGAAACCTATGAGTATACGAACCTTTATTTTTTGTGACATCTGCAACCCGCAGGCCACCAGAACCATAGAATCCCGTCGTTCAACCCGTCAAGGCGAGCGTACCGGCCGCAGAATGAGTGATGGCAGAGCCTGGCTGGAAGTTTCCCAGGAAGTCGCGGTGGAAAAGCATGGCTGGCGGCACACTGCAGAAGGTTTGCATGTTTGTTTTGCCTGTCAGAAAGTGAGCCAGTGATATAGTCCTAACGGCTATTAACCAAATCCAAGCTTGTTCGGCAGATCAATGCTGCATAGCCGAGGATAAATTCCACATCGGCAGGAATATGCCTAAAGCCAGCAACAACACCATGATGCCGATGATGACAATCAAGATGGGTTCGATGACGCTGGAAAGATTTCTCAGCTCAGTATCTATTTCACCTTCGTAAAAATCAGCAGCCTCCAGCAACATTTCCGAGATGTTGCCCGACTCTTCTCCAACAACCAGCATTTGCAGCACCAGCCCCGGAAAAAGATTGATGGTCCTGGCCATACGGCTGATACTATCGCCTTTTTCGATGCCTATGCGCATTTGCAGCAGGCGGTTGCTGATGTATTCGTTACCGACTGATTTTGAGACAATGGCTATGCCTTGAATCAAGGGTACGCCTGCGTCCAAGATCATTCCAAACGAGCGGCAGAAGCGTTCCATTATCGAGCCTTCAATAATACTGCCGACCACAGGCATTTTTAGCAATAGCCAATGCCATTGTTTAACGCCCTCCGCAGTGCTGATGTATTTACGGAATACCAGAAATAGCGCAAATATTCCGGCAATCATATGAGGCCAGTAGTGGACGCTGAAGTCGGAAACAGTCATCAGCATCTTGGTTTGCCAAGGTAATTCCGCGCCAATTTTGTCAAATACTCCCTTGAAAGACGGAATTACGTAAATATTGACGATTGCCATGGCGATTGTGATGGCGGCAATCACCATAGTAGGGTAACGCAAAGCCGATTTAACCCGGTTTTGGGTTTCTTTGTCCCGGTTTAAATATTGGCCGATCTGATAAAAAGCCTTCTCAAGGCTACCGGTGGTCTCGCCGATATTGACAATACTGATAAGCAGAAGAGGGAAAATTTTGCTGTGTTGAGACATGGCTTGAGAAAGGGGTTGCCCGGCTTCCAATTTTTGAGAAATACTCAGAAAAGTCTGTTTTAAGGCTATATTGCGATTTGATTCCGCCAAACTATTGATGGCGCGGATCATCGGCACCCCGGCTTTGATCAGACTATGCATTTGCCGGCTAAACAAAATCAGGTCATTAATATTGATTTTTTGCATTGCCTGCCAATAGGCCAGCTTTTCCATCATATCGCTGCTTTCTTTGAAAGCTTGGATGGTAATTGGGGTCTGGCCGCGATTTTGCAGAGTTTGGGCGGCAATCTGCGCCGACTCGGCATCCAGTTTGCCGTTAATCAGTTTGCCGGCATTATTACGGGCTTTATAAGTAAAAGTGGGCATGGTTTAACTCTCGGCAATACGCATCACTTCATGCAGTGAAGTTAGGCCCTGCTCTACCAGTTCCAGGGCCTGGGAGGTAAAGCTTTTGAAACCGGGCGAAGATTTTGCGGCGCTGATAAAGTCGGCGCTATTATTTCTGCGCAGGGCATCCAGGGTTTCGTGGCGCATTTCCAGCAACTCGTAAACCCCCATGCGCCCGCGATAACCAACATGGTTACAATGTGGACAGCCTGCGCCTTTTTTAACGACCATATTAGCGGTTTGAATGTTAAAAAATTTTTCCAGCCAGATGGATTGGGCTTCATCAATTTGAACATCCATGACACAGCGGTCACAAATTTTCCTGACCAGACGTTGGGCAACAATCATTTTTAGGGAGCTGGCTAGAATGTAGCCCTCTATGCCCATGTCCAATAAGCGGGTGGCAGTTTCGACAGCGCCATTGGTATGCAGGGTGGATAACACCAAGTGACCGGTAATGGAGGCGCGAACCGCAATTTCTGCGGTTTCCCGGTCACGAATCTCGCCGACCAGAATGACGTCAGGGTCTTGCCGAAGCGCTGATCTTAGGACGCTGGCAAAGCTCATGCCGATTTTATCGTTGATTTGAGCCTGATTGATGCGG
>Ga0181528_10002330_pt1 | contig 11645 bp, 9 predicted proteins | sample PEATcosm2014_Bin_47_FD_119742 | JGI IMG/M metagenome (GOLD analysis project Ga0181528, IMG submission 119742) | Peatland microbial communities from MTU Mesocosm Facility, Houghton, MI, USA - PEATcosm2014_Bin10_10_metaG | ecosystem: Environmental > Terrestrial > Soil > Wetlands > Peat | place... | reverse complement strand
CGACAAATGGTAGCGTCACGAAAGTCGTTGCTAACACGATCGCAGGCCATGCATGAAGAATTTGAATGTGATAGGCCTTGAGCCACGGCCCCAGATAACCACGGTCGCCGAAGATTAAAACAAACATCAATCCAGCGACAACGGGCGAAACTGCAAACGGCAAATCGATGATGGTCGTCAAAAGGGTTCGTCCGGGAAATCGAAAGCGAGTAATCGCCCAGGCTGCCGCGACGCCAAAGATGACATTCGCCGTTACCGAAATCGGTGCCACAAACAGCGTCAATTTGATCGCGTGAACAGTGTCTGGATCGGCCGTCAGGCTTTTCCAATACGCGACGACTCCCTGCGAAAATGCCGTGACGAAAACGTTCACCAATGGAAGAATGACCAGGATCGAAAGCGACACAATGGCAACAGTAATCAGCGTCCAACGCACCCACCAGGGATCCTCTTGAGCCGAACGACCACTCGATTTGGCGACGGCGACCACTGGCGGCAAATGTTTTGGGATTGAGTGCATTAAACTACCTTCATTCGATTCAAAACGGCTAATTGGCCGAAGAATTCGCCGCTTCGCTGCGTCGTTCCAGGGCATTGATCACGATCAACATCGCAAACGAAGCGATCAACAAGACAACCGCCACGGCGGTCGCCTCGGCATATTTGAATTCTTCCAGCTTTTGAACGATGGCGACGGGCGCGATTTCGTCCTTGAACGGAGTGTTACTCGACACAAAAACCACAGAACCGTACTCGCCAATCGCACGCGCAAAAGTCAATGCGAAACCGGTCGTTAATGCCGGGTAAAGCGATGGCAGAAGGATCCGAGTAAAGGTCTGCCAGCGACTGGCACCCAGGCACGCGGCCGCTTCTTCGACATCGGCATCCATGCTTTCGAGAACCGGCTGCACGGTTCGCACCACGAAAGGCAGGCCGATAAACGTGAGGACAAAAACAATGGCAGACTGCGAATACGCCAGCTTGATTCCCCAGGGAACCAGAAACTGCCCCATCCAACCGTTCTGAGAATACAGGCTGGAATAAACCAGACCGGCGACTGCCGTTGGCAAAGCAAAAGGCAGATCGATCAACGAATCAAACAATCGTTTGAACGGAAACTCGTACCGAACCAGCACCCATGCCAGCAACAAACCCAACACGGAATCCGCGATCGCAGCAATCGCCGACGTGCCGAATGTGACCATGTACGCCGACCGCGTGCGCGCGTTCCAAACCGCGGCAACGAACTGCGAAGAGGTCAACGTTGATGCTTTTGCAAAACAGGCGGCCAGCGGGATCAGCACGAGAAAACCAAGGTAGGTCATCGCATAACTGAGGCTTAGCCGAAATCCAGGCAGAACGCGATGCGAGGCCATTCCGCCTACTCCTTTTTGGAATAGATGCGTTCGAAGATGGCTCCGCTGGCGAAGAACCTGCTTTGTGCTTCATCCCAGTTGGCAACAATCTCGCTGATCTTAAACAGCTTAATCTCTGGAAATTTGCTCGCAACTTTGGCGGCCACGGTGGGGTCCGTTGGCCGATAATAATGTTTCGCGATGATTTCCTGGCCTTCGGGCGTGTACAGGAACTTCAAATAAGCTTCCGCCGCGGCTCGCGTGCCGTTTTGATCGACGACCGAGTCGACCACTGCGATATGCGGTTCGTGCAGAATGCTCAGGGAAGGATTGACGATTTCCAGATTTCCCTTGGATTCCGCGACCTCCAGATAGGCCTCGCTTTCCATCGCCAGATGAACGTCGCCGATCCCCTTCTGTGCGAACGTCATCGTCGCGCCACGAGCACCGGTGTCGAGATTCGGGGTGTTGCGATAAAGCTTCGTCAAAAACTCGACGGCCTGATCTTCGTTCCCACCGTTCAACACGACGCTTCCCCAAGCCGCGAGAAAGCTCAACCGGCCGTTACCCGACGTTTGCGGGTTCGGTGTAATGATCGAGATTCCACTTTTGGCAAGGTCGCTCCAATCCTTGATTCCCTTGGGATTTCCCTTGCGAACGACGAAGACCACTGTCGAAGTGTATGGGAGAGATCGATTGGGGAACGCGTCTTCCCAACCGTCCTTTAATAATCCGTTTTTCCGCAAGGCGTCGGTATCAGTCCAGATTGACAGTGTTGCGACATCGGCTTTCATGCCATCGATGATTGCCCTGGATTGACTGGCCGACCCTCCATGCGATTGATCGATCGTCAAAGATCGTCCCGAATCCTTTTCATAGATTGGGATAAATGCCTGGTTCAATTCCTTCCAAAGTTCTCGCGTGGGATCGTACGAGACATTGAGCAACTTGATGGGCCCCTTGGCGGTCTTTGCGGTCGGTTCGGTCGGTGCGTTATCCGATCCTTTCGATGCCGACGATGTGTTGGTTGTGCCAACAACTTTCGATGGTTCGCAACCCGCCATTGATATGACGGCGAGTAATAGTCCGCAAAAACACCGATTGATCGATCTCATCCCCGAAAGCTCCTCAATACAACAAGAAATCGCCATGTTTATTCGTGATATTTAAAGCCACTGCCGCAAGGGCAACACACACTCCAATGATTCGCGAACGGAAAATTTAAATCCCGTCCCCGCCAATAAACGCCGTACTAAATACCTCTGACTTGGTGACGGGCGTCATCCCGTACACAGCCGCAAGGTTCGCTTCGTCCATCCGGCGCGACGAATAGTTCCGGATATCCAACATGATTCGACGAAATCGACAGCTTGATTCCTGGCTACAAGGCTCATAGGCCGTCGCAGAAACACAGCCGATCGGAGCAATCAAGCCGTCAAAAAAACGGACGATCTGCCCCATCGTGATTTCTTCGGGGCGTTTCGCGAGCTCGAAGCCACCGATTCGTCCGGGAACACTTCGAACCCACCCCTTCGTCTTCAGCTCAAGCATGATGTGTTCGAGAAATCGCCGCGGCACATCATTTTTCTCGGCCAATTCACGAATCGACACCGGGCCTTTGCCGTACCTTTCGACCAGAGTCATCAATGCACGAAGTGCGTAATCTGATTTCCGCGACACTTTCATCGACTTTGCCGCCTCTCAGCCATGAGTGATAAATACGACTATGCTGATGATACTATTCGCGAGAATCACAATTGTCAATTTACCGAGCAAGAGGAGAAATAATTCATTTTGAATGACTTGACACACCGAGTACCAGAAGATAATTTACCACCTATTCAGTAGTGATTATATCTGCGACAGCGAAAAAGGCCAAAAGGCGTTAAAAAAGCAAACGGAGACTTTCGGAAGATGGCGTTATTCAAAGACAACTCAGAATCGATCGGGCGAACACCCTTGATCCGGATCAATCGACTGACGGAAGGGCTGAATGTCACGATCCTTGCCAAAATCGAGGGTCGCAATCCCGCCTATAGTGTCAAATGCCGGATCGGCGCAGCGATGATTTGGGATGCCGAGGCGACCGGCAAGCTGAAGCCCGGAGTTCACGTCGTCGAACCGACGAGCGGCAACACTGGAATCGCTCTGGCATTTGTCTGCGCGGCTCGCGGCTACGCGCTGACTCTGACCATGCCTGAGACAATGTCGGTCGAACGACGAACGATGCTCAAGAGCTTCGGGGCGAACTTGATTTTGACTCCGGGCGCCGACGGAATGAAGGGTGCCATCGCCAAGGCCGAAGAGCTTGCAAAGCAGCCAGGTTGGTTTATGCCCCAGCAATTCAAAAATCCCGCGAATCCCGAGATTCATTTCAAGACGACGGGGCCCGAGATCTTCGAGGACACAAACGGGAAAATCGACTACTTCGTGGCGGGCGTCGGAACGGGGGGCACGATCACCGGCGTGTCCCGGTACCTGAAGCACGAGAAAAAACTTGCCACCAAATCGGTTGCCGTTGAGCCTCAAGCCAGTCCGGTTCTTTCAGGAGGTTCTCCGGGACGGCACAAGATTCAAGGAATCGGAGCGGGATTTGTACCCCAAATTCTTGATGTCGGACTGTTGGACGAAATCATTCAGGTGACAGACGACGAGGCAATTGAAACGGCGAAGCGTCTGATGAAACTCGAAGGGATTTCGTGTGGAATCAGTTGTGGTGCCGCGATGGCGGCATGCTTGAAGATCGCCGCGCGACCGGAAGCCGCCGGGAAAACAATCGTGACGGTTCTGCCCGACAGCGGCGAACGCTACCTGTCGACCGCATTGTTCGACAAGGAAACGCTGGGCTAATCAGCTCCGATTCTTGGCAACGTTTCGTGGCGGATGCTGACCACGGTGAAGATTGTTTCAAAGTTTGGTGGGCCGAGCCTTCGAGTCCCACCATGTACAAGGCGGAAAATGGTGGGACTCGAAGGCTCGGCCCACCAAACAAAATATCGCGCCTGGATGCCGTCAGCATCCAGGGCCACATCGAATTCACCCGGGAATGTGTCTGACGGCCGATCGAGCCCATTGCGTTTTGATGGAGAACCGAAGTGTCCGACAGTCTTTTGCAACGTAGCGTGACAACAGCAGTCGCCCGTAATTTAACGAGTACGACCAAGACATCTCCCAAAATGATGTCGATCACGCCTCGTTGGCTACTCAGACTTTTGCCCTGGGTGCAAATCAACGGCACTTACCGCGTCAATCGCACAAAGGTCGAACTCTCGAAAGCCGAACGGATTGACGTCGATTTTATCAACGGCGTCGCTTCGTTTTCTCCCGATGACCTGCGCAGTGTCCCACTGTTTTCCCGCCTGCCAGCCGACATCACGCAAAGAATGGCCAGCCGCTTCAAAACCGAAGTTGTTTCACTGGGCAACGAATTGATCGTTGAGGGCGAAGATGGCAACAAATTTTTCATCATCGCCCAAGGGCAGGTCGAGGTTCTGAGCAAGGGAGCACACGGCAGCAACCTGCGGATTGCATTGCTCACCGAAGGCGAGTTTTTCGGTGAAACCGATGTCGTTTCCGACAACCCATCCGACGTGACGATTCGGACATTGACCCCATGCGTTCTGCTCACATTTTCCCGCAAGGATCTCGCGGCCGTGCTGAGTGAGCTTCCCAGCGTCAAAGGGGAATTCAAAAAGGCGATCGACACGCATTTCGAGTTGCGTTCCACGGTGAACCGGTATGGCGAACGCAACATTGACCTGGTTTCTGGATTCGCCGAGAATGTCGAAATTCCCGAAACTTTTGTCGATTACTCGGAAACACCGCGTGAGTATTCGCTGTCGGCCATCCAGACGATCGTTCGCGTTCACACCCGCGTTTCGGACCTCTACAACGGCCCACACAATCAACTCGAAGAACAGATGCGCTTAACGATCGAGGGAATTAAAGAGCGGCAGGAATGGGATCTGATTAATAACAAGAAGTTTGGTTTACTGCATTCGGTCGATCCGTCGATGCGGATCAGCACTCGATACGGAGCACCGACTCCCGACGACCTGGACGAACTGCTGGCCCAGGTTTGGAAAAAACCAGCTTTCTTTCTCGCTCATCCGAAAGCGATCGCGGCGTTTGAGCGGGAATGTACGTGGCGGGGCGTTCCTCCCGTGACCACAGTTTTGTTCGGCACTCCCGTACTGACCTGGCGCGGCGTCCCACTGGTTCCCTGTGACAAACTCGAATTGGGGAAGAGCAGTCGACACGAATCGAATCCCCGCTTCGGAACGACCAACATCTTGCTGTTACGGGTTGGCGAAGCCGATCAAGGAGTGGTCGGACTGCATCAAACTGGCATTCCGGGCGAAATCCTGCCAAGCCTTTCCGCGCGCTTGATGGCCACCGACAGCCTGGGCGTCGCCTCTTATCTGTTAACGCTCTATTCGTCCTGTGCGGTCTTGACCGACGACGCCATTGGCGTCCTCGAAAACGTCGAGGTCGCCTTCTACCACGATTACGACCACCGAAACCCAAGTGGCTTCGAACACGGGCTGGGGATTTAACCAGACCACTGAGTCCCGTATTTTGCCGAGTACTGCTTTTATCGATTTCAAAAAAGGAATTCATTGAATATGGCTGACAATCTCCTGCAACGCAGTGTTACGACTTCGGTCGCCAGAAACCTGGCGACGACGACCAAGACCTCACCCAAGATGATGTCGATCACGCCACGCTGGATGCTCAGCCTGTTGCCGTGGGTGCAAGTCGATGGCGGTACCTTTCGTGTCAACAGGACGAAGGTCGAGTTGTCGAAGGCCGAGCGAATCGGTGTCGACATCGTGAACGAAACGGCGTCATTCTCGCCGGAATCGCTGCGTAGCGTACCATTGTTCTCGCGTCTGCCCGATGCGATTATCGCCCGGATGACCAGCCGCTTCAAAACCGAAGCGGTGTCGCTCGGAAACAAATTGATCGTTGAAGGCGAAGACCGCAGCAAGTTTTTTATCATAGCCCAGGGGCAGGTCGAAGTTCTGAGCAAAGGCGTCCACGGCAGCAATCTGCGAATCGCCTTGTTAACCGAGGGTGAATACTTCGGCGAAACCGACCTGGTCTCGGAAAAGCCCTCGGATGTAACCGTCCGCACCATCACGCCCTGCGTGCTGCTGACATTTTCGCGAAAGGATCTGGATGCCGTTCTGAAGGAACTGCCCAATCTGAAAGACGAATTCAACAAAGCAATCGCCGAACATTTAGAGCTTCGATCGACTGTTAATCGCTACGGCGAACGAAATATCGATCTCGTCTCTGGTTTCGCCGAGAACGTGGAGATCCCGGAAACTTTCGTCGACTATTCAGCCAATCCGCGCGAATACTCGCTTTCCGCGGTGCAAACCGTTGTTCGGGTCCACACACGCGTTTCGGATCTTTACAACGGTCCATTCAATCAGCTTGAAGAACAGATGCGATTGACCGTTGAAGGAATCAAAGAACGCCAGGAATGGGAGTTAATCAACAGCACGAAGTTCGGCCTGATTCATTCCGTTGATCCCGCCATGCGGATCAGCACTCGCTACGGTGCACCCACGCCGGACGATCTGGATGAATTGTTGGCGCTGGTCTGGAAAAAGCCTGCCTTCTTTCTCGCGCATCCCAAAGCCATCGCCGCTTTCGAACGCGAATGCACCTGGCGCGGAGTGCCTCCAGTAACAACCGTCTTGTTCGGAACGCCTGTGATCACCTGGCGCGGAGTTCCCCTCGTTCCGTGCGACAAGCTTGAGATGAAAAGTCGATACCAATCGAACCAGTGGTTCGGAACGACGAGCATCCTGTTGCTGCGAGTTGGCGAAGTGGACCAGGGCGTCGTGGGACTGCATCAGGCGGGCATCCCCGGAGAAATCATGCCCAGTCTTTCGGCGCGACTGATGGGGACGGACAGTCTGGGTGTCGCATCGTATCTGCTGACGTTGTACTTCTCCTGTGCGGTTTTGACCGACGACGCATTGGGCGTTCTTGAGAACGTCGAAGTTGGTTACTACCACGACTACGAAAATCGAAAACCAAAAGTGAAGTAGAAGGGCTGAAATGACCGACGTCACCCCCGATCTGATTGCCGAGATCGCCACGCGATTATTGAACGAAGGACCGCAAACGTCGACAGCCGCGATTGCAGATTCGCCGACGGATCAAGTCGATGGTGCCGATGCGTACGTGACTCGACGTGCATCCTTCTCGCCGTCAGTGGCCAGTGTTCCGCAGACGAGTCGATTCTCGCCGATTGCTGCCAATCAATTTGGCGCCACTCAATTCGTTCCGGCAGGTGTTCCCGAGATTGTCGGCCATTTCCCCACCGCCGCTCCGACGGAGGTTCCCGCGGGGAATCTGCACGAGATCGCCGACGTGTCTCCCGACGGACTGCGCCGATTTGTCGATCAAATTCGTAACCCGGCATCTCCGACGGAGCTTGGATTTTTCGCCGGCTCACCGGGACTCACCGTCCCGCAACAATTCTTTTCGCAAAAGAAAGCTCCGATTGCGGTCCCGTCCGCCGGAGCGCGTCCATTAGACACAACATCGATCCGACGAGAGTTCCCCGCGCTGAATCAACGCGTTCACGGAAAGCCGCTGGTCTGGTTCGACAATGCCGCCACGACACAAAAACCGCAAGCGGTGATCGATGCGATCTCTCGATACTATGCGCACGACAATTCCAATATCCACCGTGCCGCACATACGCTTGCCGCTCGCTCGACAGATGCGTTTGAAGGAGTTCGAGACAAAGTTCAAAAGTTTCTCGGTGCCGCGACGAAGAACGAAATCATTTTCGTGCGGGGTACAACGGAAGGAATCAACCTTGTCGCTCAGACGTACGGGCGAAAATATCTGCAACCGGGCGACGAGATCCTGCTGTCAACGCTCGAACATCATGCGAATATCGTCCCCTGGCAATTGATCGCCAAAGAAAGAGGAGCCGTGATTCGCGTCATTCCGGTCAACGATCGGGGTGAAGTGATGCTCGAACAATACCAGTCTCTTCTCGGCCCTCGAACAAAACTCGTGGGGCTGACGCAAGCGTCGAACAGTCTGGGCACGATTCTTCCCGTCACCGAAATGACTCAAATGGCGAAGCGTTACGGTGCCCGCGTAATCATCGACGGCGCTCAATCGGTGTCGCATATGCCGGTCAACGTCCAGGACATCGGCTGCGACTTCTTCGTGTTTTCGGGACACAAGATTTTTGGCCCCACAGGCATCGGAGTCGTCTACGCTCGCGAGGAATTGCAGGAAATCATGCCTCCCTGGCAAGGCGGAGGGAACATGATCAAGAATGTGACGTTTGAAGAAACGTCCTACGCCGACCCGCCCGCCAAGTTCGAAGCGGGCACGCCGAACATCGCCGACACCGTGGGTCTGGGCGCCGCCCTCGACTATGTGCAGCGACTCGGCCTATCCAACATCGGAAAACACGAGCACTTTATGCTCGAATACGCGACCGAACGGTTGCTGCCGATCAACGGCCTGCGATTAATCGGTCAGGCGAGAGAAAAAGTCAGCGTGATTTCTTTCGTCCTGAAGGATCGACGTACGGAAGACATCGGCAAACTGCTGGACCTCGAAGGAATCGCAGTTCGAGCCGGTCACCATTGTGCACAACCATCGCTGCATCGCTACGGAGTCAACGCCACAGTCCGTCCGTCATTCGCATTCTACAACACGACCGATGAAATCGATCACCTGGTAGCCGCCATCAAACGCATCAACGCCGGTTCAGTCAAAGCTCCAACGAACCGTTTAAACCCCGTATAAAACCGTCAAAGCATTTCCCGACACGAATCCGTTTGCTCGAAGTTGCGAGGCGTTTCTGGCTCAACGTCGCAACAGAAACCCCAACCAACGCTCCCCCTGCGCGAGTGTTGTTGTGAATTTCGGTCTCAGACCGTAAAAATTCAGTCTTCCATTCCGGCAAAATACCGACCGATTGCGTAGGCTGGGCAAAAAACAGACTATCGCTGGATTGTCGGAGAAAAGGTTTTTAAATGAGTGATCTCGCGATCCGTGTGGAAGGATTGTCCAAATCCTTTCGGCTCGGACATAAACTACAATCTCATCGATTCACCGAGTTCATCGAAAACATCGGCAGAACAATCACCCGATTGCCAAAACGGCTGGTCAAAACGGGGAAGTCGACCAATGCGAGTTCGCCGGAACTGTTTTGGGCGCTCGACGACGTTTCGTTCGATGTTCATAAAGGTGAAGTCTTTGGATTTGTCGGTCGCAACGGCGCAGGCAAGAGCACACTCTTAAAACTGTTGTCGCGCATCATGTATCCGACACGTGGCCGTATCGAGATTCGTGGTCGCGTGCGCAGCCTGCTGGAAGTGGGAACCGGTTTCCATCACGATTTAACCGGCCGTGAGAATATCTTTCTCAACGGTGCCGTTCTCGGGATGACGCAGCGTGAGATTCGCCAAAAGTTCGACGAGATTGTCGAGTTTTCCGAGGTCGAGCGATTTCTCGATACCCCAGTCAAGTACTATTCGAGCGGTATGTACGTACGGTTGGCATTTGCCGTGGCCGCTCATCTCGAACCCGAAATCTTAATCGTCGACGAAGTTCTGGCAGTAGGCGATGCCGCTTTTCAGCAGAAGTGCCTCGGAAAAATGGGCGCAGTCAGTCGGCAAGGAAAAACGGTCCTGATTGTTTCGCATAGCCTGCCGATTGTGACGAATCTTTGCCAGCGAGCGATTCTGTTGGAGAAAGGTCGCGTGGCAATGATCGGTTCGGCGAATGAAGTGGCCCGACAGTATCTGGCCAGCGTTCGATCGGCGTCAGGCGAGGTCATCTGGACATCGCCTGAATCGGCGCCTGGCAGCGAGATGGCCAGGTTGCGTTCGGTCAGGATCGTTCAACGTGGGATCGACGGACCAACGACCGACGTCGATATCTCGAAAGAAATCGACGTACAGATCTCATACTGGAATCTCATTCCCGAACAACAACTGTTCACCGCGCTTTGGCTGAAGAATATCAATGGCGTGTTTGTGCTGGCCACGTCAAACGTCAAATCGGTCAGTTCGACGGACGATCCCTGGTATGGGAAACCACAACCGGTTGGTGTTTACGAATCGACTTGCACGATTCCGGGCAATTTTTTGAATCAGGGTCGCTATCAGATTTCGGCCATCATCGGCCGTGTTCCCGGACGAACGATTCACGTCGAAGAATCGGTTTTGACGTTTGACGTTCACGACACCGGTGCCATGCACGAAGAGTTTTTTGGAAACTACACCGAACCCGTCATTCGACCCCGTTTGCCTTGGCATACCGTTCAACAGCCGACGGATTGAATTGACAAGAGCCTTACGAAAACCGCATTCTTGACAATTCACCATCTAACGAAAGAAGGCTGCAATCTGTGTCCCTTTGCAAGCAACCTGCCATCGATCCCCGACCAGGCTCGGACGTGATCGGCATTATTCTTGCCGGTGGCATGGGAACTCGTCTCCAAAGCGTTCGATCGGATTGCCCTAAACCATTCATTCCGTGTCGGGGAAAACCGTTCATTGATTGGGTTTTGCGATATTTCCAAAAGGCGGGAGTCAGCGAATTTGTTGTCTCTCTTGGCCACCTTGCCAACGTCGCAATCGACTACTTCGAACGACGTGAAGCCGACGGTTTGCGGATTTCCACGGTTGTCGAGTCGCATCCATTAGGAACAGCCGGTGCGGTGCGGTTTGCCTGGGATGGACACCAGAAACAGGCGGCAATCGTCCTGAATGGAGATTCGCTGCTGCTCGCCGATTTCTCTCCGCTTTGGAAAATGTGGCGGGAAACAACGGCAGACGCATTGGTTGTCGGAGTACCACAGACCGACGCCAGTCGTTACGGCACGCTGACCTACTCGGCGACACAACGGTTGCTTGCGTTCGAAGAGAAGCGTCCTGGCCAAGGCACGATCAACGCCGGGATATATTTGTTTCGCGCGAGCTTGCTGGCAACGATCCCGGTGGAAGTGCCGCTGAGTCTCGAACGCGATTTATTTCCTGCCTGGCTGAAGGACGGTCGCGACATTCGCGTTTGCGTTCTACCTGGCCCATTTCTGGATATCGGACTGCCCGAGTCATTGGCCGCCGCCGACGAATTCCTCCGTCAGAATTGGCCAGAGGAGTCGCATTCATGATCGTTACTCGAACGCCGTTCCGAATCAGTTTCTTTGGCGGCGGCACAGACTACGCCGAATACTTCGAAAAGTATGGAGGCGCCGTACTCGCGACAGCGATCGACAAGTCCTTGTTTTTG
>Ga0181528_10002327_pt1 | contig 11654 bp, 5 predicted proteins | sample PEATcosm2014_Bin_47_FD_119742 | JGI IMG/M metagenome (GOLD analysis project Ga0181528, IMG submission 119742) | Peatland microbial communities from MTU Mesocosm Facility, Houghton, MI, USA - PEATcosm2014_Bin10_10_metaG | ecosystem: Environmental > Terrestrial > Soil > Wetlands > Peat | place... | reverse complement strand
CCGTGACGATGTATAAGGAAGCCCTCGAGTCCAATCCCGATGAGCCACTGCTCTACTACAAGCTGAGCAGGGCTCTCGATAAGGTTGGCGACATCGACGGCGAAAAGGCCGCTCTCAAGCGGGCCCTTGAGTTGAATCCGAATCTTGCCGAGGCGCAGAACCAGATGGGCTATCTCGCCGCAAAAAAGGGCGACGACGCGCAGGCGGAAAGCTGCTTTCGAGCGTCGGTTCATGCCTCTGCCTCGTATCTGCCGGCATGGATCAATCTTGCGGCAACTCTGGCCGGCGAGGCAAAGTGGCTGGATGCAAAACAGGCCTTGGCCCATGCGCTGGAAATCGATCCGAACAGCTCCGAAGCTCAACGGATCTATAAGGTAATCGCTGCCGCTGAACCAAAACACTAAGTTGAAAACAAGAATCTGGCCAACCGATCTCGCTAAGTCTCACATCTTCGAGCAAGAACCAATGTCTCAACGATTCTATTTCCCGGGAGCTGGCAGCTTGATTGTCTCTTTGATTCCCAGTCCCTCGACCAGTGTGTAGATCGCGTCGCCGGGCACATCTTTAAACTCTTCTTTGAGGCCGCTGGGCCAGGCAATCTGCACGCGCTTCATCAAGGTCTCGCTGCCCAGCCCGAAATGGAGGCGCTGATCGTTGCTCGACAGATAGCTTCCGCCGCCGCGAACTTCGTCGATCTGTTCCATCGACGCGGTTGTCACTGTTACTCTGGCGCCAATCGCAGCCTTGTTGCTCTTGGTGCCCACCAGGCGGAAGAGAACGCGGTGATTCGAATTCCTTGTCTCGTTGATGTATACCGAAGGCGGAGCGCCGGCGTTGTAGACGACCACGTCGATGTTGCCATCGTTATCGATGTCTCCGAATGCCGTGCCTCGGCGCGACTGCAACTCTCCATCGTTAAGCCCCGACGAGCCCGAGACGTCGGTGTAAGTGCCGTTTCCGTTGTGGTGAAATAATTGCAACGGTTCCAGATAGCGTGGTTCATGAGAGAGTGAATCGGTCAGCCGGCTGAAGTTTCCGTTGGCTACGAAGATGTCGGGCCAGCCGTCGTTGTCAAAGTCTGCAAAGCCACTTCCCCAGCGCACAAACGCATCGGAACCTCGGCCCAGGTGCGATGCCCAGGTCACATCGGTGAATCCTTGTGATTTCTGGTTTCGATAGAGACTCATCGGCTGGTGTGTGTAGCGGGTAATCAGCAGGGCCAGGTTGCCGTCGTGATAGACATCGCCGAAGTCCGCGGCCATGTTGCTCAGCGACCTGCCTTGCTCATCGACTGCGGTGCCCGACCAGAGACCCACATCCTCAAATGTGCCATCGTGCCGGTTGTGGAAGAGGTAATTGGGTCCCATGTCGTTGGTCACGAAGAGATCGGGCCATCCATCATTATCGTAGTCGGCCCATACAACACCCATGCCCAAGCGCTTCTCCGCATTGTCGACGCCGGCCTTTTGCGATACGTCTTCGAAGGTGCCATCGCCGCGGTTGTGAAACAGAAGATCAGCTTGCCCGTTCAATTGCGGCACTTCCATCGGCACGCCCCGATAGTCGAATGCCCGCGAGCCCGGCTGAGGCAGATGGTGAAGATCGGAATTTACATAGCGAGAGACAATGAGGTCCAGATAGCCATCTCGATCGTAGTCGGCCCAGGCCGCGCCCACGCTGAATCCGCCGCCAGCCACATGCGCCTTCTCGGTCACATCCTGGAACTTGCAGCCACCGAGATTGCGATACAGCACATTATGTCCATAGCCGGTCACATAGATATCCGGCCGGCCGTCGTCGTCGAAGTCTCCAATGGCAACGCCCATGCCCCAGCCGCGCGTCGTGAGCCCCGATTGAACTGTGATGTCGGAGAAGTGCAACTTGGAATCCTGGTGATAGAGAGTGACCATCAGCTCTCCGCCTTGCAAATATCGATCCACGCTGGAGTCATTCACGGCGAGAATGTCAAGCATGCCGTCGTTGTCGCAATCGAAGAGGGCAACGCCTCCACCCATCATTTCGACAAGATACTTCTTGTCGGGAGAAGTGTGAGGCGAGGTTGTGACGCCCGCTTCATGAGAGATCTCCCTGAACCGGATGGGACTCGGCGGAGTTTGCGGGAAGGCTGCGAGCGCAACTCCCAGCAGTGCCCACGATAAGCCGATCCTGAGCAACTTGACTTTGCCATCTCGGGAAATCATCAGGACCGCCAACTTGAGATTCACGTCTCGCCGGCCTGGCGTCTTCCAATTGTAAACCGGCCGAGGCTCATCTCATGGTTTCGACGGCTTAAGAACGACCTCATACTCCGGGATCAGTTCCACTCCAAAAACCTTGGCGGTCTGACCTTCTGCATTCATCGCTTTCCACGCGAGCGAGTCAAGATAGATGGGCGGCTTGTGCGGCAAAGGAAGGACGCTGAACTCTAACTCCTTGCCGAACGAATCCGGCAGGAATCGTTTGAGTCCGATCTCCCAGGCTCGACCGTTGAAGAAGTCATCATCCAGCAGCAGACCGTCCATAGAGAGCCTGGCCACATCTCCGGCATAGCGGATGCGCAGATAGATATCGCTTAGCCCTTTCATGGACTGGGCGGGGAGTTTGAGATTCCACTTCGCGGCGTTTGCGAAGTCGGCGGCTTCAGGCGCCAACGGCATGGGGCCGTCCCGACCCTCAACGTGAGAGGCCATGCGCATATCCGGGTCAGGGCCAGCTTCATGGCCGCTGCTCCATTCGTAGTCGATCTTCCGCGCCTCTACCTTTTCTGACCACTCACGCCAGAGTGAATGAGGATTGCTGTCTTGTCCGGCGGGCTGGAAGATCGAAGCCGAGATACGCGATGGATCAATCGATCGAAGATGTACTCCATCGTCGCCTGCGAATATTTCGGACGGCGAAAGAAGCGCCGTATCCTGCCCTTCGAGCGAGATTCGCCAGAACTGTTCTGCTTCTTCCTCGGATAGAAGGAGAATCCGCACATGGTGGCCGTTTTTGCCCAATACTTGCAGCACGGTCTTCTTGCCAGGTTCCGGATTCTCAACCAGAATGCCGCCACCAGATCGCGTTACAGATCCACTGGTGGCAACGACGGATGCAATGCTGGCTGCGTCGAAGGCAAACTCCGAACGCAGACCTGGGACGGAGAAAAAGAAGTACGTGGTCTCTGTAATGTTGTCCAGGCGGGACAGCAACTGTGCGGTGCTGTACTGGAGCGTACCTGTACCGGCCAAGTCAAGATTCAGCGGCCAGATGAAGTAACTATTCGCGGGAATGTCGATAGGCGTTCGCGGCAGGTCGACGACCCCTGAAGGCAGATTTAACTTGACTTGGAATGCGCGGCGTTGCGGCATCTCAAGTTTGCGAACGTAGTTATTGATGAAGAGAAACCCACGGTCGCCTTCTGCGCGAAGCATGACGCGGGCCAAGCTCGAGTCTGCCGCACTCTGGGGAGTTCTGTCCGGCGGATAGGGGGTCATGGCCGCCAATTCAGAACCGAATGACTGGAGGAAGAGGTGGAGGCTCTTGACCTTGCGAAAGGATTCTCTCTCCTGTCCATACTCTCCCAACGGCGCCTGGAAGTCATAAGACAAAACGGGTAAGTCGTTGGGGTACCCGGTGGCAATGGACTCTTGAAGAGTAGTCCGCTCGCCTGCGGGGTTGGCGCCGCCATGAAACATGTAATATCCGTAGAAATTCACGCCTGACCCGAGCGCGGTCAACGTCATTGCAGCGATATCGTCGGGTTGCATCAGCGGCCTCCGATGATAGGAGGTCTCCATGCCGCCGCCCTGCTCGGCTGCGAAGAATGGATAGTGGCGAAGATCGATCTTCCCGGCAGGATCGGCGAGAGCCATTGCACCCTGGCCCCGTTCGCGATCGGCGGAGAAGAGATATGCCGGGTTCGGCGGAGAGTCTGTTGTCAGGCTAGTCCAGAAGTCGTCTGGATACTCACCGGAGACAGGAATGACTTCATGGACGGGGTAATCGTGGCCCGGCCATCCGGTTACTGAGAAGAGCGGAGGGTCGATGCCCGCCGCAATCGCCAGCCTCTTGAGTTCGGCGAGATGATTTGCCCCCGCATCGGGTCCGGTTTCACCATATTCGTTCTCAAGCTGCACGCCGATGATCGGTCCTCCATCCCGCCAGAGGAGACCCTTGATCTGGTTGCCAATCTGGCCGTAGAAGCGGCTCACATATTTCAAGTACTCCGAATTGTTGCGACGCAGTGGAATCTTCTTGTTGACGAGCCAATCCGGGAATCCGCCATTGCGCGCCTCGCCATGATCCCAAGGGCCGATTCGCAGATAGACGTAGAGCCCGTCTTGATGGCAAAGCTCAACAAAGTGGCGTAGATCGCGTTGTCCTTCCCAGTCGAACTGGCCTTCGATCTCCTCGTGATGAATCCAGAAGACGTAGGTGGCCACCACTTGCACGCCGCCGGCCTTCATCTTGAGAAGTTCTTCCTGCCAATACTTTTCCGGATAGCGCGAGAAGTGGAATTCGCCCATCACGGGCAGCCAGCGTTTTCCATCGAGTGAGAGGCTGCGACTGTCGACCGATATCCGGTGCCCCTTGGACGAGACGCCACCCATCTTCAGAAAGCCTGTTTCCGGCGCTGGGGCAGGAGCCGCTGCGTCAATCGAAAAAGGCGGGGGAGCCTGTTGCGCCACCAGGACGGATGATAAACCTATAAGAGCGGCAAAAAGTTTGGCGCCGAGCCATGTCTTCATAGTGACAATCACCCGAATTGGATCGACGATTCGAATGCCCGCAATTGACGATGCGAAGGAATCGTTTTGGTGCAAGCGGAAAATCTATGCCAATCCGCTGTTTGCTCAAGTCCCGATCAAGATAGCCGCGTTCTCCTGGACATGGAGACTTGCTGGAGAGCGCCTTGTTCAACCGCAGGCTAACTATAGGCGTGTTTCGCGAGCGGATGTATCGGCAGAAAGTAGGATTGGCGGGAATTATTTGAAAGTTGCCGGCGGCCCGTTCTTTCAGGGGATTGCGACGGGGGTTGTTCAATGTCGCTGCGATGAGCGAAGATAGCTGACGGGTCGGCGCAAGCTACGCATGGAATGGCTTGCGCCTGGAGGCTCACCCCTGAACTCTGCGCGACATCCGATTTCCCGGCCATCGCATCGCCATCGAGATTCTTTCGTCGCCAGTGCCCTGTTGAACAGACTCGTTTTGGGATTCATGTGCGCACTTGCAATGGCTGGTCTAAGCGCACAAGCGCAGCACCCTTCGGTTAAGACCCCGACAACAGACGGCCCGACGTGGAATTTTACGGTCCGATCCTGGCAGTCCCAGGACGGCTTGCCGGAGGAGACAGTACAGGCTTTCGCTCAGACTCCCGACGGTTATCTTTGGGTGGGAACAAGCGGTGGACTGCTGCGCTTTGACGGGGCTCGCTTCCAACTGTTTGCGCATGAAAACACCCCTGCTTTCGGCGAGAACAGCGTCTTTTGCCTCCTCGCGGCCCACGATGGACGTCTGTGGATCGGCACTGACGGCAGCGGTCTGATCGAGTGGCACAACGGGTTATTTCACGCCTATTCCGCTGAAAAAGGGCAGACCTCTAACTTTGTGCGCGCACTGGCGGAGGACCACAACGGCTTGCTCTGGGTTGCCACCGATGATGGACTATATTGGGTCAGGAATGGACGTCTTGAGCGGGCTGACAAACCGTTGAATCTGCCCGTCTTCAATGTTCATGCTGTAATGGAAGATCGCACTGGCCGGATCTGGGTGGGAGGGGCGCGCTTGTACTCGTTGAAGGATGGGCAGGCCCGCGAGTACTCGCTGCCAGACAACGACAGCCGAAACAAGGTGAAGTCTTTTCTGCAAACGTCCGACGGAACGATCTGGGTGGGGACAGTTGGCGGATTGTACCGGCTGCTGCCAGAACTGGATAGGTTCAAACCGGTACCCGGAGTCTTTGGCACCATACGCTCTTTGCGCGAAACGCCCAGCGGGGAGTTGTGGGCCGGTTCGATTGGAGAAGGAATCTTCAGGATTCGCGGCGACCGCGTGACCCGCCTGCAAGCGCCATCACCCTTGGTAAGCAACACGGTGCTTTCCATTTTTGTCGATTCCGAAAGGAACCTCTGGATCGGCGCACAGGCCGGCATGATGCGCCTGAGCCGCACACCAGTGCGCGTCGTGGACCTGCCCTCGGCCACAGATTCGGATTTCGGCACCGTCGCTTTGGATTCCGATGGTTCGCTGTGGGCCGCCTCAAATCAGCTTGTGCACGTTCAGGGCAACCATGCCGTGCCAATTCGATTTCCCGGACTAGATCAAGTCCGTGTACGCAATGTGTTTCGCAGTCGCGACGGATCGCTTTGGATCGGAACAGATGGAAGCGGCGTCTACCATCTTTCTCCCCAGGGAGGGAAGCACTTTACCACGCACGAGGGGCTGATCAACAACTTCATTCGCGTCTTTCTCGAGTCCAAAGATGGCACTCTCTGGATAGGAACCGATAACGGTGTGAGTCATCTGGATCGTGGCGGTTTCCACAATTTCACCGCGCAGAATGGGTTGGCCTACAACAGCATTCGATCTTTGCTGGAGGATCGCGACGGAACCGTATGGATCGGCACGGAGCATGGGTTAAGCCGGTACAAGAGTGGACAGTTTATAAGCGATTCGATCACCTCGGCGCTCAGCGAGGAGAAAGTGTGGGCGCTCCATCAAGATGCAGATGGTGGTCTTTGGGTCGGCACGCGCGGCCATGGACTTTATCGCTACCGCAATGGTCAGCTATCCCACTTCACCACCGCGAACGGACTGGCCAGTGACAGTGTTTATTGCATTCTCGAGGACAGACGAAGGAATTTCTGGTTGAGTGGCCCCACCGGTGTGATGTTGCTGAACCGCAATGACCTCGATGCCCAGGCCAGGGACAAGGAACAGCTTCTATCTCTGCGGATATTCAGAGCCAATGAAGGCGGAAAATCGGTGCAGTTCTACGGCGGAACGCAGCCAGCCGGCGCTCTAACCAGCAGCGGTGAAGCCTGGTTCCCCACCAGTCAGGGGCTGTGGAGCATCAGTCCCAATGAACTTGAGCACCCCTCCATCTCAAAACTGAATATTGACACGGTGACCGTCGATGGCCGGCCTGTGCCGTTGACCGGAAAACTCAATCTGGATGCCGGAAGCAGACGAGTGGAGATTGCCTATCAGCCGGTTTCTCTGGGTTCGCAGGATGAACTTCGCTTTCGCTACAGTCTTGACGGATATGATCGCAGCTGGACCTACGCTAACACGCTTCAGAGGCTCGCAACCTACACCAATCTTCCCGCCGGTCAATACACATTCCTTGTGGAAGCCTGGGAAACGGGCCAGCCGGGACATGCGGCTCACACATCGATCGCCTTCATCAAGAAGCCCTATTTTTACCGAACGCCGTGGTTTATTGGGCTGTGTGTGCTCACACTAGCACTGTTGGCCGTTTCAGCGTATCAGGTGCGCATAAAGCAGATTCACGGTCGATTCAAAGCGGTTTTGGCGGAACGGACGCGGCTAGCACGCGAGATGCACGACACGCTGATCCAGGGTTGTGTCAGTATCTCTGCGTTACTTGAAGCGGCGTCGAGCAGGGAAGTGGATGACAATGAGTCAAGACTGCACCTCATTGACTATGCGGCCACCCAAATCCGCGCAACGGTGGACGAAGCGCGCCAGGCAGTATGGAATCTCCGCGGCGAGGGACAAACGCTCATCGACCTTGAGACAGCACTCAAGCGCATGGCCGAAAGGATTGGCCGGGAATATGATGTCGAGATAGTCTATCGTCTGAGCGGAAAACCCTTTGCCATCAACCTGCCGGCTACTCATGAGTTAATGATGGTGGCCCGGGAAGCGGTATTCAATGCAATCTTGCATGGGCACGCCAAGAAAGTCGAAGCGGAGATCTGCTACGGAGACGATTCGCTTGCACTAACCGTACAGGACAACGGCCGGGGCTTTGACGCCGCGGAGGCCTTCTCAGATGGGCACTTCGGTTTGCGCGGGATGCGTGAACGGATTCACCGATTCAATGGTGAATTTGATATCCAGAGCATTCCTCAGCAGGGAACCCGCGTGCGGGTAGAAATCCCGCGTGCCGCCGTTTTTCCCTGACGCGAATCCTGACACGAGGGCGCCGGATGGTTCCCGCCCAAGGGCTGACCATTCCATTCTCAGTGGTCTATAATCTGGTTGCTTATGACGCCTATCCGCATTCTTATCGTCGATGACCACCCCATCATGCGGGTGGGGATCTCTGCCCTGATTGCATCCTGCAAAGACATGGAGGCTGTGGCACAGGCCGGCAGCGGCGAAGAAGCACTCACGCTGCATGCGGCTCATCTGCCGGACATCACCTTGATGGATCTGCGCTTACCCGGCATCAGCGGGGTCGAGACCATTCGCCGCATTCGCGTTCAGTGCCCAAATGCGCGATTTATTGTGCTCACCACCTATGAAGGAGATGAGGACATTTTTCAGGCAATGGAGGCTGGCGCAACCGGCTACCTGGTGAAGGGCATGCCCAAGGAAATGCTGGTGAACGCCGTTAAGAAAGTCCACAGCGGAGGGCGTTTCATTCCCCCGCACGTCTCCAAGGCGCTGACCTCGCGCACGCCCGATTCAAATCTCAGCAGCCGCGAACGCGAGGTTCTTGGGCTGGTCGCCAAGGGTAACTCCAACCGCGAGATTGCCGGCAAGCTTGGCATCACCGAGGCCACCGTAAAATGTCACGTGAGCGTCATCCTGATGCGGTTGAATGCTAGTGACCGTACACAGGCGGTAGTGACGGCGCTGCAACGCGGGCTCATCCACATCTGAGCGGTTTTGCACCCGCTCGGTGCCGCTGATTGAGTCAACCTATGCGTCGCGCTTTGCGCCGCTTGGAATGATTGCACTGGCCGTCTGTCTGGTTTGCCCGGCACAATCGGAACTAACGAATCAACTGACTCGTGCGGAATGACGAGCATAAGATCGCAAGTTTCTATTGGCCTCCTGAAATCGCCACCGGCGTAATGGCCCACTGTGCAGCCTGCCCAGAGGTGGCCTGCGGTTGCTGCACAGCCTGACCCCAATCATCCAGCCCCACCACTAGCCCAGTGGATTGATTCACGAGGTAGAAGTAGCCATTTCCGGCTGTCTGCACGTCCCAGCTCTGTTGCGGCGCACCATTGGCCAATGCCTCGGCAACCGCTGATGAGCCTGTCGCGTCAAGCATCACAGGCTGACCATTCCTCGATGCATGCAAATTCTCAATCGTAAATGCACCTTTGTTATCGCTCGCGATGTTCCACTGAGACCTTGTGTCGACGACGCCATCGAACCCGGACAGCCAAGATGAGATCCCTGCGCCCACCTCATTGCCGTCATCCGTCAGCAGCAATTGCGTCTTGCGGTTTGTCAGCTTGTAGTGCAGCGTGGCATCCAGCTTGCCGCCCACCGCATCCAGGCCCGGAAGCGCCGTCGAGTAGTTTGGCGCGCTGGGGTTGGTCAGATAGTCCGGATCTGCGCTATCGAAGAGTCCAAGCCCCTCCCACTCGTAGATCGCATTTGGTGTCGTGTAGTCTTTCTGGAATGTGCTATACGGTCCGCCGCCATCTGGCATCTCAACATCGTTTGGCGCCCAGTACTCGATGCCCATGGCGAGGTTGCCGGGCAGCGACTCGACTACGCCCTCCAGATCGAGCAGGAACTGCCGCTGTGCAGCGCGGGCGGGCGCATACCAGGGGTCGAGCGATTCAAAGCCGAGTTCATAGTGCTCGCCGGTTTCAATGATGTAGATCGGCTTGCCCAAAGCCTGCGCAGCCTGGAGCAAAGTATCGGCCTCCACTGGCTGATTGTAAGGATTGGCTTGAGCCGCCTGTGCATCTGTCAATGGCCCATGGTAAATCGGGTAATAGCTCTCGCAGATCGCGTCGTAAGTGAGCCCGTTCGCGTTGGCGCTCGAAAAGAAGCTCGTCATGTTGTATCCGGGCGTGATGTGAATGCAGGTCAGCGGAGAGGGAATTGCGGGTCCGATGCTGGTATCGCTCGCGGCATCCGCCACGGCGGTAAGTCCTGCTTGCTCAAGCGCCGCAAACGCTGCGAAGTGGTTGTAAGGGTAGTAGCCTGGGCCGCCAAGAAATCCCGTGTCCACTTCATTGCCGATGCTCACCATGTCGGGCATCAGCCCAGCCTTGCGATACATCTCCAACTCCGCCTTGGTGTAGCTATAGATGTCTGCGGCAAGCTGTGCCTGCGTTTGTCCGGCCCATGAGCCGGGGATCGACTGCGAATTGCCCCCGTCGAAGAACAGCGTGAGCTCCAGGCTGAATCCGAGATTGCGTGCCCGCCTTGCCAGATCGAGATCCTGTGCATCCGATTCGATGTAGCAGTAGTTTCCCGTGCAGACGCTCGGTGGCTGATCGGGGTAATAGGGAGGAATGGAGGTAGGCCGGATGCGGATGGAGTTGAATCCGTGATCCTTCAGAATCTTCAGAATGTCCTCGGGCTGTTCCGCGTCTTTCCACCAGGGCAGGCCGGTCTTGACGCGCAAAGCCTCCATTTTTTCCTGTTCTGAAATATCGGCGCCACGCCAGAATGCCGGACGCAGTTGCCAGAGTTGAGCCTGCGATGGATCGCCATTAACATGCGCGGTACCCACTCCACCAAGGCTTTCCCGCACCGTGAGGAACCGGCCAGTTGCGTCGTTTTGCAGCGTCGAGTAGCCGTTTGCTTCTTCGCGGATGAGCCAGCGCTGGAGCGGTGATGGCGAGCATCGCTCGATCTCTGCGTCCGGTCGAAAGAGATCTTCGGTCAAGCACAGCCCGGAGGCCATCTCTGTGAGCTTCCATTCGCCGCCGTCCAGTCGCGTAAGGGCCCAGCGCTGCGCGAGGCTGCCCAGATCGCGTGGAGATTCGAGGACATTGCTGCCGCCAAACCCGGACGGATTCCCCGTGAGCTGCAAGCCCGTCGCCTGGTCCATTAAGGCATAGACTTCGCCGTCCTGCGGTGTCGGATCTATTGGTTCGGGCGGCTGTTGCGTCCATGTACGTGCGCTCGTAACGAGCAGGAAGAACATTGCTGTCCCCGTGCCAATAGGTACTATGCTCCTGTGCACCATGAATGTCCTCCAAGCGTCTCTGAAACCGCGAGGGCGCTGCCTTCGGACAAACTCTATGCATTTTCGCTCATGTTGCGAATCCGCCAAAAGTCGGATTGGTTGTTTTTTCCCTGGGATCTCTATGCGTCATTCGATGTTTTCTGGCTGGATCTCAGCAATCAGCCGGTCGGAAATACCGGCTGGCCGGAAGATATTTCAACTAACTTGGCTTACTTTGAAGTGTGCGGAACCCAGATGACAGGACCGTTAGAACACGAATATGAATCCATGAGGATGACGCTGCTTCACATCATTGGCAACAGAATGGTCGCTTGACGCTCGATTCATCCAAGAATCAGGTAGGTGTCCGCCAAAAGTTCGAAGAGTTCAGACCGCTTTCTGGAGAAAACCAGTAGCGCATCCGAAGGCATCCCCAGGGTTATCGACTTTAACGGTGTCCAATCTCATTTCGTCGTTCTTGACTGAAAAGAATGGCGCAGAAGCGATTTGTCCGTCCGTCTCCGTTGGAAACTCATCCCCACCGCATTCAGGGTGCAGT
>Ga0181528_10002326_pt1 | contig 11656 bp, 11 predicted proteins | sample PEATcosm2014_Bin_47_FD_119742 | JGI IMG/M metagenome (GOLD analysis project Ga0181528, IMG submission 119742) | Peatland microbial communities from MTU Mesocosm Facility, Houghton, MI, USA - PEATcosm2014_Bin10_10_metaG | ecosystem: Environmental > Terrestrial > Soil > Wetlands > Peat | place... | reverse complement strand
GAGATCGACAAGCGGCCGCCCATCTTCGATCCCGTGTGGCACGCCTTGCAGCCGAACGATGTGGGTACCGACGAATTTCTCACGCTCTGCCGGTTGCTCGGAGTCGATCCATACATCACCGTCAATGCAGGGTTTGGCGATGCGTGGTCCGCACGCGACCTGGTCGAATACACCAACGGCGCCGCCACCACGCCCATGGGTAAATGGCGAGCCGCGAATGGCCATCCGCAGCCGTACGGCGTCAAGCTGTGGGGCGTCGGCAATGAACCCTGGGGCGACTACCAGATGGGCTCCATGTCGCTTCCGCAATTCGAACTCAAACACAATCTTTTTGCCAAGGAGATGCGCAAGGTCGATCCCTCCATCAAGCTCATCATGGGTGGCGCAATGCCCGATGTGATGGAGGGTGCAGACCAGGCCAGACGCATCAACGGCCAGTATGTTCCCGACTATCTTTCCCCAGCCGACTGGACCGGTCAGATGTTGCTCAACTGCCTCGACAACATCGACATGGTGAGCGAGCATTACTACGCATCCGGCACCCAGCATGCCGACATGAAGCAGCAGAAGAAGGTGCCCATTGATCCTCCCCTGTCGTTCATTGAATGGCAGCGCGCCCCGGCCGTACAGGTCCGCGCAAAATACGAGCACTACCAGGAATATCTCAAGCGGATTCCCGCGCTCCGCGCCAAGCCGGTTCCCATTGCAATCGACGAGTGGGCCTACTTCGGCGGCGGACCGAACTCCTACAAAACCGTTCCCGCCTACGCATGGGCCTTTCATGAGATGTTCCGCCATTCCGATATCTTCCAAATTGGCGCATTCACCTTCGCAACCGCAATGATGAGTTCCAATCGCATCGAAGCCATACTTAACCCCACCTGCATGCTCTTCAAAATGTACCGCGATCACTTCGGCGTCATTCCGGTCGAGGTCACAGGCGACTCACCGCAGCCCAAACCGGTGTTTCCTGCCGGCGGCGACCAGCCCGCGGTCAATCCCGGCAGCGACACCTATCCGCTGGATGTGAGCGCGGCGCTCAGCGAAGATCGCAAGACGCTCACGTTTGCCGTGCTCAATCCTTCGGACACAAAGCAGAGCATGAAGCTGGCGGTCAATGGCGTAAAGCTTGCCGGCCAAGGCACTCTCTGGCAGATGGCTCCATCGTCGGTGGATGCAGTCGTCGCGGTCGGCAAAAAGCCAGAGGTCGCAGTCGAGCAACATGCGCTCGGACCGGTTCCCGATACGATTGAGGCGCCCCCATTTAGTGTCAGTGTTTATTCGTATCCGCTGCAGTAATGTGCTTCGGTATCGCAGGTGTGCGATAGCCACCTTTTTCCAAGTGAGGACACTGATGAAGATTCAGAAGTTGCTTTGGGCAATGGCGTTGGGGATAGCTCTTGCATCCTGTTCCATGCTCTCGTCACAGGTGCAAACCATCGTGCCGCCGGTGATTCCGGGCGCGAAGCCGGTTGCCGTCGAGCACATTAAGGTTCACGGCGCGGCTCTCGAAGGCAATCTTGAGGACGATGCCGTCGATCGCGATGTGATTGTCTTCCTGCCGCCCAGCTACGCCAAGGAAACATCGCGCCGCTACCCGGTGGTCTACGCTCTGCACGGCTTTTTCATCGGGGCCGAACAGTGGACGCACGAGATCCACGTGCCGCAAACCATCGAAGGCGCCTTCGCCCAAGGCGCGCAAGAGATGATCGTCGTTTTGCCCGATTCGAAGACCATCTATAACGGTTCGATGTATTCGAGTTCCGTAACCACCGGCGATTTTGAAAACTTCATAGCCCGTGACGTCGTCGGCTATATTGACGCGCACTACCGGACGATTCCGAATCGTGAAAGCCGTGGATTGGTCGGCCACTCGATGGGCGGCTATGGGGCGACGCGCATCGGCATGAAGCACTCCGACGTCTTCGGCAGCCTCTACATCATGAGCCCCTGTTGCCTGTCGCCAATGACGGGTGGAGGGCCCGGCCCCGCGGACAAGATGAAAGAGACGGCGATTGAAAATGAGAAGAAGATCGCAGGATTGAAATCGCCATCCGATGCCGCGGCTGCTATGCAGGGCTTCAGCATTGCGCAGCTTGCCACCGCTGCCGCATGGGCTCCGGACCCCAAGAACCCGCCGCTTTACCTTGATCTGCCGACAAAGGACGGCAACCCGGTACCCGAGATCCAGGCAAAATTCGCGGCCAATGCGCCGCTGGCCTTCGTCGATCAATACATCGGAAATCTCAAGCGATACCGCGCCATCTCCATGGACGTTGGCGATCAGGACGGACTGAGGTTCGATGCCGGAAAACTCCACGACGTTTTCGACAAGTACGGAATCTCGAACAGCTTTGAAATCTACTCAGGCACTCATACCAGTGCCGTTGCCGATCGCTTTCAGAATCACGTCTTGCCGTTTTTCAGCAGGAATCTCTGCTCTCGCGACAACTGTCGGTAAGACGGTGTGCCGCTAGAGACGATATCGGCGATTCCCTAATGTCCGCCCACTTGCTCCATCAGGCCTTCGGCGCGAGCGCCTTGGTGCCATTTCGTCTCTGCTCGTTTTCCCGGGGACTCTCTTCCAGCCCTGCGGAGAAGACCTGGAAGCAGTGCCGGTTGTTGTCCTTGGCGCAATAGAGCGCGGCATCGGCACGCCGGAGAAGCACTTTGAAATCCATCTCTCTGGGGAGCGCCGTACCGACTCCGACACTGACAGAAACGGGTATATCTACGCCTACAACCCAGGCCGGCAGCGATAGCAAGGCGGCCAGGTTCGCTGCAACAAGTTCCCCTGCCCGGGAGTCGCGAATCTCCGACAAAAAAACAACAAACTCATCTCCTCCTAGACGCTAACGGTGTCGATTGCTCTCACAGCTTGGGTTTGAGCCGTTTCCTCGATGGAATGCTCTACGGGGTCACAGCACTCGACCCAACCACGTACCTAAGCACTGCCAGTGGCGACCGGTCTACGCATTCGCGGCGCGCCGACGCCTTCCACTCAGAAGATAAACCGCCGCACGCAGCTCGAGGAGCGGATCGGCGGAGGGCTCGATACCGTCCACTCTCGGTATCGGGTCGAAGATGATGTGTTTCTGCTGTGCGAGAGTGTCCGGCACAACCTGGCTCAACTCGACCGTGCCCAGCTCCACCAGTCTCCGGCTTTCCGGCCAGTGGACTGTGGCGTCATCGACGGTATCTTCTGCGTCGGCGATCTGCACCAAGATCCGGAATCGCACCGGCCCCTTCGAAATGCGTTCGGCGAGCTCATCGTAAAGGGAATTTATACCTGAATGCGCCAAGAGGTGGGCTTGGGAAGGGTAACCGGAGACCCTACGAAACAGCGCCAAGCCCTAAAGCATGGATCCCCCAATGCCCGTAATATGAGTTCAGACGACTGCATTTACTACGTCGCTGAGGAAACGCGTCCATGGACTCTCTACGCGAACAGATCGCATCATTCCTTGGATTCTCCCCGCTATCTGTCGCTTCAGATGTACAAGTTCTCAGTTCGATTGAAGTGGACGGTTTCCGGCGGAAATTAGTGCAGTATGCCACGGCCGATGGCGAAAAGATTCAGGCTTTTCTGTTTGTACCAGATGGCCCGGTGCGAGGGGCAGTCCTCGCTCTGCACCAGCACAACAGCCAATGGGAGATAGGAAAGAGTGAGGTGGCCGGCCTCGTGGGCGATCCGCTTCAGGCGTTCGGCCCTCCTCTTGCGCGCCAAGGCATCATGGTTCTCGCACCAGATTCAGTTGGATTTGAATCGCGTATGAAAACCGCCAGCGGAGGAAAGGGGTTGGCGCCCAAGCTCGAAAAACCGTACAGCACGGCGGCGGGATGGCTGCAATACTACAATCAGATGGCCCACCGCCTTGTGGTTGGGGACCTACTGATGCGGAAGGTGCTTCAGGATTGTGGTGACGCACTGTCGGTTCTTCAAGCTTGCTCCAATTCGTCTCAGATGGGGGTGATTGGTCACTCCTTTGGCGGCATCTCAGCTCTCTTCCTTGCAGCTTTGGACACGCGAGTTGCGTATGCCTGCACGAGCGGGGCGGTTTGTTCATTGCGTGAGAAGCTCACGAACGGAACAGGGTTGGAGATGTCACTCGTGATTCCGGGCTTCCTGCAGCGGTTCGATATGGACGATGTGCTCCGATGTGTGGCGCCCCGTAGGATCTTTGTTGTGTCCTCCGAAAATGACCCACAAACGGCCGACGCCGGCGAAGTTGTGACGAAGGCTCGGCCCGCATTCCAAGAGCGACATTGTGAACATCACCTAACGCATCTCCGTGTTCCGGGGCCGCACGCTTTGGATAGGCAGCGCGCGGAGGCCATCATGGAGTGGATGGTTGCCGAGGCGGTCCATCCCTGACTGATTCGGCTCAGCATAGGCGTTACAGCCATTGACCAATTCCATTTCACTTCTCTTGTAACGAATTCCCCATTCCAGGACTTTATTCATATGAATGAATCACCCAAGGACATTTCACTCGATGAGTTCTCGCCTTTATCGATACATCGGCCTCTCGCTCCTGCTTTGTTTAGGAGGATTGGCCGCCAGGGCGCAAGATCCGTTGACGCTTCGTCAAGCCATCGACGAGGCACTGCGGCAGAGCCCTCAAGCCGCAATCGCACGCGCCGACTTGAGCGACGCCAAGGCCGCGGCAGCGATGGCCCGCACTCAACTCTTGCCGCAACTCAACTTTATTGAAGACATCTCCCGCGGCAACGACCCGGTTTATGCCTTTGGCACCCGTCTCCGGCAGCGGCAATTCACGCAAGGGGATTTTGCTCTGAACGCGCTGAACCTCCCTCAGCCCATCGGAAATTCCTCCACACGCTTCTCTGGTTCCTGGATAGGATTCGACTCGTTCAAAACGCAGCGGGAGATTCGCCGCGCCGACCACTTCAAACAAAGCGCCTCCTCATCCGCGAAGGCGGTGGACCAGCAGATTGTCTTCCACGTCGTCGGGGCGTACCAGTCGGTGCTCTACGCGCTGCGGGAGATCGACGTTGCCCAGCATGACCAGGAGACGGCCGCGGCGCTGCTCACATCGGTTGAAGACCACGTCAAGGCCGGCCTTGCGGTTGAGTCGGACCGGATGTCGGCCCAGGTAAACGTGGCAGCCCGCAAAGAAGAATTGATTGCGGCCCAGGGAGACCTCGAACTGGCGTGGGCCGAGTTGCGCGAGGCGATGGGGGCTCCGGAACTCAAAGCATCCGAACTGAAGCCGATTGAGACGCATACATTCCCCCAGCTCCCGCTGGAACAGGAGATGGCCACAGCGGCAAAGGCGCGGCCTGATCTGACGGCGCTGGCAGGTGCAATCGGCGCAAACGTCAGCCATGGGCGCCGCAAGATCGGAGTTCGGCCCTCGCGTGAGCGCCTACGGGAACTGGGAAGAAGACCGGACACCCTTTGCAGGATCGGGCGGAAACAATTGGGTGGCGGGCGTCCAGATCAGCGTCGACATTCTGCCTCTGGGCAAGCGCAGCCAACTCGCTCGGGAGAGTGCCGCTAAACAAAAGATCGACGCGCAACTAGCTGCCTCCCAGCTTCACGTGCGTACGGAAGTGAACCAGGCGCATATCCACCGCCAGATAGCGGAACTCTCGCTGGAGACGGCTCATGCCGCAATGGATCAATCGGCCGAGAGTCTTCGCGTTCTGAAGAATCGTTATAGCGCGGGGCTTGCCAACCTCGCCGATTTGCTGCGGGCTGAGGATGCCGAGCGGCAGAGCCAGTCCAGTTACTGGCATGCCGTCTACAGCAATGCCATGGCCTATGCCGAACTGCTATACGCGACAGGGACGCTGACTCCCGATGCGGCGGAGGAATTGCAATGAAGATTCTGTTACGGGTGAGTTTGCTCGCCGTTTTCGCGGCGATGATGGCTGGTTGTCACGACGGCGAAACAGCCTCAACGGTTGCGGTCGGAACCATACAGGCGCGTGTCGACGAGAGCCGGCAGCAACAGCTGCCTTTGAATGTGCGTTCCACAGGAACCGTTCACGCACGGGAGACAGCAATTGTCTCCGCGCAGGTCATGGGTCGCATCCAGCAGATCATGGTGGGCGAGGGGGACAGCGTGCGGGCAGGACAAACCCTGGTCGTGCTCGACGATGCGGCTCTGCGCGCCTCGACAGATCAGGCGCAGGCTGCGGTGAAGGCCGCCCAAAGCGAAGAAATCGCTGCACAAACGGATGCCAAATTGGCAGCCAGCACAATGGAGCGCTACAAGCAGTTACAGGCTGAGAAGAGCGTGAGTCCGCAAGAGATGGATGAGGTTTCACGTCGCGCCGAGGCTGCGGCTGCAAGGCTTGACGCCGTGCGTGCGCAGACCGATGCAGCGCGAGCGCAGGAGAGTGGTGCACGCACGATGCTGGGGTTTACGCGCCTGCTTGCGCCGTTTTCCGGCATAGTGACGGCGCGCATGGCCGATCCGGGAACGATGGCCTCGCCAGGGGTGCCTCTGCTTCAGGTGGACCAGACCGGAGTTCTGCAACTCGGCGCTACGGTGGATGAGTCGGCGATCAGTACGATTCACAAGGGGATGAGGGCGCAAGTTGAAATCGATGGCGGCAATTCCACGAGCCTTGCGGGCACAGTCGCGGAGATTGTTCCTGCCGCCGACCCGGCAAGCCACAGCTTTTTGGTCAAGATCGACTTGCCTTCTTCGAATCAGTTGCGCGCCGGCATGTATGGGACAGCAGAGTTTGCCAACGGCACACGGCAGGCGATACTCATTCCGCGTTCCGCCGTTGTGATGCGCGGTTCGCTCGCATCGGCATACGTTCTCGACGGCCAGGGCATTGCACAGCTGCGTTCCCTCACGCTAGGCGCAACACAAGAGAATCTCATAGAAGTTCTGTCGGGCATCTCCTCTGGAGAAAGACTCGTCGACGCACCCTCCGACCGCGACCTCGCCGGCAAGCGCATCGAGGTCCAGCCATGAAGCCAGAACCCTCCAGGCAGGAACTTGGTATTGCCGGACGCCTTGCTCACTCCTTTCTCAACTCCAAGCTGACGCCGCTCTTTGTTGCCGCGTCCCTGGCCCTTGGAATCTTCGCGATCGCTATCATTCCCCGCGAAGAGGAGCCGCAGATTCTGGTTCCAATGCTGGACATCACCACCGCGATGCCTGGCGCATCCCCGGCAGAGGTGGAGCAGCGCGTGACGTTGCCCATCGAGAACCTGGTGCATCAGATCTCGGGCGTCGAGTATGTCTACTCCACATCGGCTCCCGGGCAGAGCCTGGTGATCGTCCGCTTTCTGGTTGGCACACCCCAGGAAGACGCGCTGATCAAGGTTTACAGCAAGCTCTACTCGAACTTCGATCGCATGCCGCCGGGAGTCTCGCAGCCAATCATCAAGGCCCGCTCCATCGACGATGTTCCGATTCTGGCATTGACGCTGTGGGGTGAGCATTATGACGGCTATCAGCTTCGCGCTATTGCCGCCGAGATGCAGCATAACATCGAGCAGATTTCCGATGTATCGGAGACGACGATCATTGGCGGTCTTCCGCGCAACATGCGCGTGGTGCTCAGCACTGAGAAGTTGAGTGCATACGGCCTATCGCCGATGGCCATTGCCGGTCATCTGCAATCTGCAAGCGCGAGCTTACAGGCAGGGAGCTTTGCCGAGAACAACCAGGAGGTTCGGGTAGACGCGGGCACTCTCTTCACCAGCCGGGAGGATTTGGAAGCCGTGGTGGTGGGCGTGGTTCGCGGGCATCCGGTGTATCTGCGCGACGTTGCCGAGAAGATCGTCGACGGCGCCGCGGAGCCCGCGAACTATGTGGTCTATGGAACAGCGAATTCCGGCGCATCGGCTGCGCGCCAATACCCCGCAGTGACCATCACTGTGGCCAAGCGCAAGGGGACAAATGCCACCGATATAGCCAATGCAGTTCTCAAGCGTGTGCATGATATGCAAGGCGTGACCATCCCCAACGACGTGACGGTAACGACCACTCGGAACTACGGTGAGACCGCAAAGGCTAAATCCGATGAACTGCTTGAGCACCTGCTGCTCGCCACCTTGTCGGTAACCTTGCTGGTCGCGCTCTTTTTGGGGTGGCGCGAATCAGGTGTCGTGCTGCTGGCGATTCCGGTCACGCTTGCGCTCACCATGACCGTGTTCTATCTCCTCGGCTACACTATCAATCGCGTAACTCTCTTCGCTCTGATTTTCAGTATTGGCATTCTTGTCGATGACGCCATCGTTGTCGTCGAGAATATGGTGCGCCACTTCCGGCTTCCGGAGAACCACGGCCGGTCGATGAGTGAAGTCGCGGTTGAAGCGGTCGCCGAGGTGGGTAATCCCACGATTCTGGCCACCTTCGCCGTAATCGCGGCAGTGCTGCCCATGGCCTTTGTCCGCGGCCTGATGGGACCCTATATGAGGCCCATCCCTGTGGGCGCTTCCGCTGCGATGCTGTTTTCGTTGCTGGTTGCCTTCGTGGTTTCTCCCTGGGCTGCGCTCAGACTGCTCGGCAGGCATCTTCAAGGGGCTAAGCTCCTGGAACCGGAGACCGAGAACTGGCGGACTAGGCTCTATCGCCGCATTATGACGCCGCTGATCCAATCCAGGCGAAATCGTCTCGTGTTCTTTCTCGGAGTGGCTGTGCTCTTTTTGATCTCGGTGGCGCTGGTACCCCTGGGACTGGTGCGCGTTAAAATGCTGCCCTTCGACAACAAGAGCGAGTTACAGGTGGTCATCAATATGCCTGACGGCACGCCGCTTGAACAGACAGCGCGCGTTGCACAAGCGCTCGGCGATGAGCTTGCGCGGCAGCCCGATGTACTGAACTACCAGACTTATACCGGAACCTCCGGCCCATATAACTTCAACGGTTTGGTGCGTCACTACTATTTGCGCAGCCAGCCGAATCAAGCCGACATCCAGGTGAACCTGCTGCCCGCAAAACAGCGCAGCGTGCAGAGCCATGCCATCGCCAAGCGGCTTCGTCCGTTATTGGACGCGATTGGCAACGAATACGGCGCACGCATTCAGGTCAGCGAGGTTCCGCCTGGGCCTCCGGTGATTCAGACGCTCGTTGCTGAGGTCTATGGTCCGGACCTCGATGGTCAGACTCAAGTCGCGCAGCAGATCAAGTGGATTTTTCAGCACACCCCCGGCGTGGTAGACACCGACTGGTATGTCGAAGACCCGCAGACGAGGCTGGTGATGCGCGTGGATGAGGTCAAGGCGGCGCAGCATGGCATAGCGGTATCCGATATAACTCATGCTCTGGCACTCGCACTTTCTGGCACGCAGGTAGGCCTGATCCACAATCAAACCGCACGGGAGCCTGTGCCCGCAATTGTCGAAGTTGACCGCACTGATCGCTCTTCGGAGCAGGGCCTGGAGAATATCCGTCTGCCCGGCACCGGCGGCGGCATGGTCTCGCTGCGGGAGTTGGTAGTGGTCGAACACAAGACGATCGAACGCAACATCTATCACAAAAATCTGCGCCGCGTCGTTTATGTCACCGGGGATGTAGCCGGAGCGGAAGAAAGCCCGGTCTACGCCATCATGAAGATGAACAAGGACCTCGACCACCTCACGCTACCAGCCGGATATACCCTGGCTCGCTACAATGCGTCGATGCCGGAGTCCACGGACCACTACTCGATGAAGTGGGACGGGGAATGGCACATCACCATCGAAGTCTTTCGCGATATGGGGCTGGCGTTTGCTGCCGTGCTGATCCTCATTTATGTGCTGGTGGTTGGCTGGTTCCGATCCTTCATCGTGCCGCTGATCATCATGGCTCCGATCCCTCTTACGCTGGTGGGCATTATGCCGGCGCACGCGATGCTGGGCGCATTCTTTACAGCAACATCAATGATCGGCTTCATTGCGGGAGCGGGAATCATCGTGCGTAATTCGATTATCCTCGTCGACTTCATCGAATTGCGAATACGCCAGGGAATGCCCCTGGCCGAAGCGGTGATCGATGCCGGGGCAACTCGCTTCCGGCCCATGCTCCTGACTGCGGCGGCGGTTGTTGTCGGAGCAAGCGTCATTCTCACCGACCCCATCTTTCAGGGGCTTGCGTTGTCGCTGATCGCCGGAGCTGTCGCTTCGACATTCCTCTCGTGGCCGACCATTCCAGTGCTTTACTTCATGGTTCACTCCGGGCACGAATCCGGGCCTGAAACTCAGCCCGGCATCCAATCCGAGACCGATCTAGGAGATTCCGCATGACCATAGAACGCGCTTTGCGAATGATGGCGGGCTTTGTAATCCTGCTATCGTTTGTTCTCGCTCACTACCTCTCGCCCAATTGGCTCTGGCTGACAGCTTTCGTCGGACTCAACCTGTTGCAATCGGCACTCACAAACTGGTGTCCAGCCATGAGCATCTTTCGCGCCATCGGGATGAAAGATGCCGGCTGAGACGCGTCTGAATGAACCAACACTGCTGGAGGCTATACTGGACTCATCTGTGAGCCCCAGCGATGCGCCCCGAACTGACTCAAGCTGCCGATCTTTTGCGCCGCAACACTCCCGAAGCCGTCGAAGAAGCAATCGGCCTGTTGCAGAATACGGTCTATTCATTCAGCATGAAGGTCTGCGGGCATCCTGAAGATGCCGAAGACACCATGCAGGAGGTGCTCTTCCGCTCGCTCGGCCACCTGGCCAGGATTCAGACCCCGCAGGCTCTTGCCGTCTGGCTTTATACCGTAACCAGAAACCGCTGCTGGCGCATGCGCCGCAAGCCGGCTCATGCTCCCAGCCAGACATTCTCGCTCGATGAATTGATGCCCGACGCAGAGGAGTTGGGGCGATTGCTGCAGGATGCCGCCGAAAGTCCTGAGGGCAATCTGCTCCTCGCCGAGCAGCATCATCTGTTGCATCAGGCTGTTTTGCGCATCCCTGTGCAATTGCGTCTCGTTCTTGTGCTCCACGACATGGAGGAGCTGACAACCGAACAGGTCTCGCAGATTCTCGATCTACAGCCTGGGACAGTCCGGGTTCGCCTGCATCGGGCGCGCCTATCCGTGCGCAAAGAGATAAATAGGATAATCGAGACGGCGCCGATGCAATCGGATTGCGGTAAGCCATTGAGGATGAAGTCCAAACGCGTTGCACATAAGAGTGGACAACGCCCTGCGGAGTGCCGGGAATTATTCCTGAACCTCTCAGAGTATCTTGATGGCAAAGTGGAACCCCGCACCTGCGATCAGATGCGCCGGCATATCGAAGCCTGCCCAGCTTGTGTTGTATTCCTGCGCGACTTGCGCGTAGCCATCGACCGCTGCCGATCGCTGGAGATTCCTTGCGATTCTGCGGTAGCGCCCCGCTTGCGTTCTATCCTCACTCAAGAATATCTTCGGCTGCTGGGCCTGCCGGGTACAGAAAAAGTTCCCGCGGTTCTGTAACGAATCGGCACCTTCGTGTATTTCTTCTAATGGACGAGGACAACCACCATGGAAGTGAAGATTACCCATCTCGATAAGGTAAAGTTCGCCATTCAGGCGCGGTCGCACGAAATAGTGTGCGACCAGCCCGCAGACAATGGCGGCGAAGACTCCGCCATGACACCGCCGGAGCTGTTGCTCGCTTCGTTGGGTTCTTGCGCGGCGTTTTATGCCGTACAGTATCTGAAGACGCGCAATCTCGCAGAAATTGGCGTTGAAGT
>Ga0181528_10002325_pt1 | contig 11657 bp, 15 predicted proteins | sample PEATcosm2014_Bin_47_FD_119742 | JGI IMG/M metagenome (GOLD analysis project Ga0181528, IMG submission 119742) | Peatland microbial communities from MTU Mesocosm Facility, Houghton, MI, USA - PEATcosm2014_Bin10_10_metaG | ecosystem: Environmental > Terrestrial > Soil > Wetlands > Peat | place... | reverse complement strand
TTTTCCCCGACGACATCAGCCTGAAAAACAACCTGGCCGCCACGATGCTGCTGCTCAGCGACAATCTTCCGCGGGCGTTTCAACTGGCAAACGACGCTTATGCCCGGCGGCCGGAAGATCCCGTGATCGTTTCCACCTACGCGTATTCTCTGCATCTGCAGGGCCGGACGCAGGACGGCGTGGCGGCCTTGGAAAAGTTGAAACCCGAATCGCTGGCGGAGCCTTCGGTGGCTCTGTATTATGGCGTTCTGCTCTCGGCGCTGCATGAGACCAACCGGGCGGCCCCGTTTCTGGCGATTGCCAAAGCCAAAGGCCAGCTTCTGCCCGAGGAAAAAAAACTGCTCGCCGCCGCCGGCAAAGCAGATGCAATCCAATGATGGATTGCATCTGAACCACAATGGCTGGAAGCATGACCAGGAACCTCAGCGACCTACTGAACATAAGAAAAGGAATTGGCAAAATATTGATTCACTGGCCCCAGTCAACTTTCATCCATTTCGTGTATTCAACCGCCACCGAACCATTAAGTGTATTGGAAAACTGGAAGCCCACAAGTCATGAGCCCGCAAAAAAGTCAAAATCACTTTCCAGCGAGCAATCAAATACACTGCCGGGGACACCATCACCGGCAAACGAAGGGATTGCGAAACACCTGCTGCAAAAAAACGCCAAACGCGTGGCAGGCGGGCAGACTTGGTGATGCAGCCGATTTGATGGAGGGAGTCTTTAATCAACCGAAACAGGGATGAGCCATTTATTGCCCTTGGATTTCATTTAATCAGGTCAATGTATTTACGAATGCGTCCAGCAACTGGCTGCCGGCGACGAGTAAAAAGCCGGCAAAGAGCAGCCAGCCACAACAGGACAGCGCTTTGACCTTGGCGTCGTTCAACCGTGCGTTCTGCTCCCTGGTTTCAAGGAGCAGTTGCACGAGCGCCTCCTGCGCCGCCGCTTCCGAGATGTTTTCCGGCTTCAAGTTGTCCCAAAGTTTTTTGCCGCGGGGATAGTCCGCATAATCTTTGAGCTGCATTCCACGGAAGGCGCAAATCAAAGAAATGAACAAGACCGCCAGCGACAGGTAGGATAAAATTTTAACCGGTTGCGAGGCGGATTCCAGCAGAGTTTTAACGTCCAGCAATTGAAAACCGATGACGATGGTTATGCCTGCGGCAAACGTTTCCGCCTTCCGCAACAGACGCGCGGTCCTGTCCGACTCGGCAGCAAAGGCCTTTTCCGCCGCTTCTTTGACGATTGAAATTTTACTCATTTGTCCATCCTTCCCGATATGGCATCTTAAATTTTCCGCAAAAAAATACAACGCTTTCTTCAGCGAGCAATTCATCCAAAACCTTGCCGGTCATATCCTGAAAATAAAGCGGCAAACAGCCTCGGTAATCAAGCAGAGACAAAAGATAATCGTCATAATCCAAAAGGAGGAAGGCCGGAATGTGATTCAGGCGAGCAGAATACCAACGGACATGAAAATGTTCATTGTTTCGCCCCGCCGCCTTGCTGTTGCTGCACCTGTTTCACCAAGTCGTTGTATTTGGCGACGACATCGTTGCGGTCTTTCACCTCGTCGTTGAACTTTTTCACGACGTCGTCGCGCTGAGAGACCAGATTGGTGATGGTTTCGTTCTGCTGCTCAATGCCAGTGTAAGCGTCCTTTAATTTGGCCGTGAGCGTGTCCACGGCGGCCTTGTATTGCGCAATCTCGTTGGTGAGATTTCCATTCGCAAATTGCAGTTTGTTGAGCTCCATTTTTTGCGATACGACCAGTTCTTCATTCGCCGCCGCTGCCGCTTTGATATCAGTAAGGCGCGCGTCCATCTGCGCAATCTGATAATTCAAAGTTGCAATGGAATTTGTTGCGTCTTGGATGGCGACGTTTTTTTCGTAGATCATGCCGTTCTGGGTAGTAATCTCTTCGCGCTGGACGGTCTGCACCTGCCATTGATAGGCGCACAAACCGCAGAGCGCGAGCGCGAGGACGATGAGTAGGTTGGATTGGAAGTTTTTCATGGTTGGTCGGGGGCGGCTGTGACGGCGATGGCGACGTGCGATATGCCGGCGCGTTTCACCAAATCTAAAACATACACGACGGAGCCGTGCGTGGCATCCTGCGCGCCGGTGATATAAACGGGTAAATTCGTGTTCAAGCTGTAACGGTTCGACAGCAGCGTATTCAATTCGGCAAATGAAATTTGCTTTTTGTCCACGGAAACCTGGCCGTCGCGGTTGACAAATACATTCACGATGTCCGGCTTCGTGCTGGAGGTGGCAAGGGTGGCCGTGGGCAGGTTCGCCTTGACGGTGCGGACAATCTGCATCTGCAAGCTGATCATCATGAACGAGGCGAGCAGAAAAAACATGATGTCAATCAGCGGAATGATTTCCAGCCGCGACTTTTTTTCGGGAACCGGCGTGCGGATTTTCATGGTGCCGCCTCCGCGTGGTTGTTGCCGGTCATGAACGAGACTTTCTGGATGCCCGCACTGCGGACGGTTTCATAAACCTTCACCATGTCGCCGTGCAACGTGTCGCGATCACCGCTGATATAGACGGGCAAATTCGTGTCCGACTTGAAACGGCTCATCAAAACAGTGCTCAAATCCGGCAGCGCGATTTGTTTCTTTTCCAGCCAGACCGCGCCTGACTTGTCCACGGCGATGTTGACCATGTCCGGCTTGTAATCCTGCGCCGACTGCGTGGCGGACGGCAGGTTCACTTTGATGTTTGCGTTGCGGCTCATTTGCAGACTGATCATCATGAATGACGCCAGCAGAAAAAACATGATGTCAATCAGCGGAATGATGACAATCCGCGAGCGGCGTCGGGGAATGGGCGATGAAATCTTCATCGGCGCATCAATGGCTGGTGGACTGGCTGAGCGATGCTGGTTTGTGCAAATGAACCGTGTCGCCGGCCTTGCCGCCGCCGACCATCACCTCGACATTGGTGGCCGCTGTTTCCAGATCAAATTGCAACTGCGTCACTCGCGCCGAGAAATAATTGAACGGCACCAGTGCAAAAATCGCGATGCCGAGTCCGCAGGCCGTGGCAATCAAGGCTTCGCCGATGCCGCCGGTGACGGCGGTGACGGACAACTCCGCGCTGCCGATGTTGAGGAACGCGCGCATCAATCCGGTGACGGTGCCGAGCAGGCCGAGCAACGGCGCGAGTGTCACAAGCGTGTCCATGACGGTGAGAAAACGTCCGGCGCGCTTGAGTTCAACGCCGGCTGCAAGCTGCAACGCGCCCAGCAGCGAACTGTGTTTGTGGCCGACGTGGCCGAGGCCGTGGTGAATCATGCGGATGACCGGATCGTCCGAGTTTTCGGAAATTATTTGCGCGGCGGTGATATCGGAATTTTCCAGCGCGGCGAGGAGCTGCTCCATTTTTTGCGGGTCGCGCTTGCGGCTTTCGCGCAGCCACCAGAACGCGCGTTCACCGACGACGGCGACGGCGACGATGGCGCTGATGAGAATCGGCCACATGACCGGGCCGCCTTTGCTGAAGAATTCGAAGACGATGTTTGCAAGCATGGTATTCATAGTTGATGTTTGGTTGGTGAGTTAGTTCAGTTGGATTTTGTAAGTGATGCGGGTTTGAAACAGTTGGCTGGCGCTGCCGGCGGGCAGATGCCAGTGACTTTTGATAAATTCCACGGTGGAACGGTCGAGCAATTGAAAGCCGGAGGCTTCCTTCACTTCCGCGGAAACCACATTGCCCGCCACGTCGCCGCCAAGCGTGAGGAGAATTGTTCCTTGCTGGCCTTCCTCCAGCGCGATTTTGGGATAAGGCGGCTGCGGACGTTCGCCGCCCGCGCCGGTGCTGCTGACGGTGTTGATAACGGTCGCCGTCCGTAATGGTTCCAGCGGCGGTGCAGTGGCGAGGCTGGCCGGCACCACCAGCGAGCCGATGGTCGGCACGCTGAAACTGACATTCGGTGATTGCGGAATGACGACGGCGACGCGCGGGGCATCGTTTTTGTCCGCTTCGGCCGGTTTTTGTTCCGTGGCTTCCTGCGGCGGCAAAGTTACTGGTGCCAGAATCACCGGAACGATTTCCTCAATCGGCGGCGCGGGCTTGATGACGATCACGCCGCGGCGTGCACCCACAAGGCCGATGAGCAGAAAGAGGATGCAAACCGAATTCACCCAGGCGAGTTTCAGGTTCGCGTCGCGGCTGGCCGACGGCAGGCACAGGCGTGCGAGTTCGTCTTTCAACTCGTAGGCGGGCGTTGTTCGGTTTGCATCCATGTTCATCATCGCGGAATTTCAGAACACCCAAGTCAACGAACCGAAGAACCCGATGCGCGCGCCATAGGCTGCGGCGTCCACACCGACACCGGAGCCATTGCGCAGCACATACGAGTTGTCCGTAAGGTTCACGATGTCGAACCGGGCCTTTAGCATTTGTTTATTCTCCAATTTGAAGCTTTGTTCCACGCCACAGTTGATGGAGTAATAAGCCGGAACCGTCGCACCGTTTGGAATCGGGTCGGTAGTGCCGGGGATGTTTCCGCCACCGTCAGTCCGCAGGCCGGTGCCGTAAAGCGCGTCCAGATAAACACGCGTGCTGGTGCGGTCGGATTCCTTCCAGAGATATGACGTGCCGAACGAGCCGGTCACCGTCTGGGCGTGGTCCAGGTTGATCCAGTTGTTTTTGACGTAGTTGTAGGCGGTCTGGTCAAACAGATACTGCGCCGAATTCCAGTCTTCGCCCTTCGCCACGCCGTAGGCGAGGTTGGCGTAGGCGGAGAAACCGCCGTCCGTGTAGTTGCCTGTGAATTCGACGCCATAAACCTGGCCGCGTGAATAGTTGAAAGCCTGCAGGATGAGTGACTGGCCGAACAACCCGTCGTCGAGCTGGTTCTCGGCGTATTTGTAATAGCCGTCCACACCCACCTGCAGATGCTGGTTGATTTTTTGCGTGATGCCGGCGTCGAAATAATTCGCGCGTTCGGCCGTGGGCGAACTGGCGGGCGCGTTGGTGCCGTAAGGCGATTGATTGGAAGTGCCGTCAAATACATGCACCGTGTTGCCCGACACCGCTTCCGCCGGCGGCGGCGTGAAGTAACGTGCGTAACCTGCGTGCAAGGTCGTCGAGTCCGTCGGCTTGTAAACCACATTGGCGCGCGGGCTCAACTGGTTTTCGTGATCGAATGACGAATTAAAGGCGTCAAACCGCGCGCCATAATTGAACGTAAGCTCGTCGGTGACTTTCCATTCGTCCTGCAAATATCCCCCCATGAACAAGGAGTAGAGCGAACTGTTGGCCACGATGGGAAAGGCTGAACCGCTCGGAGTTCCCGCTGCATCCACAGTGTAAACGGTCGTGGTGGTGTCCGAGGCCACGGATTCGTCCAACACCATCAAGCCGCCGCGCAGTGTGTGCTTGGGGTTGATTTCCGAACTGGCGTCCGCCTGTAGGCCGCCGGAATAAAGATTTTTATCCACGTCGCTGGCCACGCCGTTGAAGTAAAGGTCGCCCACCGGGTCGGGCGTGAAATGCACCTGGCTGTTCCGGCCCAGCCCGGAAATTTGATAATTCAAATTGCCCACGGTTTTTTGGTAGGTGACCACCCCGTAATAATTCTGCTCAAGCTGCTGCTCGTTGAGCGAAGAAGAATTGAAACTGGCCGGCAACCCGCTGCCAGGAGTATTCCATGACGTGGTGCCGTCCGGCGCAGTTCCCGCCGGCAGACCCGGCGTGTTGGGCACTTCAAAGTTGGCGTAGGATGCGCTCAACATCACGTTCACGCGGCTCGTGTCGTCTAGGATGTATGAAAAATACGAGAACGACTTGTATTGATAGGTGTTGTCATGAACGGCCGTCTGGCTGGACGTGGGATTTTCAATGCCGAGATCGTTGTTATCGTAGCTGCCGTCCACGAAGTAGTTCAAGTTCCCCTGTGAGCCGCCCGCCTCGAAGCTCGGATTGATGGTGTTGTAACTGCCGCCATATATTTCCACGTCGCCGCCGTTTTCAAACGCGCCGCTCTTGGTCTGGATGTCCACGACGCCCGCCGTGCGGAAACCGTATTCCGCCGGCAGCGAACCGGTGACGAGCTGCATGGACTCGATGAAGTGCGGGCTCAATTCCAGGCCGAACCCGGAGATGCCTTCCGGCAGCAACACGCCGTTGATGCGGTATTGCAAATTCGCGTGCTCGCCGCGGACGTGCAAATCCCCGTTCGCCGCCGAATCCTGCGCCACGCCCGGCGCGCGCAGAATGATCTCGTTCATCGGCGCATTGCCGCCCTGCGACAAATTGGCGATTTGGTTTTTGTCAATCGTGTAGGCCGAAGCACCCAAATCAGGCAGGATTTGATCGCGCGCCTGGTCCAACTGCCCGACCACCGTGACATTGCCGAGGTCGGTGATGTTGGTCGTGCTGCCGGAAGTCACATTTGCCGCCGGCACGTTGTTTGTCTGTGACAGTGCTGTCCCGCCACAGGACAACGCCACCGAAGAGACCACCGCCATGTAAACTCTCCGCTGCTTAAACTTTCCATTTTTCTTTTCTGCAAATTTTTTCACAATTATTCCCAGGTTAAATTCTTTATACACTTCCGCAAATCTTCTTGGGATTTGCCTTCTGCGTAACGCCACGAGGCATCGCGCAAAGTTTTGGTTTTGTTGAAAAGCTTTTCAGACGAAGCTGCTGGCAACGCCTGAAACCAACGAATTAGGAAACGGCAGGGAAGTAAGGCGGGCCGCGGCTGTCCGGGAGAGTGGTAATGACTGCGGTTAAAACGGAAGATTCAATGCGGGGAGCGGCTTCAATCCAAGTGACCGGCGCGGCGTCCGGGACGGCGACCGGCGCGGTTTCGATTTTTCCATGAGCAATGGCGACAATCGCGCAATCATCGTCATCGTCGGGAATGGTTCCGCCGTGGAGCCAGGCGTGCAGCGGCGTGCAAAGTTCCGCCGTCGCCATGAACATCCACACAGCCAGCGACAACATACCCGCCGCCACAAAAAGACGGCGGCGGGTTCGGCGGCTGATATGTTGGGCTGCTTGGCGCATTTCGGAACCTCAAATGAGCAACAATTGCGCCAAAACAATCGCTTTTCCTTGAAGGGATTGGCATGGTCTGCAAATTGTTGGTGTGTTCATTAACGCAATCCAGTTGCATTTATGATTGAATCAGAAAAGAACACAAGCTTTTTTTAATTGTCATGGACTGACGACCCCAAGGCTAACAGAAGCGATTTGCATTTACGCGTCACCGGAGGCAAAATATGCGAAATTAATTTTCTATGCCTGTTGATGGCTATATTGCGCGACTGAAGAAAAATGGCAACCGTGTCACACCGAAGGTGCTGGCAGTGATCGAACTTTTTCTGAAGCGTAAATCCATACTTGATCCAGTTCAAGTGCGGGCGGGATTGCAAAAGCAATTCAAGAGTATCGGACTGCCCACCATTTATCGGATACTGGAAAATCTCGCGAGTTGCGGCATTCTGGTGACGGCTGCGAGCGAAGACCGGCAACTGCGCTATTTCATCTGCCTCGGCATTGAGACGGGACACCATCACCACTTCATCTGTCGCAAATGCGGCAAGGTGGAGGAGGTCAACTTGTGCCTGATGCACGAAGTTTCCAAATACGTCAAACGCCAACTGAAGGCGACGGTGCAAAGCCACTTTTTACAAATCGAAGGTCTTTGCGAAAAATGCTGCTAACACCTGCCGTGGCGGGGGAAAAGATTTGTCATTTTGGCAAGGTCGTTTAACGATGCATCTTGTGATTAAGGGCAAGGTAAAAGCGCTGAACGCTCTTTACTTCTCACCTGCCGTCAGCGACAGGAAAATTTCCTCAAGCTGGCCGGAACTGCCGCTTTGCCGGCGCAGTTCGTCGCGCGTGCCGACGGCGATAAGCTTTCCACCGTGAATGATGCCGATGCGATCGGCCATCTCCTCGGCGATCTCCAATTGGTGCGTGGACACCAGCACCGTCACGCCCGCGCGCGAACGCTCCTTGAAAACATCCTTCACCACGCGTGCGTGCTGCGGATCAAGGCCGACCATCGGCTCATCAATCACGAACACGTCCGGTTCGTGCAGCAGCGCGGACACGATGGCGACGCGCTGGCGCGTGCCGTGCGACAGGCTTTCGAGCGGGCGGTTCACGAATTCCGCCAGATGAAAGCGCGTGACCAGTTCCAGCGCGTTGGCCTCGATGTTCGCCCCGTCCATCTGGAACAACTGGCCGGTGAAGCGGAAAAACTCCCAAGCGGTCAGCTTGTCGTAGAGAAATGGAAAATCAGGAACGTAGGCGATGTGCCGCCGGGCTTCGAGCGGCTTCGCCTGCATGTCAAATCCACAAACGCGCGCGAAGCCGGAGGTCGGCTTCATCAGACCGGCGAGCAGCTTGAGCGTGGTGGTCTTGCCGGCGGCGTTCGGGCCGAGCATGGCAAAAAATTCCCCGCGGGGGATCGTGAGCGAAATGTCGTTGACCGCCGTGAGGTCGCCGAATTTTTTTACGAGGTTGACAAGTTCGATCATGCGGAGGTCTTCAAGGTTTGTTCCAGACGTCGAGGGTGGCGGTGAAACCGGCGGGTAGTTCGACGCGCAGGATTTCGCCGAGTGTGCTGGCGTAGATGACAATCGAATAATCAAGCATGTGCGTTTCCAGACGGTAAACGGACACCGGCTCATTGCCAATCTTCAAACGGTCACGGTGGGCTTCCCAGACAATCGGTTGCGACAGCGCGGAGGATTCCTGCGGCAGAACGGGCAAATCCAGCACGCCCAGAAATCCGCCGCCGAAATTTCCGACGAGTTCGCGCAGCACCGCGTTGGGGTCCGCCAGCTCCGCGAAGGCCAGCTCACGCTCGATGACCCCGTTTTCGTTGATGATTTTCAGTTGCACGGTCTGGTTGGTGGCCAGGGAATGAATTTCAACTGAGGCGGTGTGCGAGGATAATTTCAGATACAATTCGCGCCAACGGCGAGTGGAAGTAAAATTCAGTCGGCCGTCGAACCGCAGGCGGTTGGTGAAATCGCCGAGGCTGGTGTTGCCGTTCAGCCGGATCTGGTAGCCCGCGCGGGTGACGACGCCCTCCGGCGGCGGACGGTCTTCGTCGAGCTTGGCCATCTCCGTCTCGACGCTCGTTGAAAATTCACAGAAGCCCGAGCGTTCGCCATCCTCGTAAATGCTCAAGGACGAGGCGTCCGGCGCGGTCAAAATTTTCTTCCAGACCAGCGCCGCCGGCACCGGTTCATCGCTGCCATGCGAACCGTATTCAGCGCGCCACAACAAAACATTCATTGTGATCCAGAACACCGCAATGAGACCAAATGTGACGCGCGACATCATGCGAAACTCAAGGTGGCGGAAGGTTGATGGGCTGGCCGACGTGCAGCTTTTTCGGGTTTAATCCCGGATTGGCCGCCAGCAACGCGGTGAGGCTCACGCCGGCCTTGCGCGCAATGGCAGCGGGCGTCTCACCGGCAGCAACGACGTGTGTGCGCGTCTTGCCGACCGGCGGAGCCGCCGCCACGGTCGGCGCCTGCGACGCGGTTGTGACGAACGACACACCATTGCCCGATGCCGGCGGCTGATTGGTTTTCACCAACGCCATCTGGGCGGCGTAATACGCGCGCCATTTGTCCACCTCGTCCTGCAACTGCCGGTTCTTGTCGGCAAGCTGCTGGAGCTGCTGCTGCGCGGCGGGCGAGCTCGGCAGTTGCAGCACGTCGGTGGCAAGCTGCTGCTTGCAGGTGTTGATGTGCTGGTTGACGATGTCGGCGTTGGGTGCCTGCGGGTCAAACCGCAGGTATTGCTGATAATGATAAATGGCGGCGGCGGGATTCGATTCCTTCTCACTGTAAAGCATGGCGAGCTGGTAATGCGCCGCCGCCGAATGCGGGTTCGCCTCCAGCGACTCCTCAAACGCCTCGACCGCGCCGGCATAATCCATCGCGTTGACGCGGTTCTGGCCGAGCACGAAATGCGGCTCCTTCTCGTCATCCGCCGCGCTTTGACCCGAAGGCTCGCAACCGGCCAGCATGACGCCGAGGCAGACAGCGCCGACGCCAAGGATGGTGCGGTTCCAAAAATCCATGTGCGAAGTTATACAAAATTTGCCCGGCGTGCAAATGCGCTGTGCAAAAGCAGGCTTGAGATTCGCACCCGCCTGGCGCAATTTATTGCCGGCGGCGCGCGTAGTGGAATTCGCAGACACGCCAGACTAATATTTTTGGCCATCTTTCACCTTTTAATCCGATTGTTTAAATCGCTATAAATGCATTGTATCTATTGATTGGAATTCAACTTTCAAGCGCCATCACAGCCTCGTCGAAAAAATCATGAAAGTGGCACAAAAAGTGGCACACCATGAATTCTTAATTTTTCGGCGAAAGGCAGCATGCGCAGAGACTTTCGGCCTGACTTGCTGCGCCGTCAGACCAAAAGACTCTGCGCCGGGATTATTTTAGCGTGACCAAAGTGACAAAACCGTTCTCCGAACCGCTGAGAGCTAAATCTCCGACCGGCAACGCCACTTCCGTCGCGGATTGTTCCAGATCGCGGAGGGCCTCGTTTAGTTCGTCATCTCCAATCGTTCCGGCGATGTAGTGTCCTACCATGCTGTGAAAGCTGCGCGCTTTGGCGGGAGGCAATTTGATGCCCTGGCTGATGATTCGTCTAATCGCGGCGAAGGTGTTTCTGTTGTAAAAGCAAAACTGCGAGAGATTGTGGCAGCGCCGACCGATTTCGAGCGCCTCTCGCAGGATGAGTTCACGCTGACAAGAATCTCCGCAAAGTTTTTTGGCCGGTTTGTATCCTTCGGAGGTGGGTTTATGCAGCGCCTTTTTTTTTCTGACACAATCCGGCGTTGATGGCCACGACCATTTCCCACGGCCAAACTTGAGCCACCGATTTTTCACCTGGCTCCAGCCGCAGAACGGTGGCGGACGCTGGCCTTGATTTTGTGCATGGTGGCGACGCCTTCGCGCTTGAGATAACCGCGACCGGTCTTGGCAAAAACGGGTTCAGCCACAAAGCGATCTTGAATCCGCAATGCGTCTTTCATCGCCGCGCGGAGATTCTTTTGAATCTGACTCATACTTGCCATGCAAAAAAAATAATGTTGAACCGGCATCCGGTCAATGCCATGTAACTTCATATTCAATCAGGCAAAATACGTGTTGCGCATTCCACTAATCCGGCAATTCCGCCGCAATCGCACTTGCGCCAGTAACTCAGCCGGAAAGAGTATCTGCTTTCTAAGCAGGCGGTCGTGCGTTCGAATCGCGCCGGGCGCGCCACTTCGCATTTACGATTCGCGATTTTTGATTTACGATTTTACCCGCGTGTTAAAACTTGAACAACTTTCCGCGCTGCTGGAACAAAACCGCGCAGCCGCGTCCGCGTGCGTGCGGGAATTTTCCATCGGCGGCAGTAAATTTAAATTCAACTCGCAGCCCGCCATCATGGGCGTGGTCAACCTGTCCGCCCATTCTTGGTATCGCGAAAGCGTTTGCCTGACAACCGAAGCGGCGGTGCAGCGCGGAAAAGTCCTCGCGGCGCAAGGCGCGCAGATCATTGATATTGGCGCGGAATCCACGCTCGCCCACGCTGCGCGCGCGGGCGGCGCGGCGCAGAAATCAAAATTGATCCCGGTGATCCGGCAGTTGCGCACG
>Ga0181528_10002324_pt1 | contig 11662 bp, 12 predicted proteins | sample PEATcosm2014_Bin_47_FD_119742 | JGI IMG/M metagenome (GOLD analysis project Ga0181528, IMG submission 119742) | Peatland microbial communities from MTU Mesocosm Facility, Houghton, MI, USA - PEATcosm2014_Bin10_10_metaG | ecosystem: Environmental > Terrestrial > Soil > Wetlands > Peat | place... | reverse complement strand
GGTGAAGTAGCTGGTCGGGTTGTCCAGCGCGGAGTTGACCTTGTTGCCGGTGGCGAGGTCGTTCTGCGTGGTGGCGAGCAGCGAAGCGGTGGATTGCAGCGAGAGCAGGTTCTGGCGAACCGACGCGGAGAGAACAATACCTGACATAACTCTTTACCCTTCTGGATTTGGACACTATTGACGCAACGCCATTTTTCATTTGGCGTCATGGCCACACTGTCCTCCCAGCGCTACCCGTTCGTTAAGCTGCGCCCCCGTACAACTACCGGAACAGGGCGAATTAAGCGCTTCACACAATTCATGGTTAAGAATCTACTTGCGGCTTCCGGCACCGACCGCGATTGCGGCGATCGCATATTGTGACCGGCGCGCTGACGCGAATTTTTCCGGCGGCGATGCTGTGCCGCCCGATCGGTGCAAGCGGCAAATGCCTCCGTGAAACCTGCTTCAACGAAAGCCATCCGGGAGAAATTGTCCTTGAGATCGATAGCTATCCTGCCGGGACGGCTTCGGCGAACCGCGGCTCGGCAAGCGCGAGACATTCGTTGACCGTCATGAGCAGCGCTGCCGGCGTGAACGGCTTGCGCAGGCAGCGCGTGGCGCCGAGCTCGATCGCCATCCGCAGGAAATCGGGCGCCGGCGAATTGACATTGGCGAACGCGTAACCCGACATCGCGATCAGCGGAACGGCCGGCGCCCGCTCATGGAATATCCGGATCGACTCGAAGCCGCGCATGTGCGGCATGAAGATATCGACGATCATCAGGTCGAAAGCGAGCGCTTCCAGAATGCGCAGCCCGGATGCTCCGCCGTCGGCGCCCGTGACCCGGAAATTGTGCCGCTCGAGACAGACCTCGATCGTTGCTCGGATCAGCGGATCGTCGTCGACGACGAGAACATGCGGTATGCCGGCCTGCCGCGGTCGAGCGTCCTTCGATGGCCCGCGGGCCGTTGGATCATATTGCAAGCGAACCCCCCGTTGTTGTTTGGGCCCGAGCCGAACCCCGTTCGTGCTCTCGGATCTCCTGACTTATTGGAATGCAGATCGGGAAAGGCGTAACCGGAAATGGCGGTCAGCTGCGCTGCAAGGTTGCTGTGACGTACAAGCCAAGCCTGCAAGCCAAGCCTGCCTCACAAGGCGGATATGCGGATCGTCGCTGGCTGTCGTAATCCGGCGCATGACGGGCCCCAGCCGTCTGCTACGCGTTGCACAAACGCCTGCATTGATCGCGTTATAGGTTCAGCCCGCGAATCAGCGCTGTTCTGGCGATGATTGTCCTGGCTCTGCGGACAGTCCACCCGGAAACGGGTATAGGAACATTTTGCAACTCTCTGACTTGGTGCTTGCTGCGCGACAGTGTTGGAAGGATTGCAACATGCGTGATCGATCCGCCCTCCGGGCGCGCTTCAAGATGACAACGCCCCGCTCGGGCTTCCGCCTGGTCATACCGGATCCGGCGCCGATGGCGCGGCGTCCGCTTAATCATCTGTTGCAGTCGCTATCCACTGACGATTTCGATGCGTTGCAACCGCATTTGCAACCCTTCGAATTGGTAAGGGAAACTGTCCTGGTTGAAGCCGGCGTCCCCCTGACGCATGTATATTTGCCGGAGAGCGGCATCATCTCGATCGTCATTCGGCTGTCGGAAGGACAGAGAATCGAACTGGCGATGACCGGCCGCGACAGCATCATCGGCGCCGCGGCTGCATTCGGCGAGGCCGTATCGTTGAGCGAAGCGTCAGTGCTGCTGCCGGGCAGGGCCTTGATGGTCGATGTCGCGAGTTTTCGCAGCGTCGCTGACGGTAGCGCGGCCGTTCGCGCGCTGCTCGCACGTCATGAACAGGTGCTGCTGGCGCAAGTCCAGCAATGCGCGGCATGCAACGCCTCTCACCCGGTCGAGGCACGCCTGGCTCGCTGGCTGCTGCGCGCGCACGAGCTGTGCGACGACCAGACCTTGCCGCTGACCCAGGAGCTGCTGGCACAAATGATCGGCGTACAACGCAACGCGGTGTCGCTGGTCGCACATACGCTGCAGCAGGCCGGCATTATCCGCTACAGCCGCGGTCACATCGAAATTAATGACCTGGAAGGTTTGGCGCTGACATCGTGCGAATGCCATCGCGTCGTCGAGGCGCTGCGGGACCGTTTGCTGGGCTCGCAAACTCGCAGTCCAATGTTAGCGGCCAAATGACCGCGACTTGAGTTCAGGATCAATCGCGTATCATGATTCGGCAACCACATCGACGTTGCGAACTCGTTGACTGATTATCCTTGCCAACGATCCGCGCCGCGCTAACGTGCGAAAGCGCTAGCGTCCGAGTGAGACCGTTGTGCTCCCTTGCTACAGGAGACTGCCTTGGACTCGGCTCCTCGTTCATCGGCTGGTCGTCCACCCAACGGATTTTTGTCGGCGCTGAATGCGGATGATTTCGAGTTGATCCGCCCGCACCTGCGAACGGTCGATCTGTCGCAAGAACTCGTGCTGGTCGAGGTCGACGATACGCTCAAGCGCGCTTATCTGCCGCATGGCGGGGTTATCTCCCTTATCGTGAAGCTGGCGCGCGGCGAGCAAATCCAGGTTGCGATGATCGGCCGCGACAGCATCTTCGGCACATTTTCCGCGCTCGGGGACCCCACCGCGTTGAACAGCGCGGTGGTGCTGATTGCCGGAGTTGCATCGGCGCTCGACGTCGACCGGCTGCGCGCCGCCGCCGACCAGAGCTCCACCTTCCGCGCCGTGCTGATGCGGCACGGGCTGGCGGTATACGCGCAAATCCAGCAGACCGTCGCATGCAACGCCTCGCACACCGTCGAATCCAGACTGGCGCGATGCCTGTTGCAAACCCGCGACCTCGCCGGCAGCGACAAACTGCTGCTCACCCAGGAATCGATGGCGCAGATGATCGGCGCGCGCCGCAACAGCGTGTCGCTGGTGGCCAATATGCTGCAGCAGGCCAATTTCATTCACTACAGCCGGGGACACATCGAGCTCAACGATCCCGACGCTCTCGGCCGGACCGCGTGCGAGTGCTACGCGACGGTCAAGGCGCAGTACAACAGGCTGCTTCGGCCGCGCTGCGAGTATTCGCCGTCGCGTTGAGCGCATTCGATTGCCCGCACGTTTGCGTTGTGACTTCGCCAGACGACGCGCTCCGTTACGCCGCGCGCGGCGATCTCGTCGGGACGATCGGCTTGTCGGCCGGGTCCGTACAACTACGGGCCTTCCGCGCCTTCCCGTCAGGGCGGCAGTTAACTGGCTGTTCAACGACCCCTGCTACTGGTCAGGGTGCTGACGGGCGCAGATTCGAAAAACATCGAAATTTTGTCGCTGCTCCGAATATTTCACCCGTGCTCGGCTGATTGCGTACTGTGCGGAGTGTTAGGTCATGGCTTTCGATTTATCGATGCAGATCCTGGTGGTGGACGATTACAACACCATGATCCGGATCATCCGGAATCTGCTCAAGCAGATCGGATTTGAAAACGTCGACGACGCCAGCGACGGATCGGCCGCGCTTGCCAAGATGCAGGGCAAGAAATACGGGCTGGTGATCTCCGACTGGAATATGGAACCGATGACCGGTTACGACCTGCTGAAGGAAGTCCGGGCCAGCCCCGAATTGTCGCAAACGCCCTTCATCATGATAACCGCGGAATCGAAGACCGAAAACGTCATCGCCGCGAAGAAGGCCGGCGTGAGCAATTACATCGTCAAGCCTTTCAATGCCGCCACCCTGAAGACCAAGATGGAAGCGGTGTTCCCGGACTAGCGCCTTTCCGATTCTGATAGAATCAGAACCGAAGGTGCAGATTGCTGTTTTGACGCGTTTTCTTCCCGCGAACCGGTATCCGCCCACGGATCAAGTCCGGGGCATGCTTCGCTCGAAACCGCTATAGACCACGCGGCACGGCGACCGTTACCTCCTGAACGAACCGTCAGGCGACCGCGCGTTAGCGCGGCCGCGCCGGACGTCAATGTATACCGCGCGGCGGACCCTGCTGGCCAGCAAGGTCCTCTCGAATTTCGGCCAGTCCGCCCGTATCAGGCCAAGGCCAGCCGGCGAAGCCGCGTCATCCAATCGTCGCCGCTGGAACGCGCCCCGGCCGCTGCCGAGTGATCGGCATCATCGCCCCGCCAAGACGGCCATCGCATCCATTGCCGGCCCAGCCGGCATCCGCGGCAGTACTTCTACGGCCATGTTTTTTCACACATGACTAATCTTAAATAGCGAGAGTGGCGTGAGCACCGGAGGGTATCCATGTTTACGTTTGAGACGGACAACCAGAAGGAAGTCCGTCGTTTCCGCATCGCGCAATTCAACGGTAGAACAGCAACCGTCACCTCGAACGGGTCGACGATAACGGGACATGTCCGTTCGGTCCTGGAATCCAAATCGAGCGTTCCGACGCGATGGAGCATCACGCTGATTCCGGCCGAACCCAAGGTGTCGCCCGTCGCGCTGCGGCCTGCGCCGCGTGTTCCGATGTATGCGGAAGATCTCTTCTGAGCGCCCTGGCGTTTTGGAGCGATGCGGACTTGATCCGTGGGCGGGTCCGGTTCGCGTCAAGAAAACGCGGCAAAACGGCAAACACAGCCCGGTTCTGATTTAATTGGAACCGATAGGGCCCTGGCGCCGGTGGCCGACGCCGCCGGCACCGCCGTTACACGGGATCCCGATGCAACAGGGCCTTGCGGACGAGGTCCGCGGTATTGCGCGCGCCGAGCTTTCGCATCGCCTCGGCCCGGTGGCTTTCGAACGTTCGCGGACTGATGCCCATCCGCAAGGCGCCCAGCTTGTTGGAATAGCCTTCGCTGATGAAGTCCAGCACCTCCCGCTCGCGTTTGGTCAGCGGCTTCTGGCCGGGATCGGAGGCAAACATCGCGGTCGCCGTGCGGCCGGCGTCTCTGGCGTGGCCGGCTGGCGTTCCGGATTCGGCCGCGCCGCGCGGCTTGAGAGAGCCATCCAGCGGATTCGCAATCTGCCTGACCAGCGCGCAGACGCGCTCGGTCTGCTGCAACGCGTTTTCCACCACCTGCTGCAGGTAAGCCCGGTTTCCGCCGGCCTCGACAAACTGACGGCTGTGTTCCTTGATCTCGCCGATATAGATCAGGAGCGCAGTCAACGGCCCGTTGAGCTGGCGGACCACGGCGGCGCTCGCGTCATCGCTCAGCCGCGCCTGGGCCGCCGCCAGGCGAAGAATTTCAAATTCCTCGTCGCGCGACGGGATGTGTTCGATCCACTTCGAAAGCGGCGAATCAGCGACCCGTTTGCCTTGCTGCGACATAATATTGGTCTAACAGGGCAGCGGCGGATCATGGTTAATTTTGGACCCAGTAGGACTACGGGGACTTTAAATAATGTGGCTGAAATAAGGTATTTTAATACCAAATGCGCGACTAAAGTGGCGCCGAACGCGGCAGCAACCGGTCAAACACCGTAGTTTCACGGATCAAAACGGGCACTAAACCTGAACGTGCATATCCGTATTTCTACCCCTTTCTTTACTTTCGGATGACCCATCGCCAGCCCGGACGGGCTCGCTCTTTGTCCCGGCCGCCGCTGGCGAAACCGTAGCCCGCAGGGCTCTCCTGCGCCGCTCCGGCCGTGAGAAAATCAGCCTGTCTTTAGTCGGGGGGTGGAACCCGGACCCAAGACCGCAAGTTTGTTCGACAATAACACTTGATCGGCCTTTGGGGGCGCCGCCGGAGGAACTCCTGATGGCAATATCCAATACCAATCCCGCTCCCCTAAGCTCGTCCGAACATCAGCTTCAATTGCGGCGCGCTGTAATCGCATCCACCATCGGGACCGCGATCGAGTGGTACGACTTTTTCCTCTACAGCACCGTCACCGGGCTCGTGTTTGCCAAGCTGTTCTTCCCGCATTCCGATCCCTGGGTCGGAACGCTCGAGGCGTTCGCCATTTACGCGGTCGGCTTCATCGCGCGTCCGGTGGGAGCCGCGATCTTCGGACATTATGGCGACCGCATCGGCCGCAAGTCGACCTTGATCGCAACGCTGTTATTGATGGGACTGGCGACCGCGGCGGTGGCAGTTGTACCGACTTACGAACATATCGGCATCTGGGGCGCCGTCATTCTCACCGTGTTGCGCTTCATTCAGGGCGTCGGCGTCGGCGGCGAATGGGGCGGCTCGGTGCTGATGTCGATGGAATGGGCGCGCAATGATCGCTCGCGCGGGCTTGTCGCTTCATGGCCACAGTTCGGCGTGCCGTGCGGGCTGTTCCTCGCCAACCTCGTGGTGCTTGCCTTCAGCCAGATGTCCGGCGAGCAGTTTCTGGCCTGGGGCTGGCGTATCCCGTTCGCGCTCAGCCTCGTGCTGGTCGCGGTCGGCCTCTACATCCGGCTTGGCATCATGGAAACGCCGGTGTTCGCCAAACTGCTGGCCGAGCGCAAGGTTGACCGCACCCCGATGCTGACCGTGATCCGGCAATATCCGAAGGAGATTCTGCTCTCGGCGCTCGCCCGCATGGCCGTACAGGCGCCGTTTTATATTTTTACCGCCTTCGTATTCTCCTACGGCATCGGCACGCTGCACGTCTCCCGCAACTTCCTGCTGACCGCGGTACTTGCCGCCTCGATATTGTCGTTCGTCTCGATTCCCGTGTTCGGCCATCTGTCCGACCAGATCGGGCGCAAGAACATGTACATGATCGGCGCGGCGGCGACCGGCGTGTTCGGATTCATCTATTTTGCGATGCTGAACACCGGCTCGGAAGCGCTGATCTTCGCAGCCGTGATCCTCTCGCTGATTCCGCACGACATGCTGTACGGTCCGCAGGCCGCGCTGATCGCCGAAAGCTTCACCGGGCGGCTGCGCTACAGCGGCTCCTCGCTCGGCTACCAGCTCGCCTCGATCATCGCCGGCGGCCCGGCGCCGCTGATCGCGACCTGGCTGTTCGGCACCTACCAGTCGTCTTACGCGATCGCGATCTACATCGCGCTCTGCGCCGTGATCACGCTGGTCGCCACTGCATTGATGACCGACTATACCGGGAAGGATATTTCCGGCGAATACCAGCCGCGGAGATATCAGGCCGAAGCGGGATCCTGATCTTCGCGCATGAAAAAACCCGCCGGTTTGACCGGCGGGCCTGATCTCAAGTCGTTAGCATGTTGACGCGTTTTCTTTACGCGAACCGCATTCCACTTCGCTCGAAAACGCTATGGAAGCGCGACCGATCCGAAATCCCGGTACATCCGCGGGAAATCTCGAGATCGGAGTTGGCTCAGACGGCGCGGAGGTTTTCCGCGCTGGTCTTGCCGCGCATGCTGTCGACCTTCGCTTCGAACGAAAGCTTCTGGCCTTCATTGAGCGAACCCATGCCGGCGCGTTCGACGGCGCTGATATGGACGAACACGTCGTTGCCGCCGTCGTCGGGCTGAATGAAGCCGAAGCCCTTGGTCGCGTTGAACCACTTAACTGTTCCGGTAGCCATTTTAACTTCTCCAAGATGCGCAAATGCGCTGTCAGGCCCGCGCGACCTTCGCGCAGGCATACATCCGATTTCAGCGATGTCTTGGGGAGGGGAGCCGGTTCGGCGCGATCAACAAGCAAATCGATTGTTCGAATGAGGGGCGTGTACGCTATCTCGACCGATATAGCAAGCGACAAGCCGGTTCCACCGGCCTGCCTGACAAGAGCCCCTGGGAGCAGGGCTGACAGCCAGCAGAGATCGAGAACGGCGAATCCGATCAATCCAGCCGGCGGATCTGTTCCTCGGTCACCACACGCTCGACATTGCCGGCCTTGCTCTTGATGCGGTAACGCGGGCGGCCATCGGACTCGATCGGCATGCGGGTGATGATTGTATAGACGTTTTGTTCCCGGGTCCCGGTGCGGCCCTGCGGGCCCTGCGGTTGATGGTGAACGTCTTCATTAATCGCGAAATTATGGGCCATCGCCTGTCTTTCTGTTCTAGCGGGCTTTTAGGTAGAATGGCGTCCAAAGGCAACAAAACTTGCTGGTTAATGCCCGGCGGAAGCCACGAAAGTGGCGAAAAGGCTAACGCCGGCCGGCCAACGGGCCTCCGCAAATGTGGCCTTCGCGGCCACCCAGGCCTGCCCGGCTTGGGTTGCAAGCCCGACCGGCATATACCGCTTGGGGCATCCGATAACGGAATACCCGCGCCAGGACGGGCAGTCGATCCGCAGCCACGATGCGCGATCCTCTCGCCTCGCAGCCCCAGAACGGCGCCGGGGGATCGCCGACCGAAGCGGCGCCGATCGCGCTTCAGACGCCTATCGTCAGATCATGTAGTGCCCGCCATTGACGTGGATCACCTGCCCCGAGATGAAGCCGCCGGCGTTGCTCGACAGCAACGCGCAGGCAGCAGCGATTTCGTCGACTTCGCCGAAGCGCGCCAGCGGAATCTCGCTCAGGATCTTGTCGCGCGCCTGATGCACATATTGCGACCAGTCGCGCACGGTATCGATCGCGCCGGGCGCCACCGTATTTCCGGTGATGCCGTCCGGGCCGAACTCGCGCGCGATCGCTTTGGCGAGACCATGCAGCCCGGCCTTGGCGGCGACGTTCGGCGCGCGATGGGTGACATGGCCCCAAAAGCCGTCGAAGCCGGAGATTACGATGATGCGGCCCCATTTTTTCGGCTGCATCAGCGGAATGGCATGGCGGGACAGATAGAACGCCGAGGAGAGATTGGTGCGGATCACCTCGTCCCATTCGTCAGGCGTGATTTCCAGCAGCGCGCGATAGCGCCGGATGCCGACGTTCGAGACCAGGATGTCGAGGCCGCCGAACGCGGCAACCGTGCCGTCGACCAGCCGCTTGACGTCGTCGTCGCGCGCGACGTCCGCCTTGATCGCGACCGCCTCGCCGCCCCGGTCGCGGATACCGGCCGCCACCGCCTCGATGGCGTCGACGTCGGCATGGCCGTTGACCACGACTTTGGCGCCGAGCGCCGCAAAACTCTCCGCGATCGATTTGCCGATATTACGGCCCGATCCGGTCACCAGCGCGACCTTGCCGTCGAGTCGAAAACTATCCGTCGTAATCATGGGGCGTATTCCCGCTTCTTGTGGCTGCATGGTTTGGCATGCGGCAGCGATCCTCGTCCAATTCGGCGGACTTGAACAGATCGCACTACAGGCGGCGCGGGCCTGCGCGGCCCGCGTTGTCTTGCGGCGTCAGAAATCAGGCGGCGATATTCTCGACCGGCGAGAACGACAGACCGAGACTCTCCGCGACGGCCTTGTTGGTCAGCCTGCCGCGATGGACATTGAGGCCCGCCCGCAGATGCGGATTGGCCATCACGGCCGCAAAGCCCTTGCTGGCCAGCGCGAGGCCGAACGGCAGCGTGGCGTTGTTCAGCGCTTCGCTCGACGTCAGCGGAACGGCGCCGGGCATGTTGGCAACGCAGTAGTGGATGACGCCGTCGACCACATAGGTCGGGTCGGCATGGGTGGTGGCATGCGAGGTCTCGAAGCAACCGCCCTGATCGATCGCGACGTCGACGATGACCGAGCCCTTGCGCATCGAGCTCAGCATGCCGCGCTTGACCAGTTTCGGTGCGCTCGCACCCGGCACCAGCACGGCTCCGATCACGACGTCGGCGGCAAATACCTCACTTTCGACGGCTTCGATGGTCGAGAACCGGGTCCGCACCCGGCCCTCGAACAACTCATCGAGTTGCCGAAGCCGCGGCAGCGAACGATCGAGGATCGTTACCTCGGCGCCGAGGCCGACCGCCATGCGCGCCGCATGGGTGCCGACCACGCCGCCGCCGATCACGACGATTTTGGCCGGCTGCACGCCGGGAACGCCGCCGATCAGAAGGCCCCGCCCGCCATTTTGCCGCTGCAACGCGGTGCCCGCCGCCTCGATCGCCAGGCGGCCCGCGACCTCGCTCATCGGCGCCAGCAAGGGCAGGCCGCCATGCTCGTCGGTCACGGTTTCGTAGGCGATCGCGGTGCAGCCCGACTTGAGCAGGCCTTTTGTCTGTTCGGGATCGGGGGCGAGATGCAGATAGGTGAACAGCAACTGGCCTTCGCGCAATTGCGCCCATTCCACCGGCTGCGGCTCCTTGACCTTGACGATCATCTCGCTCGACGCAAACACTTCCCTGGAAGTGTCCGCGATGTCGGCGCCTGCCTTGCGATAGATGTCGTCGGAGGCGCCAATGCCTTCGCCGGCATGGGTTTCCACCAGCACCTTGTGTCCCGCGGCGACATATTCGCGGACCGCGCCCGGGGTCAGGCCAACGCGATATTCATGCGTCTTGATTTCCTTGGGTACTCCGATGCGCATGGCCGTTGGCTCCCTTGAGTTGATCAAGCCAGCGTATCATCGACCGCCCTTTGCTTTCCAGCGAACTCGGGACGAAATGACCATCGCGACGCCGGAACCGGGCGTCAAAGGTCGAATTGGCGCGCGAATCGAAACACCGCGGCTTTTCGCCGTTGAATCGCTGCCCGCATCATTGAACGGTGAGATTGATCGAGCGCACGACCTTCGACCATCGTTCGGTGTCTTCCACGACGAACTGGCCGAATTCGGCCGGGCTCATCGGCATCGGAATTCCACCGAGTTCGGCAAAGCGCTGCTTGATCGCCGGGTCGGACAGCCCGGCATTGATCACTTCGTTCAGCCTGGCGATGATCGGCGCCGGCGTGCCTTTCGGCGCCGACATCCCGAACCAGCTGCTGACGTCATAGCCCGGCACCGTCTCATCCAGCGCGGGAACATCGGGCAGGACCGCGGCGCGTTGTTTGGTGGTGATCGCCAGCGGACGCAGGCCCGTGGAAATTCCCGTGAGCGCGGTCGTCAGGGTGGCAAAATACAGCTGGACCTCGCCGCCCAGCACCGCCGCGACCGCCGGCGCCCCGCCGCGGTAGGGCACGTGCACCATGTCGACGCCGGCCATGATCTTGAACAGTTCGGCGGCGAGATGCTGTGATGAGCCGATGCCCGGCGAAGCAAAATTGATCTTGCCGGGGTTCGCCCTGGCGTAATCGATGAATTCACCAACCGACTTCACCGGTAACGACGGCGTCACCAGCATGACATCCGGCAGCCGAAGCATGCCGGCGACCGGCGCGGTATCGCGAATGAAGTTGAACGTCAGATCGTGGTAGATCGAGGCATTGATGGCGCTGCCCGACGCGCAATACAGCAGCGTGTAGCCATCGGGCGTGGCCCGGATGGCTTCCTCGGCCGCGATATTGCCGCCTGCCCCGGTCCGGTTCTCGACAAAGAAGGACTGGCCGAGATGCTCCGACATCCATTTTCCGATCAGGCGCGAGGTCACGTCCGCGGCGCCGCCGGCTGCCAGCCCGACCAGCATGCGCACCGGTCGCGCGGGATATTCCTCCGCAGCTGCCGCGTGTGAAAAGTCAGGCAGCAGCAGGCCCGACGCCGCGCCAAGCAACGTTCGTCGTGAGAGGTTCATCGAATTCGCGACCATCGGCTTGTTCTCTCGGCAGCAGCGGCGAGTGCCAGAGCCTCGCACGGCGCGGACGGAGGGCGCAATATCAACAGGACGTGTTGGGCTTGGCGCGGGATTCCGATAGGCTGCAGGTCGAAACCGACCTTGTCATTTTCCTCGATCACCGGACACCGCATCTTGTCACTCGATCGCAAAGACATCGCCATTCTCGCGGAACTCACCGAGAATGCGCGTG
>Ga0181528_10002323_pt1 | contig 11664 bp, 8 predicted proteins | sample PEATcosm2014_Bin_47_FD_119742 | JGI IMG/M metagenome (GOLD analysis project Ga0181528, IMG submission 119742) | Peatland microbial communities from MTU Mesocosm Facility, Houghton, MI, USA - PEATcosm2014_Bin10_10_metaG | ecosystem: Environmental > Terrestrial > Soil > Wetlands > Peat | place... | reverse complement strand
GTGCGCGTTCCCAATGCCGACTGGATCAGCGCCAGCCGCGAGGGCCTGACGATTTGCGACGCCACTTCGGCGGCGTTCGCGCAGAAGCTCGACTGGCCCAAGCTCGATGTGGTGACGTTCTCCTGGCAGAAGGCGCTCGGTGGCGAGGCCGCGCACGGCATGCTGGTGCTGTCACCGCGCGCGGTGGCGCGGCTCGAAAGCTACACGCCGCCATGGCCGCTGCCAAAGATCTTCCGCATGACCAAGGGCGGGAAGCTCAACCAGGGCATCTTCGAAGGCGAGACCATCAACACGCCGTCGATGCTGTGCGTGGAGGACTATCTCGATGCGCTGCAATGGGGCAAGTCGATCGGCGGCCTCAAGGCGCTGATGGCGCGCGCCGACGCCAACACCAAGGTGCTGGCCGACTGGAAGGCGAAGACGCCGTGGGTCGACTTCCTGGCGAAAGATCCCGCGATCCGCTCCAACACCTCGGTGTGCATGAAGGTGATCGACCCCGCGATCACCGCCCTGACGCCGGATGCGCAGGCGGAATTCTCGAAAAAGCTGGTCGCGCTGGTGGAGAAGGAAGGCGCCGGTTACGACTTCGCGCATTACCGCGACGCGCCGGCCGGCCTGCGGATCTGGTGCGGCGCCACCGTGGAAGCGGCCGACGTCGCGCTGCTGACGCAGTGGATCGACTGGGCGTTTGCCGAGGCCAAGTCGACGCTCGCCAAGGCGGCCTGATTTCACCCTCCCCTGGAGGGGGAGGGTCGACGCACCGTAGGTGCGGCGGGGTGGGGTGGAGCAGTTTCCCAACCCGGCGCACGCAGCAATTCACATCAGCGCTTTCACCCCACCCCGGCGCGTTGCGCCGACCCTCCCTTTCCAGGGGAGGGTGAAGGACCAATCAAATGACAAAACCCAAAGTTCTCATTTCCGATGCGCTGTCGCCGGCCGCCGTGCAGATCTTCAGGGATCGCGGCATCGAGGTCGACTTCCAGCCCAATCTCGGCAAGGACAAGGACAAGCTCGCCGAGATCATCGGCAATTACGACGGCCTTGCGATCCGTTCCGCCACCAAGGCGACCGCCAAGATCATCGAGAAGGCGACCAGGCTGAAGGTGATCGGCCGCGCCGGCATCGGCGTCGACAATGTCGAGATATCCGCGGCCACCGCCAAGGGCATCATCGTGATGAACACCCCGTTCGGCAATTCGATCACCACCGCCGAGCACGCCATCACTTTGATGCTGGCGCTGGCGCGCGAAATCCCGCAAGCCGACGCCTCGACCCAGGCCGGCAAGTGGGAAAAGAACCGCTTCATGGGGGTCGAGATCACCGGCAAGACGTTAGGGGTGATCGGCTGCGGCAATATCGGCTCGATCGCGGCCGACCGGGCGCTGGGCCTGCGCATGAAGGTGATCGCGTTCGATCCCTTCCTGTCGCCGGAACGCGCCAGGGACATCGGCGTCGAGAAAGTCGATCTCGACGATCTGCTCAAGCGCGCCGATTTTATCACCTTGCACACGCCGCTGACCGACAAGACGAAAAACATCCTCGACGCGGCGGCGCTGGCCAGGACCAAAAAGGGCGTCCGCATCATCAATTGCGCGCGCGGCGGCCTGGTCGACGAGCAGGCGCTGGTCGATGCGCTGAATTCCAAGCACGTCGCGGGCGCGGCGTTCGACGTGTTCGTCGAGGAGCCCGCGACCTCCAACGTGCTGTTCGGCCACCCCAACGTGATCTGCACGCCGCATCTCGGCGCCGCCACCACCGAAGCGCAGGAGAATGTGGCGCTTCAGGTCGCAGAACAGATGTCGGACTATCTGTTGAGCGGCGCGATCTCGAACGCGGTCAACTTCCCGTCGATCACAGCGGAAGAGGCCCCGAAGCTGAAGCCGTTCATCGCGCTGGCCGAAAAGCTCGGCTCGTTCGCGGGGCAGCTGACCGAGAGCGGAATTGCGAAAGTTCAGATCACCTATGAGGGCCACGTCGCCGAGATGAAGATCAAGGCGCTGACCTCGGCGGTGCTGTCGGGCCTGCTGCGGCCGATGCTGGGCGACATCAACGTGGTGTCGGCGCCGGTCGTCGCCAAGGAGCGCGGCATGGTGGTCGACGAGATCGTGCGCGCGGCGCAGAGCGACTATGAAAGCCTGATCACGGTCACCGTCACCACCGAACGGCAGGAGCGCTCGGTGTCGGGCACGGTCTATGCCGACGGCAAGCCGCGGCTGGTCGACATCAAGGGCATCCGGGTCGATGCCGAGTTCGGCAAATCGATGATCTACATTACCAACGAGGACAAGCCCGGCTTCATCGGCCGCTTCGCGGGCCTGCTCGGCGACGCCAAGATCAACATCGCCACTTTCCATCTCGGCCGCAACAAGCAGGGCGGCGATGCGATCGCGCTGGTCGAGGTCGACGGCGCGGTGCCGGCGGACGTGCTTGCCAAGGTGCAGGGACTGCCGCAGGTGAAACAGGCCAAGGCGTTGACGTTTTAAGGCGCTGACGTTTTAAGCGCTGACGTTTCAAGGCGCCGGCTTTCTGTACGCACGCAACTGGCTAAAGGCCGTTGCCTCTCAGGAGGCGGCGGCCTTTTTGCGGTCGGCGGTCTCTTCAGGCTCACACCGCGGTTCATCCTGCTTGCCGGCGGCGATGCGCGGCCGCAGGGCTTCCCAACCGTCGGAGAAAGCGGTCGAGGCCAGCGCTAACATCAGCGCGAGATGGATGTCGCGCGCCTGGTTGGCGCTGTCCCAGATCCCGGCACAACCGGGAGATTTCTCTTTCTCATCCATGACCAAACTCCTCGTCGCGGCATATCCGCGATAGCTCAAGATCCGTCCCGCTTTATCCGGCTGTGCGCCCTTTGGCGGTTCTGGATTACGCCGCACTGCGAAGAACACATGTGAGCCAGATCACATGTGCCAAAACACCGCGTCGCCAGCGGCCTAGCGCCGCGATCCCGCCGGCACGGCGCCTTACGGAAACCCCAATCAAACTGGTTCCATTGCGGCTGCGTCAAAGCACTTCACGGCGGTGTGACTTTTCGCGCGCGGTCCCGCCGGTTGGGCTTGAGGGGATTTTGCTAGCGCGCCTGATTTCTTGCGGAGGAAATGATGCGAGTGATTGCCAATTATCTTGTGACGACCGGCCTCGTGGCGTTGGCTGCACTGGCCGCGATGCCGGCGCAGGCGGCCAATCTGGAAGCCTCGTCGTCGATCGATACCGTCACGGTCTATCCCGACGGCGCCAGCGTCACCCGGATCATTGCGGTCGATCTTGCCGCTGGCGACAATACCGTGGTGGTCAACGACTTTCCGCTCGGGCTCGACCGCGCGTCGCTGCGGGTCGAGGGAGAGGCGGACGCCAAACTCTCGATCGGCGCGATCGATGCGAAAACGCCGCGCCAAGAATCCCCGGCCGATTTGCACGACATCGACAAGCGCATCCTGGCGCTGAAGGACGAGCGGCAGAATCTGCAGGGCGCCATCGATGCCGCCAATGCCCGCCGCAAATTCGCCGAGCACTTTGCCGAGGCCGCGCCGGTGGGCATCGGCGACAAGGGCGAGGCGCGCCCGATCTCGGAATGGCGCGAGGCCTTTGCCGCGGTGTCGGAGGAAGTCGCCGCGGCCGGGACCGCGGTGCGCGATGCCGAGCGCAAGCAGCGCGACCTCGACCGCGAGATCGCAAAACTGTCGTCGGATCGCCAGGTCAAGCCGCCGAACAAGCTCGAGGTGCGGCTCGATCTGGCCGCCGCGAGCGCGACCACGGCAAAATTGCGGGTGACGTATAACGTACGCAACGCGCGCTGGACACCGCTCTATGATGCCCGGCTTGACACGGGCTCGAAAGATCGCAAGCCCGTGCTCGAACTGGTGCGCCGCGCTGAGGTCACGCAGGCGACCGGCGAGGACTGGTCTAACGTCGCGCTCAGCGTTTCAACGGTGCGGACGGCGCTGGGCGGCAATGCGCCGGAGCTGGGTTCGCTGATTGTGCAATATCCCGTACCGCCATCGCAAGCCGGCTATGAGCCGCCCCCGCCCCAGTCTTCGCGGCTGCAATCGCTGCCGATGCGCGCCGCCGCTCGCGAGCTGGCGGACGTGGCGGCGCCGATGCCGGCGGCGAAGGCCGTGGAGCAGGAGGCGGTCGCCGATACCGGCGGTTACCAGGCGGCGTTCAGGATCCAGGGCCGCGTCAGCCTCAGCGCCAGCGAGGGGACCAAGAGCCTGCGCATCTCGACCGCGTCGATCGCGCCCGATCTGGTAGTGCGGTCGGTGCCGGTGCTCGATCCGACCGCCTATCTCGAGGCGAGCTTCCAGCAAGCTGAGGATGCGCCGCTGTTGCCGGGCAAGGTCGCGATCTATCGCGATGGCGCGTTCGTCGGGCGCGAGCAGATGAAGCCGGCGTCCAGGGATGAAATCGTCCGGCTCGGCTTCGGCGCCGACGACAAGGTCAAGGTCGAGCGCACGGTGGTCAAGCGCAACGAGGGATCCGCCGGGCTTTTGGTCGCGACGTCGAAGACCGACGAGCGTTCGTTCAAGACCAGCGTGCGCAACGGCCATGACTTCCCGATAAAAGTCGCGATCGACGACCAGTTGCCGGTCAGCGAGACCGAAGACATCCAGGTCGACCTGCTGCCGGCGTCGACGCCGCCGACCACCACCAACCTGCGCGACAGACGCGGCGTGCTGCAATGGGCGTTCGAGGCCAAGCCCGGCGAGAGCAGGGATATCGCGCTGGCCTGGCGGGTGCGCTGGCCCAAGGACAAGGGCGTGGTGATGATTCCGTCGGGCTAGAGTGGTGATGATTCCGCCGGGCCAAAGGTGAGCGCAGCGCTTGTTGCCCCCCTCTCCCTAACCCTCCCCCACAAGGGGGGAGGGGACCGGCTGCGGCAAGTGGCGGCGCCAGTTTCGAACTGAGATCACGTTCGCTCGCAACGGCGGCGGCGCACTCCCTCTCCCCTTGTGGGAGAGGGTCGGGGAGGGGGGTACCGCGCGCACGGCGCTCGTCATCCGCCGCCCTTGCGATGACAGGCGACTTCCGTTCTGATGCGGGAAAGAGGGCAAACCAATGCCCGGCGCATCGGGAGGAAGCAGCGATGTCCTATCAGCATATCGTCGTTGACGATCCGCGGCCGCGGGTCCGGCGCATCACCATGAACCGGCCGGAAAAGCGCAACGCGCTGAACAACCGGCTGCGCGGCGAAATCTTCGAGACGCTGGAAGCCGCCGACCGCGATCCCGAAATCTCGATTTCGATTTTGCGCGGCGCCGGCCCGTGCTTTTCGGCGGGCTACGACCTGTCGGCGGACAACAAGGTCGATCAGCCCTATCACTCGGCCGCAGGCCCCGGCCAATGGTCGCGCCATGTCGTCGAGGGCTGGTTCTCGATCTGGGACCTGGCAAAACCCGTGATCGCGCAGGTGCACGGCTATTGCCTGGCCGGCGGCACTGAACTGGCGACCGCGTGCGATGTGGTCTATGTCGCCGACGACGCCCAGATCGGCTATCCGCCGGTGCGATTGATGAGCCCGCCGGACATGCAATATCATCCGTGGATGGTCGGCATGCGCCGCGCCATGGAATTGATGCTGACCGGCGACGCGATGTCGGGCCGCGAGGCCGCGGAATCGGGCTTTGCGACGCGGTCGTTTCCGATCGCCGAACTCGAAGCGCGCACGCTGGATTTCGCCGAGCGCGCCGCCAAGGTGCCGGTCGAACTTCAGCAGCTCAACAAGCGCTCGGTGCATCGCGCGATGGAGATCATGGGCGCGCGGGCGGCGATGCGGGCCGGCACCGAAATCCAGGCGCTGGCGTTCTTCACCGAGGCGAGCAAGAACTACATGTCGACCTTCCGCCGCGACGGCTCGAGCGTCAAGCAGCAACTCGACCAGCGCGACACCACGTTCGGCGATTACCGCACCAAGAAAGAGTAGTAGTTATTCCTTCACCGCACCGGTCAGCGAGGAGACGTAATAGTCGACGAACAACGAATAGAAGATCGCCACCGGCAGCGAGCCGAGCAGCGAGCCGGCCATCAGCGCGCCCCATTGATAGACGTCGCCGGACACCAGCTCGGTCAGGATCGCGACCGGCACGGTCTTGTTGGCGCTGCTCTGGATGAAGGCCAGCGCATAGATGAATTCGTTCCATGAAAGGGTAAAACTGAAAATGCCGGCCGAGATCAGCCCGGGCACCGCTAACGGCAGCGTGATCCGCCACAGGATCTGCAGCCGGGTGGCGCCGTCGACCAGCGCGCATTCTTCCAACTCATAGGGGATCGACTTGAAATAACCGATCAGCAGCCAGGTGCAGAACGGCACCAGGAAGGTCGGGTACACCAGGATCAGCGCGAGCGGGCTGTCGAACAACCCGAACTGCACCACCACGGTGGCGAGCGGAATGAACAGGATCGACGGCGGCACCAGATATGCCATGTAGATGCCGAGGCCGACATAGGGGCTGCCGCGGAAGCGCAGCCGTTCGATGGCGTAGGCGGCGAGCGTGCTGGCGGTCAGCGACAGGAAGGTGGCGCCGATCGCGACCCACATCGTGGTCATCAGCCAGTGCGGATAGGCGGTCTCGAACAACAGATGCTTGATATGCATCAGCGTCGGCGAGGTGATCCAGAACGGGTTGTGGGTCTTGTAGTCGAGCAGCTCCGCGTTCGGCTTGAACGAGGTGATCGCCATCCAGTAGAACGGAAACAGCAGGATGACGACAAAACAGGCCAGCGGCAAATAGATCATCACCATGCGCCGCGCCCGGGAATCCCATTCCATGGTGTCGGGCGTGGCGCTGGCAAGGTTGCCGGATTGAGCGACGGTCTCAGTCATTGCTCTCTCCCTGCTGCCATTTGCGGCGGGCGAGGCCGAAATAACTGAACAGCGTGGCGAACACCAGGAACGGAATCATCGAGACCGCGATCGCCGCGCCCTCGCCGAGTTCGCCGCCGGCGATGCCGCGCTGGAACGCCAGCGTCGCCAGCAAATGGGTGGAATTGACCGGCCCGCCGCGGGTGATGGCGTAGACCAGCTGGAAATCGGTGAAGGTGAAGATGATCGAGAACGTCATCACGATGGCGAGGATCGGCATCATCATCGGAAAGGTGATGTAGCGGAAGCGCTGCCAGGCGCTGGCGCCGTCCAGCATCGCCGCCTCGTAGAGCGACGGCGAGATGGTCTGCAGGCCCGCCAACAGCGAGATCGCGACAAAGGGAATGCCGCGCCAGATGTTGGCGGCGATCAGCGAGAACCGCGCCGGCCAGGCGCTGCCGAGGAAGTCGATATTGCTGGCGCGGACGTGCAGCACGTCGACCAAGAGATAGGAGATGATCGAGAATTGCGGATCGTAGATCCACCAGAACGCCAGCGCCGAGAGCACGGTGGGCACGATCCACGGCAGCAGCACGATCGCCCGCAACAGGCTCTTGAACGGAAAGTGGTTGTTGAGCAGCAGCGCCAGCCAGAAGCCGAGCGCGAATTTTCCGAAGGTCGCCACCGCTGTGTAGAACACGCTGTAGAACACCGCGTTCCACCACAAGGGATCGGTCAGGAGATACTGGAAGTTTTCCAGCCCGACGAAGACGCCGCGGCGGCCGATCGTGGTGTCGGTGAAGGCGAGCCAGATGCCGAGCCCGAGCGGATAGGTCAGGAACACCAGCAAGAGGCCGATCGCGGGCGCGAGGCACACCGCAATCAGGAACGGCTTATAGTCGAACAACCGCGTCAGCCAGCCGGGCTGCCGTTGCGCGAAGCGTTGCGGTGCCATTGTCGTGACAGACATCGAAACCCAACCCCCTGCATGATTGCGAGTAGCCTGTAGCCTGTAGCCCGCATGAGCGGAGCGATATGCGGGATTTAGGTCAAGACCCGGATGTCGCTTGGCTCATCCGGGCTACGATTGCCTCACCGTCTGAAGTATCTTTTCGCGCGACGCTCGGCTTCGGCGGCGGCAGCTTCCGGCGTCGCGGCATCGGTTGCGACCGAGGCGCACATCTGCACCAGCACGTAATCGGCATTGATCGCGCCGGTCGCGGTCGAGATCGGACCCTTGTAGCCGTTCCAGTACTGGTTTTTCATGGTGTCCTTGAAGATCGCGACCTTGGGGTCGCCGGACCACACCGCGGCGTCGGCGTAGGCGGCCAACGGCTGCGCCCAGTAGCCGCTATTGGCGTTGAGCCAGGGCTCGTATTGCTCCTTCTCCAGCATGAATTGCAGAAACGCCTTGGCGGCGTTCGGATAGGGGCTGTGCTTGAACACCATCGCATTCAGGGTCAGGCCCGCCATCGGCGATGATTTTGCGACGCCCATCGGCATGAACTGGTGTTCGGTATCTTCGGCGATCGGCGCGGTCGCGGGATCGTTCTTCAGGGAGAAATACAGCGATACGCCGTTCGAGGTCAGCGAGATGTCCTGCGCCGAGTAGGCGCGGTTGTTGCTGACGTCGTTCCATCCCGGCGTGCCCGCGATGAAGGTCGGATACAGCTTCTTGAGGTAGTCCAGCGCCGCGATCGTCTCCTTGCTGTTGATGGTGACATTGCCTTGCTCGTCCAGCAGGGCTGCGCCATGCGACCACAACAGCCAGCTTGCAAAACCGTTGCCGTCGCCGACCGCGTTGCCGAGCGCGAAGCCCGCCGGCTTGCCGGCCTTTTGCAGCTTCTGGCAGAGGTCGAGGAAGCCGGCGTGATCGTCGGGCACCTTGTCGAAGCCGGCGGCCTTGACGATCGATTTGCGGTAGACCAGTGGCCCGCCGCTGGCGCCGAACGGCAACCCGATCCAGCTGTTGGTGTTGTAGCGCTTGCCGTATTTCTCGGCGAGGAACAGCCATCCGCCATAGCGCTTGCCGATATAGTCGGCGACGTCGCTGAGTTCGACCAGCTTGTCGACATAGATGTGCGGCGCGTCGCCAAAGCCGATGATGATGTCGGGACCCGCGCCGCTGTTGGAGGTCACTGCGGTCTGCTGGTTGATGTCTTCCCAGCCGACGAAATCGACCTTGACCTCGACGCCGGTTTTTTGGGTGAACTTGGCCGCGTTGGCCCGGAACACGTCCTCGTCGGCCTGCACGAAGCGAACCGGGCGCAGCATGCGCAAACTCGCGCCCTTTTCGACCGGCAGCGAAGGGGCGACGACGTCGGCCGCCTTGACGTTTGAGGTTGCTTGCGAGGTGCCCTGCGCCGCGGCGCCGGTCGCGGCGAGTGCCGCGGCCGAAGCGCCCAGCGCCAGCGCGTCACGGCGCGTGATGTCGCTCTTCATGAATCCCTCCGGTTTGATCGTATCGCCCGGCGTTTTCGCCGGTGCGCCGCTTGTCGCGTCGTTTGAGCATAACCTTTTCGGGAAGTCGGTCTCGGCCTTTCCGGATTATACTTTAGCTGTTGGGGCCGCGATCCATGCTGACAGGCTGCCAGCGGCGAAGCGCGGTGTTTTGCAGCACCGACGGATTGACGCAGCTTACCGGCCACATGCCGGACAATACGAGTGACAATTCGTAGCCGACGCGGCGCTTGCGCGCCTCGTCGAAACGTGCCGAGGCCGAGGCGACATGGGCGGTCAGCGTCACGTTTTCCATGCCCAGCATCGGATTGTTGTGCGACGGCGGCTCCTTCTCCAGCACGTCGAGCGCGGCGTGCGCGATCCAGCCTTCCTGCAGCGCCTTGATCAGCGCCTCTTCGTCCACGGTCGGGCCGCGGCCGGTATTGATGAAGATCGCCGTGGGCTTCATCTGCTTGAAGTGCTTCTCGCCGAGCATGTGGTGGACTTCGGGGCGCGCCGGCGCGTGCATCGACAGGAAATCCGATTGCGACAGCACCTCGGACAGCGTCGCGGGCATCACGCCATGCTCGGAAATCAGCGTCTCCTGGATAAAGGGATCGTAGGCCATCATCCGCAAGCCAAAGGGTGCTGCGCGTTTGGCGACCGCGCGCGCCACCCGGCCGAACGAGATGAAGCCCAGCGTCTGTCCCATCAGCCGCGGGATTTTCAGCAGCGCCGGGCGGCCCTCCGACCAGCGGCCTTCGCGAACCATCCTGTCCTGCTGGACCAGGCGGCGGAAGCCGGCCAGCAGCAGCATCATGGCGTGGTCGGCGACTTCCTCGATAAAGGTGTCGGGGATGTTGGTGACGGGAATGCCGCGCGCGGTGGCGGCCTTGACGTCGACGCTGTCGACGCCGACGCTGCCGAGCGTGATGACCTTGCAGTTTTCCAGCGCGTCGATGACGTTCTTGGTGATCGGCATGCCCTTGGCGTAGATGGCGTCGGCGCCGCGGGCGGCGGCGATGAATTCGGCCTCGTTGGCCGGCGCTTCGACGATCTCGGCGTCGATCGGATCGAGCGCTTCCTTCTCGAACCCATAGCCGCCGCCGGCGGTCGTGAAGCTGGCGCCCTTCGGCGTCACTATCTTGAATTTGGCCATTCTGGTCTCCCGATTTGACGTTTCGGTGTTGGTTATGACCGCGACAGGGCGTCGCCGCCTCCCGGTTTAGCGTCTGATCGATCCTCCCGGCCACCTGCGGTGGCTTTTTCGTGCAGCCCGTACTTCTACGGACCGGAAGTAGTAACCAAGCGCTAAAGGGTCCCAGTATAACGTGCCGCAATACTTTCCGCCAATCATGGCCGCTGGCGCCCCCTTTTCCCGGAGAATCCCTGTGAAGCTGAAGAACCTGAAGATCACCCCCAAGCTCGGTATCTTGGTGGGTGTGACGCTGATCGGCTTGTGCGTGGCCGGCGTGCTGGCGGGCTATTTGATGCAGCGCGAGATGCTGGATGCGCGCATCGACCAGATGAAATCGATCGTCGATATCGGGGTCAACATGGCCGCCGGGCTGCAGAAGGAAGTCGAGGCCGGCAAGCTCACCAAGGAACAGGCCCTTGCCGAATTCGGCCGCCGTGGCAACTCGATGACCTACGACAAGGGCGCCGGTTACCTGTTCGGCACCTCCTATGACGGCATCACGATCCTGTCGCCCGATCCCAAGCAGATCGGGACCAATCGCATGGAAGTGGTCACCAACGGCAGGAAGCTGTCCCACGAATTGATGGACGGCGCCCGGAACAACGGCTCGATCCTGCTGAAGTATGAATATGTCAAACCCAACACCGAAGTGCCGATCCGCAAGATGGGTTACGCGGTCGCCGTCCCGTTCTTCAGCATGTATATCGGCAGCGGCGCCTATCTCGACGACCTCGACGCCAAGATGCAGCCGATCGTCTGGACGCTGGCGCTCGCCATTCTCGGCATCGCGGTCATCGGCGGCGCGATCGCCTGGCTGATCGGCCGCAGCATCAGCGGCCCGCTGAACCAGCTCGGCGCCCGGATGCGCGCGCTGGCCGATGGCGCGCTGGACGGAGAAATCCCCGGCATCGACCGCGGCGACGAGGTCGGCGCCATGGCGGCCACGGTGCAGATCTTCAAGGACAACGCCATCCGCATCCGCGGCCTCGAACAAGCCGAGGCGGAGACCCAGAAGCGTACCGCGGCCGAGCGCCGCGCCGCGATGGAAAGCCTTGCCGGCGACTTCGAGCGTAGCGTCACCGGCATCGTCCGCTCGGTTTCGACCGCGGCGGCCGGCATGCAGACCACCGCGCAATCGATGACCTCGACCGCCAGCGACGCCAGCGCGCGTGCGGCGACCGTCGGTGCGGCATCGGAAAGCGCCTCCAACAATGTCGGCACGGTCGCGGCC
>Ga0181528_10002322_pt1 | contig 11666 bp, 11 predicted proteins | sample PEATcosm2014_Bin_47_FD_119742 | JGI IMG/M metagenome (GOLD analysis project Ga0181528, IMG submission 119742) | Peatland microbial communities from MTU Mesocosm Facility, Houghton, MI, USA - PEATcosm2014_Bin10_10_metaG | ecosystem: Environmental > Terrestrial > Soil > Wetlands > Peat | place... | reverse complement strand
AGGACCCGGCTTTGGACGTTCACCAACGCCGCGTTCGAGTCCGTGCCCGGTTCGAAGATGACCGAGATCGTACCCTCGCCGGCGCTGGTGGCGTCAGAGATCATGTACCTCATGTTTGGCACACCGTTGATCGACTGCTCCAAGATCACCAGGACCGAATCAACCAAAACCTGAGCGCTGGCGCCGGGAAAAGAAACCGTGACAAGCACGCTTGGGGGCGCGACGGTGGGGAACTGTGAGATCGGCAAGGTTCTGATTGATAACGCACCAAGGAACAAGATAATGACCGAAATCACGATCGCCAACGTCGGTCGATGGAGAAACTGTGCGAACATCGTTCAGGGTGCTCCGTTTGGTTTCCGTTGACGCGGTACCGGAAGCATTTACTATTCCGCGTGGTACTTCAGGTTTGCAAAAACCTGTTCCGGGTTACGATCCTCGTATTTCACCTTGTCGCCGTCGCGAATATCGCGGACCCCCTCGAGAACGATCTTGTCGTCCACGCCAAGTCCCGTCTTGATGACAAAAATGTCGTCCAATTCATTCTGGACGTCGATCTCGCGCTGATGCGCCACATCGTCTTTGTCGACGATGTAAACGTACCGCTTGTCGAGAACCTGAAAAGTTGCTCGTTGAGGGATGACGATGGCGTCTTTCAGCACACGGCCGATCAAGACTTTACCTGTCTGACCGTGACGCAACAAACGGTCCGGATTCAGAAAATCCGCGCGAAAGGGGATGTTTCCGGTCTTGTTGTTGAAATCGGCCTCAATCGCGCCGATCGTGCCCGTCTGCGAGAACTTCTTGCCGTTCGCCAGCTTGAGTTCGATTTTCAGATCTTCCTGATGCTGACTCAGTTCGGTCATATAATCGAGGTAACTCGCTTCGGGGACATTGAAATAAACCCACATCACGCTGTTATCGGACAAGGTCGTAAGGATGTCTCCCTCGTCGACCAGGCTGCCTTGCTGAAAGTGCAGGCGGTCGACGATGCCGTCAAACGGCGATTTGACGGTGGCAAAGTTGAATTCAGCCTCTGCCAGCTCCACATTCGCTTGTGCCTTGAGCAGTTTGGTTTTGAGAAGTTCCACCTCATTTTCAGAGACGACTTTCTCGTCAAACAACTTCTTGCTGAAATTCAACTCCAGTTGCGCGGACTGGACTGCGGCCCTCTCGGCGTCCAGCTTTGCCTTGTAAACAATGGGTATGACTGCGAACAACAAATCATCCTCCTTCACCGCCTGGCCTTCCTTGACTGGGATCGCCTTGAGATACCCGCGTTCCAACGCACGGATCTCGATATGGCGCTGCGAGTGGATTTGGCAGACATATTGCTGCGTGATGTTGACACTCTTTGCCTGAGGCCTGGTGACCACAATCTTACGGGCGTCGTGATCCTCCTCCCGCTGCATGTTGCACGCCGGCAGGAAGAGGGATATCAGCGCCAGGGCAACGATGGGGAATGCTGAGAATTTCATAGTATTTATGCTTAGAGACGGCTTCAAAGCCTGATCGGGGCAGAACTGACTCGGCAAATGACAGGTCAGCATTTTCCGCCAATGAGATTTGGAAACACTTTAAGCCGCCTCCACATTAGTTCACCCATCTCATGAGCTATCCTGTGTTCATTTGTTCAAAGCGGTGATTGAGTACCGTGGTCTTGAAAAGCAAGCCGCGCCTGCCAAAGTTCAAATATGCACCGCAAGCGTGATGCCAAACTTGTCTGCAATCGGCGAACCCAGCGTGGAATGCACTTCTGAAAGACATTTCGCGGATGAGATGAAATTATCATCGCGATTCTGACTAACCCAAAAAGAAATATTCTATCCAACTCGGAAAAAAGTTTTCCTTAAATGCAAAACAGTTGCCGCGAAGATCTGAAATTCGATTCCAAAAGATCAACGCGCTGAAGCGCCCCTTCTTTTTTGCGTCACTTTTTTCGTGTTAGTTTTTGTCGCGTTCTCGATTTGAAAGGAAATCGTGAACTCTCCATTTTATTTCGGAACATAATTGTGAGGACGGTAATAGTGTGGACCAGATGGCATCCCATAGTGGACATTGATCTAGTTGTTTGGTCGGCGAGCACCCGCGGAAATCGCTTGATCCATCGCTGTCTTCCACATCATCCAGGAGTCGACGGTACCTTGCAGCAGAGCGACGCCGTCGACGACTTTTGCGGTCACCTGATTGTCCGGGTCCACAAAGGCGTATTTAAGCTTTTCATCCAGATTTGCTTGAATCGCGGCATCTCTCTTCGGGATTCACTCGTTCGTTCCAGTCGTTTCGGCATCTGTTGACGGAAGACTGGCACGATTCGCCAACTCAACAGGATTTACGTCATCGCAAAGAATGTTGCCGTTTGCGGAAAATCATTTGCCGAATTCTTGGAACCCCCATTTTCCACCGCGAAGCAACATTTGGCTCCAATGGCTTATATTTACAGCGTCTCGCGGAATGAACAACCGATTGGAATGGGATTCGCGAACCGATGCCGTGATGATCGTTAAAACGGTCGTTGCTTCTCGTGATTAAATCGGCAACTTCGGAAGCGGTAAGCGGTTCGGCACCGTTCACCCTGATTAAAAAAAGTGAGGATCGGAATGATTCAGAAGGAAAACTGTGGTTGCACGTCGTGTGGTGAAGAGATCCCCGTTCCGATTGACCTTTCGGCAGGGGCAAAGCAGGAGTTCGTCGAGGAATGTCCAGTCTGCCGTCATCCGAATATCATTCACGTGGACGTTGAGCAAGATGGAAACATCCGAGTGTGGGTGACGGAAGAGTAAGCTGAGAGGATTTCGCTTCACCGCCAAAATGCTTGCATCATGAGTCTCAAATTTCTGACGCTGGATCGATCGGAATTTGAATCCAAGGATACCAACAGTGGAATCAGGGCCAATCGAAACTTGCCAATCGGATAGAATCTCATACTCCAATCTGTTCAGCGTCACCACGCCGCTGTTGTCACTTCTGTTTATTATTTTACCGGTGATGCCACGATGCCAGTTGAATGCACAGGAGCAGTTGGCGACACTTCCGCTTCCGGAGCGTGGTAAGTTACTTGGGCGGTTCGATGGAAAGCCTCTTTCTCGTGCCGATATTCAAGACTTTGCTTTAAACTTCTCAACCGTCAGTGAGGATTCCCGGCAGTCGACCGAGATGGCCGAGTACCTGGCGCTGGTCTTTCAAGTGACACAGAAGCGTGGCCTGCTTGATGCCGAGATGGCCCGCAAATTTGGGAGGCTTTTTGCGGGCGACAGTTTTGCTCCTGAAGGGAACGGTTTTGGAAAAAACAGTCGCACCTCTTTTGAAAAATGCCGGTCGATGTCGAGTCCAGAGCAGAAGCAAGGACTGGAAGATGGACTCAAGGAATGCTTCGAAGAACAACTCGCCAAGGCGACGATCTGCTCTCCGCGTCAATCGGTTCGAAAGCTTGTCGGAGCAATGACGAACTGGGGCGATGAACGCTACGCGCAATCGGCAGACTGTTTTTTTGGAACCGAATATGTCAGCTCATGGAATTTGGCCGTTAAGCATCTGGGGATCTTGTTTCTTCTCAAATCGCGTGAGGTATCCCCCGCGGCAAACGCTGTTTCCAATCGAATGGTGGCAAACTGGTTAAAGGTGCTAAACGACGGAAAAGCCCCGACTCCGATCAGTCCAAATCAACTGAATGCGGAGGACGAAGCGATCTTAAGCACCGTTCTGGTCGAGATTGGCAAGCCGGATATTCTCAAGAAAATGGCGGAGCGGGCTGAGCGACCGGAAAACCGGCATGCAAACGGGGTGATCAATAGTCCACCCATCATCTACGTCCACAAGTTTCGAAATCTGATTCTCAAAGAGATTCGCCGGGGATTTCCCCTGAATGAAAAAGAACGAGCATTTTTAGAAACGGAACTCAATAAAAACGAAGCCGAACTAACAGACATGCTGAGACAATTTCGAACCGAAGAAGATACGACCGATGGACTTAGTGGTTACAATACCTACGCACTGGCAACGACGGTGCTTACCAGTCGAGACCCGAACTTAGCTCTCGCGGCAATGCGTGCCGACAGCGATCAGGACTATTCTCCCTATTACGTCGATAGCAACACGATATCATCGCCGCGCGCGGGTGCTGGACGTACGGTCCCCTTTCGACTGGCCGAATTGGTTCACGGTCGTACTTCTCAGGAGCTTAAGACAGCTCGGGAAAGGCTGGCTAAGGCTGCTGTGAATTACATGGATTATCTCCCCGATCTCATGTACCACGCTCGGGGTCGTTATTGGCATCGAGGGGATGACCGTATTGCGCCTTACTTTTTTCACCCCACGGTCCCGTACGAGGCCGCGACGCTCAAAATGTTGGCCAACGATCCCAGTTTTTCTGAGGTGGAACGTACCCATTTCAGATATCTCAAGGACCGATTGCGACGTGCCCTGATCGCGAGCCAAAAGGCCGACGGAACCTTTATGCTCCCAGACACCGTCGGTGACCCGACCGAGAAAAAGGAAGAGAACGGAGGCTATTATTCGAGCGCTGCCTGGGTAAACCCACTTGCCGGGTTAGCGCTTCTATGCTTGATCGATGACGCCGAGGAACTGCATACGCAGTTCGGGATTCTTAACCCGGAAAGCTTTCAGAAAAATTAGGTTTGAATCGAATTCGGACCTGACCTCGTTGCATAGATTGTTCAAATCTGCCCAAGTTCTTCCGCAGAACATTGGTTCTAATTAGGGCTTCAAGTAAAAAAACTTGCCTTGCGAGGAAAGCTATTTTCCAAGACTGCGCAGTGCTCGCTAACGGAAAGGTGGATTTTTGGGATCACCTATTATTTGCTCGCTCTTTCGATATAAGAATCCAAACAATTCCTTGACATAGCCATTCATATGGACGACTCTATTCTTATAAGAAGTCGTTCGACGGCGGGAGTCCTCGAACGCGAATGGATGTCGTCGATTGCGCTTCACGTCCTCCTTCTACAAGGAACCTGTCATGGTTCACATCGATTCTCTTCATTCGGTAGTTCCCCGTTTCATTTGCATGTTACTTGTTCAATGCAGTTGCTTCCTTGGTTTGATCGGCTTCGCGCTGGGAATGGATTCCGGGACTGAAGCAAATCTGGAGCAGTCCGTACAAGGGCATCTGGCTGCTGGCGAATTTGGCCTGGCCATGTCGTTAGCCCTGAGTTCTCCGTCGCAGTCGCAGCAATCGGTACTACTGAACCAAATTGCCGATGCTCAACAGGCCGCAGGAGATTCAGAAGTCGCACACGGCACACGGCGTCGCCTGCCGGGAGGCGAAGATCGAGCCAAAGCCCGGTTGCAAGAAACGAGCCTTCAGGGAGGTTCTCAAGCGAATTTCGGGCCACTGATTATGCTCATCAGGCAGAACATCCGTGGCGATTATGTGAAATGGTTTCCTCAAGACGAAGATGGCGGATCAATGACGCCGTTCATCATGGGCGTTCAAGTCTCCGTCAACGGATTGGTCTCAGAAAAGGAGTTCACTGGTCGCTTGTCTGCCGCGGGAATTCGAGCACGTCAGGCCGATCTGAACGAGGACGTCGCTCGACAAAGTTCACTGAGGATGGTTTCACTGACGCGACTTGAGCGAGAAGTGGCCAGGCGGATTGAAGAAGGACTGCCGGTTCCGGCAACCATGTCACAACTTGCTGGTCTGTCACAACTCAAATACCTATTCGTCTACCCGGAAGGTAACGAAATTGTCATTGCGGGATCTGCTGGTGGCTGGAAATACAATAACCACGGTCAGGCAGTTTCGACGACAAACGGAATGCCGACTCTGCAACTGGACGATTTGGTCACGATCCTTCGCACATTCGTTCGGGGCCAGTCCGATTTCGGGTGCTCGATCAACACTCGTGATGCTGGCGCTAAAGATCTGAAGGAATTTGTCGAAAAATCTCAGGCCAAAGGTCCGGTCAATGATACGCACGGCTGGGTGAAACAACTGCAAAAGAAACTCGGCAGACAAGACGTTGTTGTGTGGGGTGTCCCAGCCGACAGCCGAGTTGCCAAAGTCATTGTCGAAGCGGACTATCGCATGAAATTGATTGGGATTGATCGTCTGGATGCTGGCAAAGAGATCCCCAGCTATTTTGACTTGCTGCCGGTCGCTCAACAGAAGAATGCCGGGAAGATTGACGCTCTGCGGTGGTGGTTGACGATGCAAACTGCGGGTCTTTCACACAGTGAAAACAAATGTGCTTTTGAAATGCAGGGGACGTCGGTTCTCTGCCAGTCGGAAAATCAGTTGCTCAAAGCCGACGGTAAGCACGAGGCCACAGGTCAATCCGAAGCGACGAATCGACTTTTTGCTCAGAACTTTACAAATCACTATGGGATGCTTGCCGCGAAGGATCTGGTGTTTGCCGACACACAAAACATTTTTAACCTGGCACTCTGTTCCGCCGTTATTCAACATGAGCATCTGGCGGAAAAGTCTGGCTGGAATCTTGGTGTCTTTGCCCCGAACGGAGCATACGCCCCGGCAAGCTACGCCGTTCCGGCCGAGATTGAATCGGTCGTAAATCATCGCGTCTATCGAGGTCGTGACATTGTCGTACAAGTGGCGGGAGGCGTGCATTCCAACGCCATGTCTGTCGCAAAAGATCCCAAGCTGAGTACCACCGATCCGCGACTTGAAAGCGTCGGTAACGGGGCCAAGGCACCTCAACTGCCGGTCGGTCGGTGGTGGTGGGATTCCACGAATTGAATTCAACCTGTTGTCCGAAACAGCCGACAATCCTCGTCAAATCACCACGTCACCAGACGGACGTAGCGAATGCGATGCCGGAATGAGGGGTGGGGAGAAGGCGATCGAAGTCGGATTGCCCAGTGGTCTCAAGGCTGGCAAGCCTGTCTTACTCCTTGAAGCAGATTCGACCCAGTGCGTTAAAATGACGAAGCTACGGTGAATTCGCGAGGTTTCAGAAAGAAAGCGAGACTGAAGACCCCGGAATTACTTGCAGCATTTCTTGGCACTGATCAGCATTACTTTTGTTGGGCGCGTTGGCCCATTAAAACCTCAACATTGACCTTGGAAAGGGGCGGTTGCGGGGTCACGAGGTTCGTACCGCAATCTACAACTGAAATCGCTTGCTGCATTGCGAAATGCCAACTTGGATCGGCAATTTTCACGAGCTGACACAAGTTGCCGAGGCAAATAGCGACACGAGTGTTACGTTGGTATTCGTCGCATTTTTTGCTAGCTCAATCAAATAGTCGCAACCAATTCACCAGCGTGAACGCTGACCTGGTCGGCGGCAACCGGAAGCTCAATCGTAAAGAGTGCTCCACCTTCTGCGGCATTTTGGGCGAAAAGCGACCCGCCGTGCTGATCGATGATTCGCCGCGATACTGCCAAGCCCAAGCCCGTTCCGCGTTCTTTGGTCGTGGCAAATGGCTCAAAGATCCGCAACAGGATCTCCTCTGGAATTCCATTGCCGGTATCGTGAATTTGAATCTGGACATGTGAACGGCTTTCGGGCAACGACAAAGTAATTGCGAGGCAACCACCGTCGGGCATCGCCTCTATCGCGTTAATTAGAAGGTTCACGAAAACCTGGTGAAGCTGTTCAGCATCGCCGTTGACAAACAATGATTCTTCGACCTCAATGATGCGAAGAACGACTTTTTGTTGTCTGGCGCGTCCTTCGATGAGATTTAACGCTCGTCTGATCGGACCTTTCAAATCGTGACACGTTCGACGCAGCGGTCGCTCGCGTGAAAAATCAAGTAGCCCTTCGATCGTTGCTTCCATTCGTCCGATTTCTTCAAGGATCAGATTTAATTCATTCTCGTCAAAGTCCTTTTTTTCCGGCACCTGACCGCGCGTTGCAAAAGCAACTTTACGGACGTCAGTGGATTTCGAATCTCATGAGCGACTCCTGCGGCCAGTTGACCGACGGCCGCCAATCGTTCAGATCTCACGAGTTCCGCTCGCGCTCGATCAAGGTCACGATGCGCTTCCTGAAGCCGTGCAACTAAAGCCTCAGCTTGTTGCTGGACATTTCCTAAGATTCCATCAGACTTCAGGGTCACGGTTCCAATGTTCATTTCGTCAGTCCCGCTTTGCTGTAGCGTAACCGCGATGCGAGCGACCGTCTTATGCAGTTTTGTTGCCAATCGCCATCCTAGCCAGACACCGACCAGTGGTCCCGCCGTTAAAAGCAAGAGCCTTGCTGTGAAAACAGTGTTGCTGATAATCGAACGCCGTGCAGCGACATCAGCAATGATCCGATCATTGATCGCTTTCAACTGAGTCGTTTCGGCAGCGATTTTGTTTGCAACTTCCGCAATCTGTGTACTTGTCTTCAAAGGTTCGTCGGCATTTTCCGGGACCGGAGTCACATCGGCTGATCCTGAAATAGATTTCAGCAGTGCCTCCAGCCGAGTTCGCAAATAGGTCAGTTTATGGACACTATTTCGTTCGTCAGTGAAATGGACAGACGCCATCAATTCACGTTCATGGCTTTCCATTTCTTTAATTAACGAATCCAAGAACGGCTTGGAACTCGCGACGGCCGCGAAATCCGTAGGCCAAAGAGCGTCGATATGCCGAGCGAGTCTTTCAATATCGTTTGCGGCCTCGTTTGAGGCAACGTTTTCAACAAGAGTACGTTCGTACGACTGCTCGATCCAATGGACGTAAAACGTCGTGGCAGTGCTCATAACAATCCAAAGGAGCGTGACAATTAATACTGGCGGTAATACGTACCTCCACATGAGCCATCCTGCATTCATGGATTCAAAGCGGTTGTAGGATAAATTGGTCTCGACAGGCAACCTGTGTCAACTCAGGATCGAACAAGCACCGCAAGCGTGATGCCAAACTTGTATGCAATCGACGAGTCCAGAGTTTAATGCACTTTTGAGTGACGTTTCGCGGATGAGCTGAAATCATCATCGGATGATGACCGCCGAAAAAAGGAAATCGTCTATCCGTCTTGGGAAAGAAGTTTTCCTTCGGTGAATAATCGGTGCCGCATTGAGGCGAAAGTCGAACCAAAATATCGACGTGCCAACGCGCCCTTCCGTTTTACGCCTGCGGCGAAATTCACCCTCGGGCGCAAGGCTCTTAATGGACAATCGGCCGAGGCAAAATTGAATGTCGGCACGGTAAATGCGGAACACACTTCGTTAACGAAGTGAATGGAATCGGCGTTCGTCGAAACGTGATATTGCTCGCTCGTCATCAAGGAGATCTTAAAATGAGTAAAAACATACTCGTTGCCTCGCCGTCAAAATACCGTCGAGAATGGTACCGAACGGAATTGAGGATCTACGGCTTTGAAATCGTTGCGGTCAACGGTGGAACCGAGTGTCTCGACACAATCGAAACCAATCCGCCAGATGCATTGATTCTTGAATCAAGTTTGCGTTGGGGCGGTGCGGACGGCGTTTTGTCGGCGTTGAATGAATCCGGCGCCTTGCGAGACATTCCAGTAGTCCTCATCGCCGTCGATGGCGTTTCGGTCGACGTCTATCAACTGGCTCGATTCAGAATGCAAGGTTTTTTCAATCGGGTTCCATTCGCCGAAGAACTTGCTGAAGTTCTCAATCAAGCGATTCACGAATCGAGCAATTCGCCAAGTGGTTTGCCGAATTTCGCATACCAGCCGATTGGGACGTTTATCAACTGATTCTCAACGGAACAGTCGTCTTGGTCGCGACAAAAATACGCAGCGTTGTGAATTTGTCTCGAATCGACCAACCAGTGCTCATGATTCGTGAGTTTTTATTCCACATTTACTGTTTGCAGTTGTCGGAGAATCGACGTTACTTCGCATCGGTTCTGATTGCGGTATTCCGACTCACGGACCTTAAGCATTTGATAGGTTCGAGGTGAGTTTTTGTCACGTCAATGAAAGTTCGTCATTTCTCGTATGCTGTCAGCACTTCAAGTACGGCATGCATATTGCCCTCATTGAGAATTGGTTTTGTTTTCTTACTTGCACTCATGAAACGAGGAGTGGCACCATGCTGATTCTGTCGCGTGGGAAGAATGAGTCGATTGAAATTGCGGACAACATTCATATCCGGGTCCTGGAAGTGCGTGGGAATTCCGTTCGGCTCGGAATTGAGGCGCCAATCAAAATTCGCGTCCATCGCAATGAATGTCATGCCCTCGAAGGGGCGAGAGATTCGAACGACAGGATTCCACCCCAACTGTCGGCGCCAACAGTTGATCACTCACCAGCCGATTCAGCAAGACCTGAATGAAATTCAAGATTCTAAAGAAAGCTTTTCGGTTTCATTTTTGTTATGCGATCCCGGTCAAGCGGTGGATTTGGCAAAGATGTTGTTTTGATTGGGAAAACTTTTTTCGTGTTAGAACGCACCGCGTTCTTGATTTAAAAGGAATTCGAGAACTTTTCAACGAATTCCAAAAAACGCTCGAACTTATTGAGACTCAATAGATGCGATCGTCGTTGCGTCGCAGTGGCCGGTTGGGCATAGGCTTTGCTTGTACTGCCAACGTAAAGATCGCACGCCATCGCCATGCGATCCGTCGGTGTCCCGTTGGAGAATTGGACCATGTCTCGATCATCGTCGTTCGTCATAGACTCCTACGGTAACTCCCATATCGGAAAAGTCCGAAAAACCAATCAGGACCAGTTTCTCATTGCGTCGCTGTCGAAACAATTGTCGGTTGTCCAAAGCAGTATTCCACCGGATTTTGTCAGTTCTGTGGGTAATATGAATGGCCAGTTGTTCGTCGTTGCTGACGGAATTGGCGGCGGTGTCGCGGGAGAATGGGCCTCGGCATTGGCGATTCAGAGTTTCACTACTTACGTTCTGAAATTAATGCATTGGCATTTACGGGAAGCTGAAACGCGAGAAGATATCATCCTTTCAGAGTTTCAAGAGGTTCTCGGCTACTGCGAAAGCCAACTGCAAACGTATGAGGAACGGCACCCCGACTTTCGAGGAATGGGAACGACTTTGACTGCAGCGTACCTCGTGTGGCCTCATCTGTTCGTAATTCATGCTGGAGACAGTCGCTGCTACGTACTGCACGACAATTGCCTGTTTCAAATCACAGCGGACCACACCGTTGCAGAGGACATGATACCTCTCGGCCTTTTCACGCCGCAGATGGCGGCGCGTTCGGAAATGCGTCATTGTCTCTCAAACTCTATTGGAGCAAGCAGGGACGCGGTTCAGTCACAGTTTTCATTTATCGAACTTCACGCCGACGACACCATATTACTCTGTTCGGACGGTCTGACAAATCATGTGAGCGATGAACGTCTGTTGTCTGTCATGACATCGGACCAAAGCGCAAAGGAAATCTGTGAGCAACTTATTCAAGACTCACTCGACAAAGGAGGACAAGACAACATCACCGCCGTTGTTTCGCGCGTTCGATCTACAACCGCCGCCGATTCGGGAATTGATACCTCTCGCGCAGGTGAGCGAAAAGACGACCATGCGATTGTGAATCATATTTCGTCTAAAATGACTGGTTAAAAGTGTGGCTCGCTACGCCGTGTATTGTATGACTTTCGTGAGGTAAACGACTTTCGGCAACAAGAATCGTGGATTACATGCGACAGAGAATATTAGAACAAGCCAGCAACTAAACGAGCGAGAACGAATGAATTATTCGTAAATCATTCGTTCTCAACGTGTCCTTTGGAGGATCCACTATGCTT
>Ga0181528_10002321_pt1 | contig 11669 bp, 10 predicted proteins | sample PEATcosm2014_Bin_47_FD_119742 | JGI IMG/M metagenome (GOLD analysis project Ga0181528, IMG submission 119742) | Peatland microbial communities from MTU Mesocosm Facility, Houghton, MI, USA - PEATcosm2014_Bin10_10_metaG | ecosystem: Environmental > Terrestrial > Soil > Wetlands > Peat | place... | reverse complement strand
CGCGAAGCGCTGGACTCGCGGACCGATGGGCACCGCGATCATGTCCTTTTCCAGCCGCTCATCGTAGCGGATGCCCGCGTCGCAGCCGGCCGCCAGCACGTCGACGAAGTTGTCGTCGGCGACGATCTCCAGCCGGATGTCGGGATACGCGGCGAGGAAGGGCGACACCAGCGCGGGCAGCGCCAGGCGCGCAGCGCTGACCGGCACATTGAGGCGCAACGTGCCCGCCGGGCGGTTGCGAAAGCCATCCATCGCATCGAGTGCCGCCTCGACCTCGTTCAGCGCGGGTCCGAGCCGCTCGAGCAATCGTTGCCCCGCCTCGGTCGGGACGACACTCCGGGTGGTTCGATTGAGGAGCCTGACGCCGAGTTGGGTCTCCAACCGGCGCACCGCCTCGCTCAATCCAGAAACGCTGCTGCCGCTAGCACGCGCCCCGTCGCGGAATCCTTTGGCGCGTGCCACCGCGAGGAAGGCGCCCAAATCGCTGAGATTGAGGTCCATTGTTCGATATCTCGCACAACCCATCCGACTATATCGGAAGGGCGAACCCTACTAGGGACAATTCCTATGGACACTTCAATGTGTCAACCTGTATTTACTATCGGGGTGTGAGGCGCCGGGAGTAACCCAATGCGTATCCTGATGATCCAACCGAACTATCACGCGGGGGGCGCCGAAATCGCGGGCAACTGGCCCCCTGGCTGGGTGGCCTACATCGGCGGCGCACTCAAGCGCCATGGCTTCACCAATCTGCGCTTCCTCGACGCGATGACCAACCACATCGCCGACGACCGCCTGGAGGAGTTCATCCGCCATAACGCGCCCGACGTGGTCATGGCGACCGCCATCACGCCGATGATCTATCAGGCGCAGAAGACGCTCGAGATCGCCCGCAAGGCCGCGCCCGCCTGCGTCACCATCCTGGGCGGCATCCATCCGACCTTCATGTATTCGCAGGTCCTGGGCGAGGCGCCCTGGATCGACTACATCGTGCGCGGCGAAGGCGAGGAGATCGTCGTCGAGCTCCTTCAAGCCATCGCCGACGGCCGCGACCGCGCCGAGCGCCGCACGATCCGCGGCATCGCCTTTCTGGAAGACGGGCAGGTCGTGGCCACGCCCGCGCGCCCGGTCATCGAGGATCTGGACACGCTCACCCCGGACTGGTCGCTGCTCGAATGGGACAAGTACATCTACGTGCCGCTCAACACCCGGGTCGCGGTGCCCAACTTCGCGCGCGGATGCCCGTTCACCTGCCGCTTCTGCTCGCAGTGGAAGTTCTGGCGCAAATACCGGGTCCGCGATCCGAAGAAGTTCGCCGACGAGATCGAGACGCTGGTGCGCGATTTCAAAGTGGGCTTTTTCATTCTCGCGGACGAGGAGCCGACGATCCACCGCAAGAAATTCGTCGCCTTTTGCGAGGAGCTGATCGCGCGCCGCGTGCCGGTTCATTGGGGCATCAACACCCGGGTGACGGACATCCTGCGTGATCGCGAGCTGTTGCCGCTGTTTCGCAAGGCGGGGCTCGTGCACGTATCGCTGGGCACGGAGGCCGCGGCCCAGCTCAAGCTCGATCGCTTCCGCAAGGAAACCACCATCGAGCAGAACAAGCTCGCCATCCGGCTGCTCAAGGAAGCCGGCATGGTGGCGGAAGCCCAATTCATCATGGGACTGGAGAACGAGACCAAGGAGACCATCGAGGAGACCTATCGCCTGGCGCAGGACTGGAAGCCGGACATGGCCAACTGGAACATGTACACGCCGTGGCCCTTTGCGGAGCTCTTCGAGGAGTTGAGCGACCGCGTGCAGGTGCGCGACTACGCGAAATACAACTTCGTCACGCCGATCATCCAGCCCGATGCCATGACGCGCGAGGAGGTGCTCAAGGGCGTGCTCAAGAACTATGCGCGTTTCTACCTGCGCAAGACCTTCCTCGACTATCCGTGGATCCGCGACCGCTTCAAGCGCCGCTACATGCTCGGCTGCCTGAAGGCGTTCGCCAAGAACACGGCGACGAAGAAGTTCTACGACCTCGAGCGCTTGAAGTACAACGGTCTGTCGGCGCAGGTGGAACTCGGCTTCGACCAGAGCAAGGTGCTCGGCGCCGAGGAGCTCGCGGCGCTCAAGAAGTCGCGCCCCGATCTCGCCGCGGACATCGATTTTCAGGGCACCCCGGCCCGGGTGATGGCGTGCGGGGGCGGCGAAGGCGTGCACGATGGCCCCGACGGATGACGCCGGGGCGACCGGCGCGCGCATCGGTCCGAACGCCATCACCCAGATCGGCGCAGCGCTGCAGGCCGCCGTGGGCTCGAGCGCGACGCGCGGCCTGTTCGGCCGCGCAGGGCTCGCGAGTTATCTCGATGAACCGCCCGCGCACATGGTGGACGAGAGCGAAGTCATCCATCTGCACGCGATCGTGCGCGAGACGCTCGCACCCTCCCTGGCGCAACAAATAGCGGCCGATGCCGGGACGGCCACCGGCGATTATCTGCTCCGCCACCGCATTCCGAAGCCGGCCCAGTGGCTCCTGCGCCTGATGCCTCGGCGCATCGCGAGCCGCTTGCTCGTCGCCGCGATCGCTCGCAACGCCTGGACCTTCCGAGGCAGCGGCCGGCTGCGCGCCATGGCCGGCGCTACGCCCGCGTTCATCCTGGAGGATTGCGCGATCTGCCGGGGTGCCCGGGCCGCGCGGCCGCTTTGCCGCTACTACGCGGCCACGTTCGAGCGCTTGTTCCGAACATTGATCGATCCCTCGGCGACCGTGGTCGAAACCGAGTGCGCCGCCGTGGCCGGCGGCCAGTGTCGATTCGAAGTCCATTGGGGCCTCATCCCTCGCCCGGATTGTTCGTAATTGCGTACAACCCGTACGGACAATACTGGATTGTCGAACGACAGATCCGCGAATAGCCTATCGTCTCCGCAGTAGGAGATTTCATCATGTCCATCGAATCATCCGGCACCCACCCGCTTGGCCATCGCCCGGTGAAGCGTCTGGGCTACGGCGCCATGCAACTGGCGGGACGCGGCGTCTTTGGGCCGCCGAAGGACCGAGCCGCGGCGCTCGCGGTGCTGCGCGAAGCGGTCGCGAGCGGCGTGGACCACATCGACACGTCCGACTTTTATGGCCCGCACGTCACCAACCAGATCATCCGCGAAGCGCTTCATCCCTACCCCTCCGATCTCGTGATCGCCACCAAGGTGAGCGTGCGGCGGGGCGCCGATGGATCGTGGATCCCGGCCTTCTCGCGCGAGGAGCTGACCCAGGCCGTGCACGACAATCTGCGCAATCTCGGCTTGGATGCACTCGAGGTGGTGAATCTGCGCAGCATGTTCAACGTGCATCATCCCGCCGAGGGCTCGCTCGAGGCGCCGCTCACCGTGCTCGCCGAGCTGCAACGACAAGGGTTGGTGCGGCACATCGGGCTGAGCAACGTGACCCGCGCGCAGATCGCGGAAGGGCGACGGATCTGCGAGATCGCGTGCGTGCAGAATTACTACAATCTGGCGCACCGGGACGATGACGCCTTGATCGCCGAGCTGGGCCGGCAAGGGATACCGTACGTGCCGTTCTTCCCGCTCGGCGGCTTCACGCCGCTTCAGTCAACCACGCTGTCGAACGTTGCCGCCCGGCTCGGCGCCACGCCGATGCAGGCCGCCTTGGCGTGGCTCCTCCAGCGCTCGCCGAATATCCTGCTCATCCCCGGCACCTCCTCGGTGGCCCACTTGCGCGAGAACCTCGCGGCGCCCGGACTGTCCCTTCCCGAGGAGGAGCTCGCCGAGCTCGAGCGTCTGGTCTGACTCGAGCGCAGCCCCGCCTGCCGATCAGCGTGGCCCCGCCTGGCGATCAGCGCAGCGCCACGTTCATGAGCAGGTCCGACCGCAGCCGATAGTTGATCCGCGCCTCGATGTGCGGCTCCTCGTCGGACAGCGGGGTGAGCCGGAAATGACGCGACATGACGGCGAGGTGCGTCGCGATCTCGTACATCGCGAGGCTCTCGCCGATGCAATGCCGCGGCCCCACGCCAAAGGGGATGTACGCGAAGCGGTTGCGCGCGGCATCGGCCGTTTCGTTGAAGCGACGCGGGTCGAAGCGCTCCGGGTCCGCCCCCCAGTGCGCCGGATGACGATGGATGAAAAAAGGGCTTATGAATATGTCGGTCGCGGCCGGGATCGGGATGCCCAGGAGCACGTCGGGCTCGATGGCACGGCGGGTCATGAGCCATCCCGGCGGACACAACCGCACGGCCTCCTTGACGACTTGCTGGCCCGTGGTCCACGCCTCGATCTGGTCGATGCCGAGAGGCGCGTCCGGCAGATCGCGCGCCGAGGCGGCGAGCTCCTCCTGGATCCCGGGATGCCGGCCGAGCAGATACCAGGTCCATGTCAGCGCCGTCGCCGTCGTCTCGTGGCCCGCCACCACCAGCGTCAGCACTTCATCGATGAGCTGTTTCTCCGTCATGGTCTCGCCCGTTTCCTTGTCCCGGGCGGCGAGCGCCATGCCAAAGAAGTCGAAGTGCTGCTCGCCCGGGGTCTCGCGGCGCCGCGCGATGAGCTCCCGGACGATGCCGGCCAGCGAGCGGATCCGATAGGCGAATTTCAGATCGCGATTGCTGTCGGTGTGCACGATGGAGAACGGATTGGCGCCGAAGCGCTCGCGAATGACGGCGAGGTCGGTGCCGAAAATCGCGCTCAAGTTGATGTCGAGCGTGAGCTCGCTCGCCGCCTCGGTGATGTTGATGGGCTCGCCGCTGCGGGCGAGGGCCCGCCAACGCTCGGCGTACCCGGCGGTCACGCCGCCGATGAGGGAACCGAAGTGATCGATGATGCGCCGGTGGAACGCCGGCTGGAGCATCCTGCGCTGACGCTGCCAGAGCGCACCCTCGCTGGTCATGATGCCGCGGCCGAGCAAAATGGCGATCTGATCGGTGCCCACGCCCTTCGTGTAGTTGCGGTGATTGGTGAGCAGCACCCGCTTGATCGCGTCCGGGTGATTCACGACATAGGTGAAGGACCCGCGTCGCGGGGAAAACACCCGGAAGAAGTCGCCGTAGTCACGGATGTAGGCGCGCAACCGCTCCAGCGATTCCCCGGTGTCGCCCAGGTCGAAGGGCTCGTCGGGGCCGGGTACGCTGCTCGAGGCGGCTTGCTGCAGGGGAGTCATGGATCTTTCACGCGACAACGTCGAATGCCGATTGTCTTCGGCGGCCGCCGCCCGCGATATACGTAGTTATCACGGCGCATGGGGTATGGCGTCCGCGTCCGGCCGGGTGTATCCATGCGTCATGGTCGACGTGACGTTCATCGATGCGCAGGGCGTGCAATTTGCGGTGCAATCGCCCGAGGGAAGCAGTCTGATGGAGGCCGCCATCGCGCACGACGTGCCGAGCATCGTCGGCTTCTGCGGCGGCATGTGCGCGTGTGGGACCTGTCATTGTTACCCCGCGCCCGACTGGGTGAGCCGCCTGACCGCCGTCTCGGAGAACGAAGAGGACACGCTGAAGCGCGTTCTCGAGCGTCGCGCCGTCAGCCGGCTCGCCTGCCAGATCCGGCTGGATGATCGCCTCGACGGGCTGGTCGTCCACCTGCCGCCGCGCCAGCGGAACCCTTGAATCGAGGTGAGACGCAGGCGCGCGCGCCGTCGAGGGCCGTGTTGCGCTGGGTGAAGTCGCTTCGCCAATGAGCGCCCCGGCTCTCTTCGCGCCGCAGCGCCGCGACCACCATGGCTTCCGCCAGATCGAGCCGCAGGATCATGGTGATCTCGTCCGGTGCAAGCTCGCTTTTGAGCCGCCGGATCTCTGAGAGTCCCGATTCGAGCCCCGCGCGCTCGCGCATCGGACCCAAGGCCGCCCATAGGAGATGGCGCAAACGGCGCCACTGCGACGAGCCGCCGTCGCAAGGCACGGGCGAAAGGTGGCCCGCATTGCGACCGGACCGTCCATGCTCGGGCCGGCGCGCGATCGTCCGTCCCGCCGAGGTGCCGATCACGACGGCCTCCAGGAGCGAGTTGCTGGCCAGTCGGTTCGCGCCGTGCAGGCCCGTGTACGCCACTTCGCCCGCTGCCCAGAGCCCCGGGAGGCTGGTGCGGCCGTACTCGTCGACCACGATGCCGCCCATGTGGAAATGGGCGGCGCATGTCACCGGGATCGGGGTTCGAGCGGGCTCGATGCCCTGCGCCCGGCACGCCGCCAGCGCCGCGGGAAAACCCTCCGCTTGCGCGGCATTGAACACCCCGCGGGCATCGAGAACGACATCGCCTCCCCGCTGCTGCTCCGCCCAGACAGCACGCGCAACCACGTCGCGCGGCGCAAGCTCCGCCCGCGCATCGACATCGACCATGAATCGGCGCCCCTCGACGGTCAAAGTCGCGCCGGCGCCGCGCAGAGCTTCCGTCATCAAGGGCAGCGGATCCAGGGAAGAGCGCAAGGCGGTGGGATGAAATTGCACGAACTCGAGTCCCGCGACGCCCGCGCCTTTCGCCAACGCCATGGCGAGACCATCGCCCGAGGCGCTCTTGGCGTTGGTGGTCGCGGCGAACAGCTGGCCGAGTCCGCCGGTGGCGAGCACGGTCTCCGAGGCGCACACCTCGAGCGCCGATCCGTCCGCGCGCAGAGCAATGACGCCCGTGATCCGGTCTCCGTCGTCCGCCAACGACACCGCGCTCGCGTCCGTCATGAACTCGATGTGGCTGCTGGCTCGCGCCCGCTCGTAGAGCGCGCGATGGATCGCGGCTCCCGTTTGATCGCCGTCCGCGTGCAGGATTCGCGGCAGGCGATGACCCGCTTCGAGGTGCAGGTCGCGACCCTGCGACGACACATCGAATCTCACGCCCGCCCGCTCGAGAAAATTGATGGCCTCGAGCGCCTTCCCGATGATGATCTGGGTCATGGCGCGGCAGCCGGAGTGATCCGCGGCGCGGGTCGTATCGGCGACATGCAGGGCGACCGAATCGTCCGCCGCGAGCGGCGCGGCGATGCCTCCCTTGGCAAGCTCCGTGCACGAGGTATTGGCGCTATCGGGCGCCATCACCAGCACCCGCCTCGGCGCGGCATTGAGCGCCACGCAGAGCCCGGCGGCACCGGCGCCGATGACCACGACGGGAGCTTCACGCGACAGCATGCGGAATCTCGACCGGCGGCCTACACGTCCAGCATGCGCCTGACCGAACGGCGGGCGCGGATGGCAATCTCCGGGGCCACCTCAATCTCGTGGCATCCATCCCGAAGCGCGCGCGCGATGCCGAAAATCGTGATCGACTTCATGTAGGAGCACAAATTGCAGGGCCGAAGAAACTCGATATCCGGCAGATCGAGCGAAATGTTGTCGGCCATCGAGCATTCGGTCAGCAGCAGCACCTGGCGCGGGCGCTTCTTGCGCAGGTAGTGGATCATGCCGGAGGTCGAGCCCACGAAGTCGGCGCATCGTTGAACGTCCTCCGAGCATTCCGGGTGCGCGAGCACGGTGGCGTGGCGGTCGCGGCGGAACTCCGAGATCTCGGCGGCCGAGAATTTAGCGTGCACCTCGCACTCGCCGAAACTGCTCACCACTTCGATGCCGGTCTCGCGCTCGACATAACCTGCCAGGTGGCGGTCCGGAACCACGATGATCCGGGGCACCGCGAGGCTGCGGGCGACCTCGACCGCATTGGCCGAGGTGCAGCAGATATCGGCCTCCGCCTTCACCGCGGCCGGCGTATTTACGTAGGCGACCACCGGTATCCCCGGATAGGCGGCCCTGAGCGCACGCACATAATCTGCATTGATCGAATCGGCCAAGGAGCACCGCGCGGCCATATTCGGCAGCAGCACGCGCTGGCCCGGGCAGAGCAATTTGACCGTTTCGGCCATGAAATGCACGCCGCAGACGACGATCGTACGGGCTTTGCTGGTCGCGGCGAAGCGCGCCATCGCGAGCGAATCGCCGACGAAGTCGGCAACGCCCGACGTAATGAGGGGCACTTGATAATTATGCGCCACGATCACGGCATCCTCCTGCGCCTTCAGCGACAAGATCTGCGCGAGGACCGGCCAGTTCACCAGAATTTCCAACTCCGGCATCACGGGGGCGAGTCGGTGGATGAGCTCGTCCAGAGCGGCATCCGGAATGGGCGTGGCCAAGGATGAACTCATGATGATGCTCGATGCCGTCGTTGATCGGTGGACCGTAATTCGCAGCCTACGTCCAGGCAGCCGCCCGATTTCTGATCCAGATCAGTTTCCTGCGGACTTCCGGGGGCGGTTGGCGTGCATACTCGGTCAGTTTTGGCTCGGGTGCATCGATGATGCATGAGGGAAAGCGCGTGGGATGCGAGCTGTGCGGCCTGTGGCGGATGTGCTTCCCGGGTCGCCTGGCGAACGCGAGCGAGCGGATGCGGCGCGGGCTACGGATCCGGCGCATGCGCATACCCCGCGGCATGACGCTGTACCGATCCGGAGAGAAGGTCGAGTCCCTCTACATGGTCCGCTCAGGCTGCATCAAGGAACTGGACGAAGCCGGCGGCTCTCAGGGCGCGGTCATCAATTTCTCCTTCCCCGGGGAGATGTTGAGCCTGCAGTGCCTGGGCGTGCCGGTCAGCAAGACCACCGGCGTTGCCGTGGAGCCCTCCTTCATCTGCGCCGTGTCTTTGGGTGCGTTCAGCCAGATGTGTGCGACCTCCCCCTCGGCGACCCTCGAGCTGACGCGATTGATCGCGAAGGCGGGAGCGGCGGCCCGCGATTCGCTCACGCTGATTCGCGACAAGGAGGCTCACGAACGGGTTGCAGGGTTTCTGTTGAATGTGTGCGGGCGCCTTCAGCTTCGCGGAGTCCGCGGACGGGAGCTGCGTCTCGGCATGAACCGCGGCGACATTGCGGATTACCTCGGGCTGCGCAGCGAGACGGTGAGCCGCTGCTTCAGCGAACTGGCGCGAAGGCAGCTGATCAAGGTGCGCGCCAAGCGGGTCGAGATCCTGCAGATTGCCGAGTTACGGAGGGTGTTCCAAGGTGCAGCCAATTCAGAAAAGCGTCCTGCCGGTTGAGGTCTCCACCGCCGACGTGGTCATCATCGGCGCCGGGCCCGCGGGCCTTTGCTGTGCGCTGAGACTCGCCGATCAGGGCCATCGGGTCTGCGTGATCGAGCGGCAGGCCGAGCGCTCGATCGCCGAGCCGGAATTCGATGGACGCGAGATCGCCCTGACCCACCGGTCCGTGCAAACGCTGCAGCGGATCGGCGTGTGGGAGCGCATCGCAGCCGAAGACATATCGCCGCTCGAGAATGCGCTGGTGATGACGGGCCGCTCGCCCCATCGCCTGCATTTCGATCGACGCAATGCCGGGGCCGCCGCGCTCGGGTTCCTGGTGCCGAATCAGTCGATACGGCGCGCGGCGCACCGCCAGGCCGCGGAGAACCCGCGCATTCACCTCTTGTACGAACGACCCGTGGCGGACGTGCAGACCGCCGAGTCCGGCGCGAGCGTGCGCCTGCTGCCGCACGGCGCGGTGCGTGCGCGATTGCTGATCGCCGCGGACAGCCGCTTCTCGGACACCCGCCGCTCCGTCGGCATCGCGGCCGACATGCTCGACTTCGGCAAGACCATGCTCGTGTGCCGCATGCGCCACGAGGTTCCACACGAACAGACGGCCTGGGAATGGTTCCAGGAACGGGGCACGCTCGCGCTGCTGCCGTTGAACGATCGAATGTCCTCGGTCGTCATCACGGTGCCGGCCGCCGCGGCCCGCCGTTTGCTGGAGTCGGATCCGCAAGAATTCGATCGGGAGGTCGAGGCGCGTTTCGACCACCGGCTCGGCGCGATGCAGCTCTCGAGTTCCCGACACATCTATCCGCTGGTCGGCGCGTATGCACGGCGCTTCGCCACGCAGCGTTGCGTGTTGATCGGCGATGCGGCGGTGGGCATGCACCCGGTCACGGCCCATGGCTTCAATCTCGGACTGCAAAGTGTGGAGCGCCTGGCCGCGGAGCTCGCCCGGGCCGTCGCCACCGGGGTCGACCTCGGAGCGCTTGCGGTGCTGCAACGCTACGAGGCGGCCCACCAACGCGGCGCGCGCCCCTTGTACCTCGCGACGAATGCCCTGGTGCGCCTCTACACCGATTCCCGGCCGCTGCACACGCTCGCCCGTACCGTGGGTCTCCGGCTGGCCGAGCGCGTGCTACCGTTCAAGCGCGCGATAGTCGCTTCCTTGACGGATGGGTCGGCCTGAGGGAAGCATCGCCCTGAGGGAAGCATCGGCCTGACTGAGGCATCGGCCTGACAGGAGCTTTTCGCCTGATGAAGGGGCCGCCTGGCGGACGGCGTCAGCCCAGGGACGATGCTAGACTTCTCCGGTGAAATCCCTTGGCACCCGCGCGGACGGTGCGCGCCTCGAACGCATGAAGGCATCGCCGCTGTGGGCGAACGATCGCTTTCAGAATGTCCATCCGATCCCGCCGAACCTGCGCGATTCCTCGGTGCCCATGCCGTCCATCAAGGATTTCATGTTCGGCGGCGAGCGGCGCACACCGCCGGGACCGTTGCCCTCGATGAGCCCGCTCAGCACCTGGACCAAGAAACCGCAAAGCGGCCTGCGCGTCACCTGGCTCGGCCACTCCACGATGCTGATCGAGATCGACGGCGTCCGCGTGCTCACCGATCCCGTGTGGGGACCGCGTGCCTCGCCGTCCGCGCTCGTCGGACCGAGGCGATTTCAGCCGGTGCCCGTCACGCTCCGTGAAATGCCGCCCGTCGATGTGGTCGTCATCTCGCACGATCATTACGATCACCTCGACTACCCGACCATCCGCGCGCTCGCCAAGACCCGCGTGCCCTTCGTCACGTCGCTCGGCGTCGGCGCGCATCTCGAATACTGGGGTGTCCAGCCGGAGCGCATCACCGAGCTCGATTGGTGGGAATCGTGGCGCGTGCCCAACTCCGACGTCGCTCTGACCGCGGCGCCGTCGCAGCATTTTTCCGGGCGCGGGTTCAAGGATCGCAATGCGACGCTGTGGTCGTCGATTGCAGTCCGCTCACCGAAGCACGCCGTGTTCTTCAGTGGAGATACGGGTCTGACGACGGAGTATCGATCGATCCGCGAGAAGCTCGGCCCCTTCGATGTCGTGATGCTGGAAATTGGTGCCTTTCACCCCAGTTGGGGCGATATTCACCTCGGGCCCGAGCACGCCCTCGAGGCGCGCTCCATGTTGGGCGGCATCTTCATGCCGGTGCACTGGGGCACGTTCGCGCTGGCCATGCACGCGTGGGACCAACCGGCGGAGAGATTGCTGGAACTCGCGCCCCGGAGCGGCGCTCAATTGCTGATGCCCCGCCTCGGCCAACCGGTGGAACCAGCCCACGCCGGGCCCGTCGAGGCTTGGTGGCGCGGCGTCGAGATCGCCGGGGGCGCGGCGGCGCCCCGTTCCGCCACGGACGGTGCGGTCACTTTGCCCGCCTCGGCACAGTGGCCGCTGGATTAGGAACGCTGGTTCCGCAGGAGTGCGGCAATGGTGAGCGCAGCTGCGGAGAGCGCGAAAATGGAGGACGCAATGCCTCCCTTGACACCGAAGGCGGCCACAAAAGCGAAAGTTGTAATGACGCACGTGGCAAGCGATATTCGCCAGGCACGTGGGGGGTCAGGCTCCTGCGACTTCGCAATCCGGGAAAGAAAGGAGACTGAACCCGCGAACGCGCCCAGCAGCACCGACAT
>Ga0181528_10002320_pt1 | contig 11670 bp, 14 predicted proteins | sample PEATcosm2014_Bin_47_FD_119742 | JGI IMG/M metagenome (GOLD analysis project Ga0181528, IMG submission 119742) | Peatland microbial communities from MTU Mesocosm Facility, Houghton, MI, USA - PEATcosm2014_Bin10_10_metaG | ecosystem: Environmental > Terrestrial > Soil > Wetlands > Peat | place... | reverse complement strand
TTTCACAGTCACCTCCCGGCACGCCACCGGCGCTTTAGGATAGTCCTTCAAGAAGGCCGGACTCCATTCAATGTTCGAGCAGGACTCTTTCGGCGCTTCAACGGTCGGCGAGGCGTTTGCGGCGAACGCGAATACGGAAAGGGCGGCTGCGGTTGATACGAGTGTCTTGGTTTGTTTCATGTTTGCTGTCTCCAATACCAGCGAGAGTGCTCATTTTTCGCGCTTCCATGCCAACTCGATTACGCGAGCGACCATGTTAAGTCGCCGGTGGGTCGTTCTCTGTACGGTGCCGCACAGAGAAAAGGCGCTCCCGCGTCCGCACGCCGTAACAAGCCTCTTGAGTTGCCTAATAGCGAGCAGGATTATATGCCCTCGTCTGTGCGTAACCGTACATTGCGCGGGATCTCACGTTTTCCGTGAGCCCGGTGACGGCGGGGCCGCGGGCGCGTGACTTCCGTGTGATCGCGTACAGACGTCAGTATTTCCATTGGACATACTAATTTAGATCGAGAACGGAATGCCATCGGGCCACTGCTGCGCAGCACTTGCAGCGGATGGTGAAGTCATTCGGTTCTTGAATTGCCGCGCGCCGGTCGCTTGCCGGTAGACATTCTGAGGAGCGAATGATGACAATCAACAAAGATCAGGTTCAGGGGCGCGTCGATGAGGTGAAAGGCGCGATCAAGGAAACGGCCGGTAAGATCGTTGGCAACCCTTCGCTGCAGGTAAAAGGAAACATTGAGAAAAATCTCGGCAAGGTCCAGGCGAAGGTCGGCGACGTCACGGAAGACCTGAAGAAGCCATCGAAATAGAGTCTCGCAGGATCTGCCTGAGCCGCGCGCGGCCTCGTGTTCGTTTGGGGCGTAAACCTACGCAGAGTGGCGGCCTTCGAGCCCCCCGGGATAGTCGACGAACCGATCAACGACAGCGGATAACTCGCGTCCCGACTTCAGGAACTTCCGCCAATCAACAAGTTATTCCGTAGCGCTTCGGCAGCCCCGCTTTCGATCGCGGGCATTATTTTAACTTCACTCCGCTTATGCCGATTTCTCGTCCGGCAACGGGTTTGAAAGGCGCGTATAAAGCAAGCGGGGTACAATTCCGCAGCAAATCCGCGGTCCCTGCTGCGCCACGGGACGTCTGGTCTGCGCGGCTGACTGGTCGGTCGACTGGGCGCGCGTCTCGCACACCAGTTGCAAGCAGGAGACTACTATGCAAACGGAAACCATGACCGTGACGGGAATGCTATGTGGTGGCTGCCCAATAAAACTCTCTCGTGCGCTGAGGGCGGTTGCCGGCGTGGAGGATGTGCAGATTTCACTGGCTTCAGGCGAAGTGACCGTTCGATATGACGAGCGACACATATCGCCGCCGCAATTAAAGGCAATCGTTATAAGAACCGGCTTTGGCGTTGATGGAATTGCCGCAACCAACGGGCACGATCCGCGGCCCGACTACTGTGGTTGATCATTTGACTGCTGGCAAGGTCGCTCAGCTCCAATGAATAGGCTTGCCGGACAATGCCGGCCGAACCCCTGAGCCTGCTGGAGGCCGCGATGGCTGACGGAATCCGCTCCGACCGTGGAAATGACTATCGCGCCGATCTATGACCAACATCGAATCGCCGCAATATATTTGGAGAACGCAATGCAAGACACTTTGAGGGATCTCGGCATAGTGATTGAGGACGTGGAGCGATTGTTTCGACGCTTCGTAAGCGACGGTGGGGAATGCGCCGGCGAGTCCGTGGATCAGCTGCGCGCGAGCCTTGAAGAGATTCGCGAGCGATTCATGAAGCTCGAACACCGAGTGCAACATCAGGTGCGTCGCAGGATGCGGGAGGCCAATCGTTACGTACACGAGAACCCATGGCAAACGATTGGCGCGGCTGCGGCGGTTGCGTTCGTGCTGGGGGCTCTTACCGCGAGGCGTGGATCAGGGTGAGCGCATAGCCGTATCAGGCGCGAATTGTTCAGGGGGTAGGCGTACTTTTCTTGCCAAAAGTGTTGTTTCCAGCGCTGCTGCGCAACAATTGAGATCGCAACTCATTGAATAGAATGATATGTCACTCGGCTTCGTACCTGCGCGCGTATTGGCTGCCATGCACGAAGTAACAACTTTTGAATTCAGAGGTCCGAATTATTCGTAACGCCAGTTTCGGCAGAAAGGTAAGCGTACCTCCTGAGTCAAACACTAATCCCGCCGCTGCCAGGGTTGCCAAGGAAGCAAAGGCAGAACTTATTTTCCCGAATATTGTTAAAGCCGGCCTTATCTTCGGCGGAGCCTATGGCGAGGGCGTCCTGAAGGAAGGATCGAAAATCGAGGGATACTATAATTCTGTCACAGCATCCTTTGGCTGGCAGGCGGGCGGCGAGTCATACGGATACGTGGTATTCCTGGTGAACGATAAGGCAGTGAAGTACATTCACGGAAATCGGCGTGGGCCCGACGGTGGTCGTTGTGAATGAAGGGATTGCCAAAAACCTCACCGCGTCAACCCTGAAGGATGATGCCTATGCCTTCATTTTCGACCAGCAGGGATTGATGGCCAGCCTCAGCATCGAAGGAACCAAGATTTCCCGACTTCATAATCCTTAAACCTAGCGTGTTTCAGGCTGTTGCTCGGCTACGGCGTGCGTTACCAGAGTTTCTGGAGGATGCTGAGAACGAACTCACAGTGCGCGGGCGCGAGTTGAACGATGCGATTGAACTTCATATCGATGGCAAAGCTGGTCAGACCCGATATTCGGCCGCGTGATCACAACAATGCTCCGCTTCATTTATAGGAAAGAGCAATGCCGAAAAAAGCCAGTACCGCGGTCAAACCTACGGGCATGGGAACCATACCCGGCGCAGCGGCCGTAACCTTTCGTGTGTGGGCACCCCATGCCGACAAGGTCTACGTGACCGGAACCTTCAATGACTGGAGCAAGACCTTAACACCTCTGGCCAGAGAGGCGAACGGTTACTGGTCGATTGAAGCTCCAAAGGCAAAGGCAGGGGATGAATACCGATACTTGATTCACGGTCCCAAGGGCTGCCTCTCCCGAATTGATCCTTATGCTAGAAAGCTGACCAACTCAGTCGGCAATGGAGTCGTCTATGACCCCAGAGCCTTTGACTGGGGGGATGATAACTTTCACATGGCCACGGGGAATGAGCTTGTCATCTACGAGCTGCATGTCGGCACTTTTAACGTCAAAGAACAGGGGCGGATGGGAACATTCGATAGTGCGATGGAGAAATTTCCATATCTTCAGGCCCTTGGCATCAACGCCGTGGAAGTGATGCCGGTTGCAGAGTTTCCAGGGGACTTTTCGTGGGGCTATAACCCGTCGCATCCCTTTGCCGTTGCGAGTGCTTATGGGGGGCCGGATGCTTTCAAACAATTTGTCAAAACGGCCCACGCGCATGGCATCGCTATCATCGTAGATGTCGTTTATAACCACTTTGGGCCGTCTGATCTCGATATGTGGCAGTTTGACGGTTGGAGCGAAAACGACAAAGGAGGTATTTACTTTTACAACGATCGCCGCGCGAACACCCCCTGGGGCGAGACACGCCCCGATTACGGCCGGGGCGAAGTGCGCCAGTATTTATGCGACAACGCGCTGATGTGGTTTGAGGAGTATCACGCTGATGGCTTGCGCTGGGACGCCGTACCCTATATTCGTAACATTCAGGGTAGGGACGCGGATCCGCCTGGCGACATCCCGGAGGGCTGGAGCTTGATGCAGTGGATCAACGAGGAAATCAAACGACGGTTCCCCGGCAAAATCAGCATCGCCGAGGGCATGCACAAAAATGCTTGGGTCACCAAAGACGTGGGGGCGGGTGGCGCCGGCTTTAATGCGCAATGGGACAGCGAGTTTGTGAACCCCGTTCGCCAAGCCGTTATTATCCGTGACGATAAATCGCGCGATATAGCGGCGGTCAGCAAGGCGATTGAGTATCGCTATGATTTGGATTTCTTTCGGCGCGTTATTTTTACGGAATCACACGACGAAGTCGCCAATGGTCGGGCCCGCGTACCCGAGGAGATCTGGCCAGGCAAGGTGGATAGCTGGTTTTCCAAGAAGCGCTCTACGTTGGGCGGTGCCCTTGTGCTTACGTCGCCCGGCATTCCGATGATTTTTCAAGGTCAAGAGTTGCTGGAAGATCACTGGTTCCAGGATAACGTCCCCATCGATTGGTCTCGAGTTCAGGACGAGCACGGTATTCTCGGAATGTACCGGGATCTGATCGCTCTGCGGCGCAACATATCGGGCGTGACGCGGGGGTTGTGCGGTGAAAATATCCATATATTCCACTTTGACGATGGGGCCAAGCTCATCGCTTTCCATCGTTGGGACAAGCAAGGCCCAACCGATAGCGTCGTGGTGGTCGTGAATATGATGAATCAAAGCCGCGATGGCTATGTCATCGGCTTTCCGCGGTCCGGGTTGTGGAAAGCGCGATTTAACAGCGACTCATATAAATACGACGCGAAATTTGCGAATCATCCAACCCCTGATGTTCACGTGCAAGACGAAAAATCGGATGGGCTACCCTGCTCCGGAAAAATCGGTATCGGGCCATACTCGGTGGCAATCTTTTCGCAGAATGAATAAGAATCCATCGTCAAACGGATACGCCTTCGCCGAGCACGACGAGGTCTCGCGACCGCAGCTCGATGCGGCGCAGCCGGTCCATGGCAACGCTTAGCGCCCCCGCGCGCGCCATCCTCGACGCACGTAATGGCGACCCGTTCGCCTATCTTGGCATGCATCAGGCGGGTAGCCGAGTCTGCGTTCGCGTCTTTCTGCCATGGGCCCGGCACGTGTGGTTTTGCGGTGCGCCGGCGGCGCCGTCGTCGCTGAACTGCCGCGCGCTCACGCGGCTGGATTGTTCGCCGGCGCGATCGCTGAGCCTCCGATCTTCCGTTACCGCCTGCGCGCCGAAGGCGATCGAGGTCTGGTCGAGTTCGACGACATTTATTCCTTTCCGCCGGTACTCGGCGATCTCGACGCCCATCTCCTTGCCGAAGGCCGCCATCTTGAGGCCTACAAGGTGATGGGCGCGCATTGTCGCAAGATCGACGGGGTAGATGGCATCAGCTCGCCGTGTGGGCGCCCAATGCGCGTCGTGTCAGCGTGGTCGGCCAATTCAACGAATGGGATGGTCGGCGCTGCCCAATGCGAATTCGCCAGAACGTCGGCGTAGGGGAGATCTTCGTACCCGGTCTTGGCGAGGGACATCCGTACATGTACGAGATCGTCGGATCCAACGGCGCGTTACTGCCACTTAAGGCCGATCCGTATGCGGCTGCAAGCGGGCGGCCGCCAAGCACGGCCTCCCGCATCGCCGCGTCCGCTCGTCATGCATGGTGCGACAATGCCTGGCTCGACCGGCGCTGGCGCACCAATGACCGGGGCGCACCGATCGCGATCTACGAGGCGCATCTTGGTTCGTGGCGTCGCAAGCCCGAGAAGGACGACCGATTCCTCAGCTATCGTGAGCTGGCCACCGAACTGGTGCCTTACGTCGTCGAGATGGGCTTCACCCATCTCGAACTGCTGCCCCTGACTGAGTTTCCGTTCGACGGCTCGTGGGGCTATCAGCCCATCGGTCTGTTCGCGCCCACGAGCCGGTTCGGCACGTGAGAGTGGTCAGCTAATTTGATGGACTGATTTTCACGATCGGTGATGGGCCATCGACGATCGTGACCGCGGCGCTGTCGCCGTGGTCACTGCCTGGGGTGTCAGAAGGGCGGGTCTTTGAGCGGTAGAGTTGGCGGCGGAGCGCGGTCGGCTTCACGCTCGTCGAGTGCGTGATACCAGCGGTGCATCTGAGCGAAGTAATGATTTTGGAAGCGTAGGTAGAACGCCTCGAGGAACTGGTCGATGGCGACCACGGCCTCGTCGGGCATATCGGGGAACACGAACGGGTCGGCGTCGTCGGCCATGTCAGCGAGCCCCGACGCGACGTGGGGCTTGAGTCTCGGGCTGAGCGAACACCTGCAGATACAGCTTTTCATCGAGTTCGGTGATTTCGCGCTGCGCCGCGGTCATGAGGAGTTCGGCCGCCATGCCGATGAAGATACGGTAATTGCCGGCGGCGTGGTCACACAGGGTATTTCGCAGCTGTTTGGTCATGAGGCTGGCATTGCCGGCGGTGGCGAGCAGATGCTCGAGGCAGGCGAGGAGCTCTTCTCGAGTGGCGACGCCGGTGGCGAGACGGGTACGGATGCGCGAGCCCAAGGGGATGAGTTCCTCACGGCGCAGCTTATCGAGGAGCCGTGCATCGCCCGAGAGCACGACACAGAGGAGCGACTGCGAGTCGAAGCGGGCGCTCGCGAGGAGGCGCAGTTCGCTCAAGACCATGGGCGTCATCTCCTGTGCCTCATCGACCAGCACGACGGGCCGGCGGCTGGCCGAGCCCAGATGATCGAGCCATCGGGCGCGCAGCGCCTTGAAGCCTCCCCAACGGTTGCTGACGCGGATCGAGATCGAGAAGATATCGCCGAGTTCGCGATAGAAGTCGCTCAAGTTACTCTGCGGATGATGGATGACGCCGACCGAGAGGTCCGCCAAGCGCGCGAGGCGCTCGGCCAAGAGGCGCATGACGACGCTCTTGCCGGAACCGGGGTCGCCGTGGATCAAGGCGAAGCCGCCCTCGCGCAGGTGCGCCTGCTCGATGCGCCAGCAGAAGTTCTCGACTTTGGGAGGCACATAGAGCGCCTCGGTCGGCACCTCCGGGGTGAAGGGGTTCCATTTGAGGCCATACAGGGCCAGGAGCTTTTGGTTCATACAGCGTCATCCTTCTCGGCGGTGGGTAAATAGGCGGGCGGTAAGCCGGTGGCGGCGTAATCGGCGATCATCTTCTTCAGGAGCGGGGCGATGCCGGTGGCCGGCAACGGGCTCGTGTCGAGCTCGGTCGGATCGACCCGCCGGCGCAGCGCATCGGCGTTGGCCGCTTTGTCGAGCGGGCGCACCGGACAGAGGATTTGGCCCGAACGCGCCTCGATCAGATCGACCCGGCTCAAGTCCCAGCGGGCATAGCGCAGATGGATCTCGTCGAGTCGCCGATAGCGGGAGGGGATCTCGAAGCGCTGGCCATCGAGACTCACCGTGCCGTCGGAGCGACGTTGCTTGCGCTTGACCTCGATGCGAAAGGCGGCACGCAACTCATCGCTTGCGGGGCACTCGCGGCCGACGTTGGGGCCGGCCAGGAACCGCTCCATCGGCGTTTGCCCAAGTTCGCTGTGCACGGTGCGGTGATATTCCTGGGTCACCCAGGCCTGGGTCGCGAGGTTCAGCTGCTCGAGCGTGAGACTCACTTCCCCTTCGAGCATCGCGAGGAGCCGTCCCTCGACACGGCCCCAGATATTTTCCTGCTTCCCATTGACATGCGGCGAGTGCGGGAGGGTGGGCAGATGCAAAATACCCAACTGATGGAGCCCCGCGGTGAACTCCCCCGAGATCATCGCCGAGCCCCGATCGGTCATGAGCGAGCGTGGCAGGCCCACCTTTTGCAGCGCCTGGCTCAGGCCGTGGACGAGCTGTTCGGTCCCTTCGCTCGTGTACCACTGGGCATGGCAGAGGAAGCGGGAGCGGTCGTCGATGAAGCCGACCAAGAGGGGCTTCACGTACTCACCGCCTCGGGTCAGGACCTTGCGCGAGCCGTGATGGAAGTCCAGATGCATGAGCTGCAGCACATGCTCGACTTCGTAGCTTCGGACCTCGCGTTGTTCGAGCCGATCGCGGGCTGCGATCGCCCCATCGGTCAGCCGCTTTGGCGGGCGCCGGCGCAACAACCCCTGGGCCTTCAGATACCGTCGCACGCTCGGATAGGATGGGCAGTGGGCGCCGGCGGGCGCGAGCGTCACCCGTAGGTTGTCGTGCAGGAGCTGTGCCGTCCAACCGGGGTGATCACGGTAGAGACCGGTCAGCGCTTGCACCGCTTCGGCCGACAGACTCGGGAAGCGACCGATGTCTTGTCGTATTTGATTGCGCAGCGCCTGCACCGGATCGGCGGCCTTCTTCGCGGCGTAATACCAGCGTTCAAGCGTCGAGCAGCCGAAGCGGATCTCAAGGCCCGTGAACGGATGCCGCCAGCTCTTGGCGGCCAATGCATTCAGGGCATCGTGTAACTCCCCGGCGGCCGGTGGCGCGGCCAGCAGCGGCCCCACGATCGCAAAGCGCAGCCGCGCCCACCGATCCCGCGCCGCTAGATCGTTCTCTTCGCTCACCCTCGCTCCCTCTCGGGCGCCGTCCTCGGCACCGCTGATGGGAACGAAGGCTACAAAGCCCTCCGGACACCGGCTATCGGCATCCTCTGCGGGTGCGTCGCGACCTTCGGATTACTTGGTCGTGGTGCTCGTGCTCAAGGGCGCGATAAAGCGCAGGATCAGTGCCAGCCGATCCTTAAGATCGCCCGCATCGAACCGCTCCAGCAGACTCACCGGCAGCCGCTCGATCGCGACCGGCGGCATGAACCGTTCACGCGCGGATTGCCAGAATGGTGTCAATGCAAACCCCACTCGCCACCACGTGCGCCACCGCCGCAACGTGCGGGCCGGAATGCTCAACAGCTCGCACAACGCTTGACCCGAGGAACTCCCCGGCGGGGAGAACAACATCAACACCACCGACAGATACACACGGCGGCCGGCAAACCGCACGGATGCTGAGGTCGCCCGTGCATCACACCGACCACAGGTAAAACTCAGTCGCCAGGAATAATCTTCCCGCACCGCGGTCGGACAGCCACGGGGCTTTCGAGGGTAATCAGCTACGTGCAGCGGCCCTGCGCACCCCGGGCAACGCCCCAAACGGGTGGCGGCGGCGAACTCTTCATCGATACGCGTGAGAAAATGAAAAAAGGCGGGATCTTGCAGTACGTGGCACACTTCGGTTGTCTCCTCGGTCTTGGTAAACCGGAGACTCCCCGGAGGGGATCTTTTAATCAAGATCCCCGATGGGGATCTGACTCAAACCATCACCAAACCTGACCGCCAGAGACCGAATCGCCATCAAGAAAGGTGGCCGTGCTCACACGCCTGAGGATTTTCGCTTTTTCGTCGACGCTTGCCACGCGGCCGGCATCGGGCTGCTGCTTGACTGGGTGCCGAGCAATTTCCCGACGGACCCGCAGGGCCTGTAGAGCCATCGACGCGCAAACTGCAACAGTCGCTGGCGATCACTAGCAGGCTGTTGAAAAACGCCACGCATCAGGCACAGTTACAGGAACGGAGCAACCGAGGCGGATCTGATGCGCGGGGATGATGTTCAGCAAGGCGGAATGTTCAGCTATGTCTCCCTTGAGTCGCGTGTACCGCTGACGCACCCGTTGCGCGGCATGAAATCGCTTCTGGATGAGGCATTGGCGGGCATGAGCCGAGACTTTGATCGGGTTTACGCCAGTGAAGGCCGTCCCTCGATCCCGCCGGAGCGGCTGGTGAGAGCCTCGACGCTGCAGATTCTGTACTCGATCCGAAGCGAGCGGCTGCTGTGCGAGCAGCTCGATTACAACTTGCTGTTTCGCTGGTTCGTGGGGCTCTCGATCGATGAACCGATCTGGGATCATTCGAGCTTTACCAAGAACCGCGACCGGCTGATCGAGGCGAAGGTGGCGAAGAAGCTGTTGCGGCGCGTGGTGCGCAAGGCCAAGAAGGCGCAGTTGCTCTCGAATGAGCACTTCAGCGTCGACGGCACGCTGATCGAGTCGTGGGCGGCGACCAAGAGCATGCGCCGGCGTGATGGCGGGGACGGTCCGCCGGGCCCGGGTCGAAACCCCTGGGTGAACTGGCACGGGGAGAAGCGCACGAATGAAACCCATGCCTCGCCGACGGACCCTGAGGCCAAGCTCTTTCGCAAGGGACAGAATCAGGGCGCCAAGCTCTACTACATGGGCCACGTGCTGATGGATCACCGCGAAGGGCTTGCGGTAGATGTGGAGGTGACCGAAGCGAACGGCTTTGCCGAGCGTGAGGCGGCTCTCGCGATGCTCGACCGGCACCCCTCGCACGAGCAGCGCACGCTGGCGGCGGACAAAGCCTACGACACGGCCGACTTCATTGCCGCGTGCCGCAAGCGCCGAGTGACCCCGCATGTGGCGATGAATGTCAGCGAGCAGCGTGGCTCGGCGATCGACGCCCGCACCACACGCCATCCCGGTTACCTCGCCAGCCAGAGGCTGCGCAAGCGCATCGAGGAGTGCTTTGGCTGGGGCAAAGACGGGCGGCCGATGCGCAAGATGAAGGTGGTCGGCAAGGAGAAAGTCAGCTTCCTGGCGACCCTCACGGTGGGCTGTTACACGCTGCTGCGCCTCGCCAAGCTTCTGGCCGCCTCTGCGCCGGCACCGGCGTAGGAGCAGTGTCTCTGCTGGAGAAGGAAACCGAGCCAATGAGCACCAATCTGACAAGCAACCGCCCAAATCGGACGAATCCAAGCCGATGCGAGAGCGAGAAATGACATCCGAGCGAATCATGCGCGTTCTGTCCGTCCGTTCTTCAACAGCCTGCTAGTGCGGGATAGCTCAGCGTTAATGGCTCGCACCAACGCACGGCGTCGCGCTTCGATAATACTGTGAAACCCCAATACTTCACAGGCCAGATCCTGATGCTCACGTCCGCGATCGATAAGGTGGTCATCATCGCTGATATTGCACCGCGGTCAGGACGGTTCTGCAAACCTGAGCCTACCGAGTACACAGACGCCGCGCTCAATTCAGCATCGGTCGAGTCGACAAGAGAGGTGGGTGAGCCGTTCCCGGTCGTCACATCGAACTTCACACAACGCGAATATCAAATCCGATCGCCGTATATACGTGGAATCCACGCCGCGCTGTGTGCGGGAGCGTACAAACGACTCATTGACCTTGTGGTCCAATTCTATGTACATGGGCGGCAGCCGAACCATTCTTATCATCGCCTTGATCGTCTACCTGGTACGTAGAGCCTGAGGGGCTCGTTCAAGCATTTCTATGAACATTAAATCATTAACGGTTGTGGCCGGTCTGGCATTGCTGGGCGTTTTCGGTAGTGGCGCAAGCCTGGCCGATACTAAGGCAAAGATTAGCCGGAGCGCTGATCGAGCTCTCACGCAGTTCTATGCCCTCAATGCTGCGAACCGGGCGCTGGTCGGCAAGGCCGCCGGCGTACTGATCTTCGGGCACGTGACCAAGGCCGGCGCTGGCGTCGCGGGTGAGTACGGTGAAGGGGTCCTGCAGGTCCAGGGTCACACAGTCGATTACTACAGCGTCGCATCGGCGTCGCTTGGACTCACGCTCGGTGTGGCAAGTCATCGAGAAATCATCCTGTTCATGACTCAAGGAGCGCTCGATAAGTTCACCAAGAGCGAGGGCTGGTCTGCCGGTGGGGACACGGCCGTCGCGGTTGTCTCGCAAGGTGCGGGTGACCAGTACGATAGCGCCACTTTGGGAAAGCCAATCCTCGGATTTATCTTCGGTGAAAAGGGCTTGATCGGAGACTTATCACTTGAGGGCACGAAGGTCACGAAAATTAAGACCACGGATTGACTATCGCCCCACCCGGGGCATCGCATAGCGACCCCGCGGAAGACGTCATCGATAGGCGACTAGTCATAGAAGCCATGGTTCAGATCTCTGTCGGTGGTCGAGAGGAAGGTGGAATATGAGTACAATTTTGATCATTGTCGTGCTCATCCT
>Ga0181528_10002319_pt1 | contig 11672 bp, 6 predicted proteins | sample PEATcosm2014_Bin_47_FD_119742 | JGI IMG/M metagenome (GOLD analysis project Ga0181528, IMG submission 119742) | Peatland microbial communities from MTU Mesocosm Facility, Houghton, MI, USA - PEATcosm2014_Bin10_10_metaG | ecosystem: Environmental > Terrestrial > Soil > Wetlands > Peat | place... | reverse complement strand
TGCGGCATTACTCGGTAATCTTCTTTGTTGCTGTCATAATAAAACTGAATTTCGGCGTCGGTCGGATCGGCACCTTTTTCGGATTTTTCGAACTCGGCCGTCAAATAAGCCAGTTGGACTCGCGGCATCTTCATAAAGCCGGGTCGAGCCTTATCGATCCATCGCTGATTCGAATATCGTTCGAAAAATACAACGAGTTCCGATTCTGAAGGATCGGCAATTTTGCTGACAAAATCGCTGACCGGAATTGCCGCCGCTTGCAGCGATTGTTTCAGGGTCAATTTCTGATAGTCATTCCAAAGTTGATGGGGCGTTTGCTGCATGTAGCGCATCGAACCCTGGTCCATCTGTGGAATGAATCTCGCCAATTCGGGAGGGATGGGCGGCACATAGGCCGGGGGTTCCATCAAACCAATCACAAGCTGAGTTGACAACTCGGATTTCAGGTGCTCGAACAGTTCGCCTTCACTAAGGCGTGCTTCACGCAAGCATTCCTTGAATTCCTTTTTCGTCAGTCGGCCTTGGGTCAGCTGTTTCAGAAAGTCATTCACGCGCTCATCAGAAACCTGAATGCCCATCTTTTTCGCGTCAGCGAGCAACATCTGATAGGTGAGAATTGATGAATCGTCGACCCCACCGAATCCCGGAGGTTGGTTGCTTTGAAGTCGTCTCATCACTGCGGCGGCAAATTGATTTGCCTTAGCGCGTTGCGTCGAAAGATGATCGAGATCCGAGCGAGAAAAACTTCCGCTGGCAGTTTGCACCAAAGGCTTGGAGGCACCGACGGCCCCGAAACCGAGGTATCCGGCAAGGAAGCCAACAACGAATCCGCCGCCGCCCAATTCGGCCGTCAATCCTCGTGGATACCCAATAATTGACATTCCCGCGGCGACGAGGCAGCCGATCATCAATCCGCCCCCAAGCGGCGACATCGGCCCCTTGCCCTTGCCGAAATCGTCGAGAAACAGAAACGAGACCATCGACAGAACGGTCACCACAACCATCCATTGTTTCTGATTTCGACGAACTGATGCGAAAAATGTATTGCTCATCAACGGCGCCTTTTTTCCGAGCGCGTCTTGGTCCGTTTCGCGGACATCGACGCTCTGTCCAACAAGCCTGACGCTTGACAGACCGTGTTACGATTCCGTATTGGAATCATCCGTGCAGTGGTCGGCATTGTAGCCAGACAGGCACGGCACACAAGGGATTGTCAAACTCAACCCCTTACTCACTTGTTGCCGCAGTCGGTATTTGCGTCAAGACGGCGGTCTTCATTTCGATGAAGAAATGCGAAGCGGCTCGTGGGTTATCGGGTTGAAAAGGGAGCGTGCCACTGGCGATGCCAGTGTCTCGTGTGGTGATCGGTCTTCGTAAAAACTGGCGGAGCCAGTGGCACACGTCGCTGTGATTTCGAATGGATGGGGTCACGGGTTGTTGAGTGTGTTGATCGAAATTGTGTTTGCAAACGGAAAGTTTTCCGGTGACAGAAAAGTCGATGAAACGTCTGGTAATTGTCGAATCCCCCGCCAAAGCTAAAAAAATTGGTGGTTATCTCGGCAGCAATTACACCGTGATGGCCAGCATGGGGCACGTTCGGGATCTTCCCGAAAGCGCCAAGGATGTGCCCGAAGAAATCAAGAAGACCAAATCGAACCTCGCCAAATATGGCGTGGATGTCGACAACACTTTCGAGCCTCTGTATATCGTCAGCGACCGTAAGAAAAAGCTGGTCAAAGAGTTAAAGGACGCCCTCAAAGGGGCTGGTGAACTGCTACTCGCGACCGACGAAGACCGCGAGGGGGAAAGCATCGGCTGGCATCTGGCCGAGGTGCTGGCTCCGAAAATTCCCGTCAAACGGATGGTTTTTTCCGAAATCACAAAAGACGCCATTCTCGAAGCCGTCCAACACACACGTGAACTCGACATGAATCTCGTCGCGGCGCAAGAGGCCCGGCGGATCATTGACCGGTTGTATGGATACCGGTTGAGTCCTCTGCTTTGGAAAAAAGTCAAACCGAAACTTTCCGCTGGTCGAGTTCAATCGGTGGCCGTGCGCGTGCTGGTTCGTCGAGAGCTTGAACGCCTCGCGTTTCGTTCCGGTAGTTACTGGGACTTGAAATCGAAACTTGCCACGAATGAGGGCGCCGAATTTGATGCGACATTGTCCACGGTCGGTGGCCAACGCGTCGCGACCGGAAAAGATTTTGACGAGCACACCGGCAAGCTGAAGCCCGACGCGAACGTCATGCTGCTGGACGAGAAAACCGCGCGCCAATTGCAAACTCGATTGCAATCGCAGCCGTGGGAAGTGACGTCGGTCGAGACGCGGATGCAAACGCGAAAGCCCTACGCGCCGTTCACGACCAGCACCATGCAGCAAGAGGCCAACCGCAAGCTCGGCCTGACCGCTCGCGATACAATGCGAATCGCTCAAAGCCTTTACGAAGATGGTTACATCACATACATGCGTACCGATAGCGTCAATCTCTCGCAAGAGGCATTGAATGCCGCACGGAAATCGGTTCTGGAACGGTATGGCCAGGAGTATCTCAGCCCGGAACCGCGCCAGTACACGACGAAAACAAAAAATGCCCAAGAGGCGCACGAGGCAATTCGCCCCGCCGGTACCGAGATGAAAACGGCGGAAGAACAGGGGCTGTCGGGCCGCGAAGCGGCGCTGTACGCGATGATCTGGAAGCGAACCGTTGCGACTCAAATGGCCGAAGCCCAACTGCGGTTTCAAACTGTGACCGTTAAAGTCGAAGATGCCGAATTCAAAGCGACGGGTCGTCATGTCGAATTTCCCGGCTTCTTCCGTGCCTACGTTGAGGGTGTCGACGATCCAGATGCCGCTCTCGACGATCAGGAAGCCGCATTACCTCCATTGAATGAGAACGATCGATTGAAGTGCCAAGCGCTGGACCCGGTCGCGCACGAAACCAAGCCGCCAGCCAGGTATACTGAAGCAACGCTGGTCAAAGCGTTGGAAGCCGACGGAATCGGACGTCCGAGTACGTATGCGACGATCATCGATACGATTATCGATCGTGATTATGTTGTGAAGTCAGGTTCGCAGTTGATTCCGACGTTCACGGCATTTGCCGTCAATCAGTTGCTGGAAACCTATTTCCCCCGGCTCGTCGATCTAGGCTTCACGGCCAAGATGGAACAGGATCTGGACGATATCGCCAGCGGTCAGGGAGAACGATTGCCCTACCTGCAGAATTTCTATAACGGTGCCGAAGGACTCGACGCGCAGGTGGTCGCCAACGAAGCGGCGATCGACCCGCGTTCGGCTTGCACGCTGCAATTTGATGGAATCGAATCGCGGATTCGAGTCGGAAAATTCGGGCCGTACATCGAGACCGAAAAGAACGGCGAAACCGTCACCGCCTCGCTGCCAGACAGTCTGGCACCAGCGGACATTACTAATGCCATCGTCGATAATCTGATTGAGCTTAAACAACGCGGGCCGCAGTCATTAGGCGTACACCCCGAAACCGGTTTACCGATTTACCTTTTAGTAGGACCCTTCGGGCCGTATCTCCAATTAGGCGAAAAACGCGATGATGGCGAAAAGCCAAAACGCGTTTCATTGCCGAAAACACGAGACCCGAACACGGTTACACTGGAAGAAGCATTGGCTTATCTGTCGCTTCCACGACAACTCGGCAAGCATCCGACGACCGGCCATGTGGTCAATGCGGGCGTGGGCATGTACGGTCCTTACGTCAAACATGAAAAGACGTTTAAGTCTCTCGAAAAGACGGACGACGTACTGACGATCACAATGGAGCGAGCAATTGAACTGTTGGCACAAGCCAAAGTCAAAGCGGTTGTCGTGCCCTTGAAGGAATTAGGTCCTCACCCTGAAGACAAAGAACCGGTCCAGGTCTTCGATGGTCGTTACGGAGCCTACGTGAAGCACGGCAAGATCAACGCAACCTTGCCGAAAGGTAGCGACCCGCTGGCTTTCACAATAGAAGAAGCTTTGCCGCTTCTCGCCGAACGAGCCGCTCGCGGCCCAGCCCCGAAAAAATCCCGCGGCCGATCATCAACCGCCGCAACGAAAACGGCGACGACAACCGTGAAGAAAGCCACGAAGAAGGCCACAAAAAAAGCAACGAAGAAAAAAGTGGCTGAGTGATTCACAGCATGGGCTTCTCCCGCAGCCTTAATATAAAAAGAGGAGAAGAAATCGAACCACGAATAGGACGAATCTTACGAACCAATCAAAGATGAGGCGAGCCGTATGGCGTCAGCCTTCGATTCTTAATGCGTCGAGAAAATCCTCTCACGCTGCGAGGATTTCAATCGCCTCGTGCGCATCTTCAGCGAATCGACATTGATCGCCGCGGATTCTCGATAGGCTAAGGTTTATCGTGCTTGCGAACGCCCGCTCGAGGCGCGTACCAGACCATGATTGTCGCAAAGACCACGACAAGAATGATCCAAAGATGACGGGAATGGAGCATCGACACCTCCGGTGTGTACCAAAGACTCAGCCGGTACAATATTAAGCGCGGATAGTGGCTGGCCGGCGCCGAGTATGCTGCTGCAAACTTGAAAGATCAATCATTGATTGCATTGATCATGACGGAGTTCGGTTTTCCACAAGCCGCTTGGTAAGCTGGGCTGAATCGACTATTTGCTGCCTGAAGCAACGAGTTCGACTTTGGTCGCGGTACCTAATGTCGAGGTTTCCATTTTGACCATTCCCGTAACGGGCACTTCCTTGGAAAGCCACATCTGGTATTCGCTGACAATCATCATGCCGTTTACCGTCGTGGTGTATTTCATTTTTGTCCATTTTGTTTCGACTTCTTTACCGCCAACTTTGATCTTCTCGGTACCTTCGCCGATCTTCTCGGATTTGGTGTTGTTTTGCTGGAGATTGGCGGCAGAAATGGCATCATACGGCTTGGTGAGGTCGACCTTTATCGTCTGGACCGGACCAACTGTCTCCTGGCCGAAGGCTGTAAACTTGGATGTGACTTCGTAGGTCACTTCCTGGTCACTTTTGGCGGTAATGACCATCCTGGTGGCACCTGCGACGTTTGGTCCAGTCATCTTGTATTCGGCCCAGTCACCAACTTTCGCCTTTCGGAACGGATTTTCATCGTCGGCTCCGTAAACGAACGAACCAAAGCAGGCCAGTTGAGCGGCAATCAAGATGAAACGCATTTGTTCTTCTCTATGGAGCAGGAGGAATGAAATGGGCATTCGAGAATATCAACGCAGTCAGATCTAGTCAAAGCGTCGTATCCGCGGCCCGCGTGAACATGCAGCATACCTCCCGGCGTGTGACGCGCAATTCGTCGTATGCATCACAAAATACGCTCGTCGCGGATCGTTGTTAATCATTTAGTTGGACTTATTCACTTTGAAAAAATTGTTTGGTTAATTCTCGCTGAACGTTGCGGTGTTATGGATAGTGACATTTCGAATCGCATCACAAGGCTCATCGGATGAGTGACAGTGTCAGCAACGGCCAAATCGTCATTGCGGGTGGGAGTGGATTTTTAGGTGTTTCACTGGCTACCTACCTGGCGGCGGCTGAAAAATCCGTCGTCATTCTTTCCCGCCATCAACCAAAACCGGACGGACCGTGGCGGCACGTGAGTTGGGATGGTCGGACTCTAGGATCGTGGCAGCGGGAATTGGACGGCGCAGCGGGATTAGTCAATCTGACAGGACGCAGCGTGGACTGCGTCAAGACCCCGGACCACCTGGACGAGATACTCCGTTCGCGCGTGGAAGCGAGTCGCGTATTAGGTCTTGCTGTTCGTTCTGTCGAATTCCCACCAGCGGTGTGGGTTCAGATGAGTACCGCACATATCTACGGGGATCCGCCGGTCATCGTCTGCAACGAAGAGTCGCCGCTTGGTTACGGACTGGCACCATTCGTCGGAAGGGCTTGGGAGGATGAGTTTCGTGCGAGCGCTCTTCCGTCACAGCGCCAAGTCGTCTTGCGGACGAGTTTTGTAATTGGTCGCGATCGAGGTGCGGGCGGTGGAGCTCTTGCCCGATTACAGCTATTGGCCAGACTTGGTTTGGTTGGGACCGTTGGGAGTGGTACGCAGGGGATGAGTTGGATTCATGAAACCGACATGAATCGGTTGTTCGAACGCGCACTGACCAAGTCGAGCATGCAGGGTAACTACATTGCATCGTCTCCCTATCCAGTCTCGCAGCGTGACTTTATGCTTGAACTGCGGCGAGCCATTGGCATGCCCATCGGTTTGCGAGCTCCTTCCTGGTTCGTTCGAATCGGAGCGTCTTTGCTTTTACGGACAGATCCAGAACTCGCCCTCTTCGGACGATATGTCGTCTCAAAACGTCTGCACGACGAACAATTCGAATTCCAGTTCCCCCGTCTCGATGAGGCCCTCGCTGATCTCCTGATGAAGCAGAAACGCAGGGGATAAATCTAATAAACGCGACTGCGATTCATCGTTTCTCATCACGTCTCGTTTTCCTGGGGCGACCACGTGAGTGAAATGTCGATTCCATTCCCAATTGCTCTGAACACAACGTTCGTCGAAATCGGCATGTCCGTTCTTTCGACCTCACCCCGATTTCCCTGATGAGCCAGAAAAAGTCCAAAGTTTTTTGATTCTTCGAAAATCGGCGTGACATTGTCGTTGATTATTCGCCACGATGCATGGTGAGCTATTTTTGATTGTGTTTCGTCACTGAGAACGCACCATGGAATTCCTCGGTTGCATCGGTTTGATTGTCCTGGTTTGGGTTTTCGCCGCTCCAATCATGTGCCTGATCATGTGGCAGCGAATCGCGGCTTTGGAGCAGCGTTTGACTCAGCTTTCTGAGCGGGCGACGCGTCACCAATCACTGCCAGTTCAAACGCTGGAAAGGCATGTGCTTCCATCAACGAAGTCGGCTGCAAATCTAGTTGAGGACGTTGTGCTGCCGCGAGAGCAACAACCCGTCGAAATCGCGGAATCTGATTTCGGCCCCGATCGAAAACATGCGTCGGCTCCCTCGGTTCAGGATGTCCAGCCGACATTGGTTGATTGGGTTCCCCTCGTTGTCAGTACTGAATCGCCCTCGCGTGAATCCATAGACCAAGCGGAAATGCCGACGACCGATCCTCTTTTTGAACTCCGCAACGCTCCACCGGAACCTTCCGTCGAACCTCATGCGGTGGCGGACCAACCCGATGGACCGCCGCCAGGGTCATCTGATCGGCCGTCGACGTCGACGCAGGAACTCGCAATGGCTGCCGATCAGATGCCGTCCAGAGTCTCGATTGAAGAAATTCTCGGGGGCAAGTGGCTGGCGTATGTCGGAGCAGTCGCCGTGATGATCGGAGCCGGGTTCGGACTCAAATACGCCATCGACAATCAATGGCTGGGACCAGCGGGCCGAGTGACCCTGGGCGTGATGACGGGATTGATCTCGTTTGCCGGCGGTGCGTTTGCAATGCGTAAAGAGTATCGATTTCTCGGCCAGGCGCTGACGGGCGCGGCACTTGGCGTCCTTTATTTGTCGTTCTTCGCGGCCTTCCATTGGTATCACCTGGTGCCCTACGAACTAGCGTTTGCGGGAATGGTGGTGACGACCATCGGTGGCCTGGCTTTCTCGCATGCTTTCGATTCGCAGCCCACCGCGGTGCTTGGGATGATCGGCGGCTTTCTGACGCCTGCCATGCTGCCGCCGGCCACTGGATCTGCCTGGGAATTGTTCCCCTATCTTTTGCTGCTCGACATTGGAGTACTCGGTGTTTCAAGTCTTCGTCGATGGACGGGGCTGCAAGTCATGGTTTTCTTTGGAACAATCTTCACGTGGTTGATCTGGTACGACAACTATTATTCGCGAGAAGATTTGCTGCTCACCTTGGGGTTTTTGACGACATTCTTCGCGTTATTCGCAGCACTCAGCGTGATCCATAATATCGTCCAGAAACGTGTGGCCGAAGCGGCCGACTTCTTTCTGATGCTCGCGACGCCCGTTGTTTATTTTGCGACGTTGTACTGGCTGACCTATGAAATCTGGCCGTATGAGCAAGGAATCTTCGCGCTGGGATTGATGGCCGTCTATACATGGATGGCCATCTTTGCAGCAGGATTGAATCCGGCCGGAAAATCTGTGATTGCGGCGCTCTCTGGTCTCGCCGCGACGTTTCTCGTACTGGCCCCACCGCTCAGTTTGACGGGCCATTGGGTCACCGTCGCCTGGATTGCCCAAAGCATCTTGCTCGTCGAGCTCGGGCTGCGATTTGAATTGAAGAGTCTGAAATGGACCGGGCTCTCGTTGCTGGCGAAAGTCCAATGTATTCTGGTCATCTATGCCATTGGCACATTGGTTGATCCGATCGACTTTCAAACGGCGTTCGTCCGACAAAAATTGCACCTGATCGCCGCGCATCACGAGGCTGCTCTAGCATGGACGAACATCTTCAACAACCGTTCCTATAGTTACCTGATCGACATGTTCGGAATGGGATTGCTGGCATGGGAATACCGCCGTCGGACCCAGTCGAACATCGCGGACGATGGGATTGGTCCCCGTCAACGGGATATCGAACTGGCCCTTGCCTCCAGTGTGCCGGTTGTCGGACTGTTACTCGGCTTGCTTGAAATATTTGTCTGGGGTGTGATGCGCCATTGGCACGTTACCGCGATCTTGAGTGCCTGTTCGATCTGGACGTCGATCGTGGCGTCAGTTGTGGTCGGATGGAGCCTTCGCGTTGGACCACGTGGCATTGAACGAATGGCCTGGCTGTTCTTCGGTATTCTGGCGGTTTTCCTCGGAATTGATGCCATTTGGACGCATTTTGGCCTGGAGTCGAGCGTGCAAGACCGCGAGCAAATTGCGTTTCCACTCTGGTTACTCAACTCGCGTGGTCTCGCGTTTTTCTCAGCGATGGCAGCATTAACCTTCACGGCGGTCATGCATCATTTGCAACAGCGATCTGGCGACGACAGCGGCCTGTCGGTCGATTCTGAACGGGCGGGTCCTATTATTCGACTGGATCGACTTTTTGGGTGTCTGGCCTATTGGGTGGGCCTCATTATGGTCTTGCTGGAAACCTATGTCTGGGGCTTCAGCCATCATTGGCCACCAGGAAACATCCTCAGTGCCATGGCTTTTTGGATGTCAGCTTTTGCCCTGGGACTCGTGCTGTGGGAAACCAAATGGCTGCAGTTTCCATGGAGATTTCATCGCACCAACAATCCTGGCGGCGTGACTTTGTCGTCGACCGACACGGCGGATTCCTCGTCCCAGAAAAAATCGATGGAGATGGTGTATGCGATTTTCCAATTGCTGGGAGCGATTCAGGTGATCAATGCGTGTGTCACCATCACTGCTCTGGAAAAGCCCTCGAATGAAGAAGGAGCGATGTGGTTATTGAATGTACGGGGTCTTAGCCTGTTAGCCGCAGTGATCGTAACAACGATCTCAGCTCGCTTGTTTCAACGAAGTCCACTCGCAAAGCAAAGCGCGATCTCGCTGCAACTTGGATCTGCAAGTTTCCTGGCCGGCCTGACGACCGTGCTGCTGGAGACATTAGTGTGGGGCGTGGTTCATCACTGGCGACCAGGAACGATACTGAGTGCCTCATCAATGTGGACGGCAGCCTTTTCGGCAGGCCTGATCGGATGGCGAGTTCGCTGGGGATCTCGAACACTCGACAATCTGGTCATTTTCAGTTTTCAACTGCTCGGAGCGTTTTTGCTATTCAATTCGATTGGCAGCTTCGCGCATGCTGGATACTTGCGCCAGACTCAACTCGATCCGATCAATGAATTGTGGTTACTCAATCCTCGAGGCTTCGGCTTTCTGTTGTCGGTCGGAGTCGCCACTTTTGCGGCAGTGCTGTACCAATCTCTCGGAGCGGAGTGTGACGTACCGAACGGCCATTCCAAAACCGCCTGGGATGCCGAACGACTGGCAACCCGATTCGCTGTTGTCGCATTACTGGGTGGTTTGATTCTGGTTTTGCTGGAGACTGCTGTTTGGGGGATGCCACGTGGCTGGAGATTCGGAACATTGATCAGCTGTTCGGCGATGTGGACCTCAATCTTCGCGGGCTGTCTGGCGATCTGGGTTGCCCCGGGAAAGAGCCGTGAATTGGATCGGTTGGTGATCGGTGTTTTTGTCGTGTTGGGAGCAATGATCGTCGTGGCTGGCATCGTCCCGTTTGAAAAGGGGCTCAATAGTAACTTTCGTGGCGAAACGTCTGTTGAATCAGAATGGTGGTTCTTGAATCCTCGTGGTCTGGGATATCTGCTCGGGATTGCCGCAACGGGTCTGGCAGCGTCAACGTACCGCCGCATCGAATTGCAAACACTGCCAAAAGGAACCGGCGACGATCTGACATTGAGCCAGATTCTGGGCGTTAGTGCGTACCTCGCAGGACTGGCGCTGATCACAACCGAAGCGATTTCCCAGGGAACGATCCGCCATTGGTTGACGGGGACGAGCCTCGCAGTGACGATTGCCTGGACACTGTATGCAACGGGCACTCTCATCGCAGGGATCTACTGGCGAGCCGCCACGGTGCGTGTGCTCGCGCTGCTATTACTGGTGCTGACAATCGGAAAGGTCTTCTTGATCGACATCTGGCATCTGGAAACGGTCATCCGGGTCTTTGCCTTCTTATCGTTGGGCGCGGCCCTGATGTTGGTGTCGTTCCTCTATCGACGATTCCGCGATCGCATTCGCGCCTGGGTGATACCGATTGAGTAGTGTGTCAGGGGAAGGGCACGAGGCATAGCACGCTCGTTGTTGGTCAGTTTCGTGGAGCAGGGGATTGGGAGCAAAAAAGCTGCTAAGTCCCGTGAATGCAACTGCGACACACTCTTTCACATTATCTCTCGTGTTGCTTGGTGATTACTGATTTCGTCCGCCAATGACGGTCGTTTCGACGTTCGATGGGAGCGGAAAGAGGCCGCTTTTGGCGGGAGTCATCAACCTTTTGGCGGCGACGGCGGCGAATATCACAGTCGGTGGACTTCAGTCGAGCGGAGCGTCATGATGTTTTGCAGATTGGACTTCTCCCCTTCCAGCGATCCGAAGAACGAACAAGGTTGATATGGAAACGCCAAAAGTTTCAATTGCGTTGTTTCTGGTCGCCTCACTTCTCGGGGCAATTGGGCAATTTCTGTACAAGTCCGGAGCCGACGCGGCCACGGGCTCGCTTGCAAGCTATCTGCTCAATCCTAAGCTTGTCGGGGGCATCGTCTGCTATGTTGCCGTGATGGTGTTATTTGTCGCAGCCTTCAAACGCGGCGGATCGCTGACGGTCTTGTATCCTGTTTATGCGACGACGTTCATCTGGGCGGCGATCATCGCACTGATTGCCTACGGAACGCCTATACGTTTGGTCAACGTGGCCGGAATGATTTTAATCATCGGCGGCATGTACCTGATGGGGCGTTGATGATGGATGACTCAGAAACCGAATCCGGTTCAGGCGCCGAACAGGTCTCGCCGGCTGAGCCACAAACTGCGATCGCCCCGGAGACCCTAACGGAGCCAGCGGCTCGCCGTCCGTTGAAGACCCGGCAATGGCCGTTCTTTCAATGGCTCGCGGCCACACTGGCCAAAAGCGATGTGACTCCGAATTCCATCTCGGTCGCCAGTATCTTTGCCAGCGTGGCGGCCGGGTGCTGTCTGGCGGCGACGGCTCATGTCCCTGACGG
>Ga0181528_10002318_pt1 | contig 11675 bp, 7 predicted proteins | sample PEATcosm2014_Bin_47_FD_119742 | JGI IMG/M metagenome (GOLD analysis project Ga0181528, IMG submission 119742) | Peatland microbial communities from MTU Mesocosm Facility, Houghton, MI, USA - PEATcosm2014_Bin10_10_metaG | ecosystem: Environmental > Terrestrial > Soil > Wetlands > Peat | place... | reverse complement strand
GACGAAGCCCCGCCGAGCGAAACGATTGAATCATTTACCATCATCACGCGGGCGGCAAACGAGGCGATTGCGCCGCTACACGACCGGATGCCGGTCATCATCGCGCCGAGTCATTACGGCTGGTGGCTGAAAGACGACGACCCGCGCAGCGAGTCGCACAAAATGGCTTTGGAGCGAGCGCCCGACGACCCGCTGAAAATCTATCCCGTCAGCGATCTGGTGAACAGCCCCAAGACCGATGACCCGCGCTGCATAGAGCCGGTGCAGATTGACCGAGATATGTTCGAGCGGCAATGGTGGGGGGATTCGTGAATCGCCATAATCAAGAACCGACCTCTTTCCGTTTGCGGAGTAAGTGCGGGGTAACTCCAACCCACCGGCAGAGTTCGGCGTGCGCCATCTTGCCATAGCCGATGGGGCGTTTGGTCGGTGTCAGGTTGCCATTATTGAGGGATTCGAGGACGGCTTCCTTCGTGGCGGGGATGCCGGCGTATTTCAAGATGTGGTTCGCCCGGTAGGAAAGGCCGTTGGCGCGGTAGGTTTCCAAATAGGAGCCTTTCCTCGGAACTGTCGCTGGATCAACGCCAGCCCACTCGCATAGATCCCGGTGCGCAAAGATGCCGTAGGTGGGCGGATAACAATGAGGGTAAAGTTTGCCGGCGCGCAGCGCGCTGGCGATGGCTTGTTTCTCGACGGTAAACCCGGCTTTGGCCAGAAGGTGATTGAGCCGGTTGGACAGGCCGTTGGGTGGAAATTGGATTTTACGGCGGGCAACCTGATAAATCTGTGCGGCCCGACAAGCGGAGCGGCCAAACCGGTCACCGATTTGCTGGAAGGTCAGTTTTTTCTTGTCCCGCAAGCGGAGCACGAGCGCCTCGCGTCTGGCCTGGAATGATTTAGTCTGGCTCATGGAAGCGAGGGATGGACAGGCGGCGGGCACTTCACTCGGCCATGTTCGTAACAGCTGCAGAAGACGAATCCCTGAAGTTTCATTGGATCGAGATTATTGCTGATTGGTTGTAACCTGCTTTACCGGCATTAGAACTTTGGCGCGGATTAGTTCGCGGAAATGCTCGGAGAGTATTTCGACGGTGGCATATTCCCGGACCAACATACCGAGTTCCATGTTTCGGTTGAAGGCATCGTCGGTCAGATTGGCGCTGCCGATGATTGCAATGTTGTCAACAATCGCACATTTCATGTGCAGTTTGCCGGGGCGGCCGGCCTGATTGCGTTCCCGTTTGGTAAGCGGCCAGTAATAGAGGTGGGTTTTGGCGGCGGGAACATTACGAAAGGCGGCGATGGCATCCCGCGTCAATTGCCCTTCCGATTCATCCTCGCTTTCGACAATCAAGGTTAGCTCAACACCGCGGTCAACGGCCTGGATTAAGTGGTCGCAAAGATGACGCACGCGATGGGCGGCGAATGTCACCAACACAATTCGTTTTTTGGCCCTTGAAATCAAGTCATAGAGGACTTGGTCAATGCGGCGGACGGGGAACCGGCCATTGGCTGGTCCAGTCCAGATGATTTCTGTCAATGGTGCGGTGTCTCCTGCTAGACAATCCACCGCGGTCATCGCCACGGCGATTTCATTCCACTTGGCACTGCCGGATTTACGAAACGCTTCAGACAGAAGCCAGGCGGCGTCCTGACTCAACAGCCCCGCGGTGGCTTTGCGGATGGTCGCGGCATCCGGGCTGACACTCATTTCGGCCAGTTTGGTGGCGAGCTTTTGCCACTCGCCTGAGGACATGCGGCGGCGGGCGGCGGAAAGCGCGTGAATTAGGTCGGGTGACACCATGCGATTTAGACTCCGTTGAAAAACTCCACCGACCTCGCGGCGAATGTTCCGACGAGCGTGGAACGGTCGAGGAAACGGTTGCCTTTTTCACAGGAAGTTTCGGGTGCGAAAAGGCAGGCGTGGCAGCACGCACCATGGATGGATCGTCCGTCGGGCACGGGCGAGTGCTCGGCGCAAAGCGGGTCAGAGCCGCAGATGCGCATGGATTCCAAAGCGTTTTGAATCTGGCGTCCAAGTGTGACGGGCTGGCCGAGTTGAACCAAACCACCGAGCGTGCCCTCGCTGTCGGATGCCGCGGTGTAGATTAGGATGCCGGCCATCGGGCCGTATTCCTGTCCGGCCGTCCGGCAGTAGAGCCGTTCGCGCACGCTGGCCGCGGTGTAACCACATTCCAATGAAATTTGCCGCATTAAGGAGTGGGACAATGAATGAAGGAGAACAAAACGGATGGCCGGAAATCCTGTTTCCGGCGGGTTTTGTTTGCGCAAGGTGCGCCAACCTTTGTGCGCCGCAAAAAATTCCTGCTCCAATTGCCGCACGGCGGGTTGCTGTTCCCATGCTTGAAGCGCACTTTCCTTAAAGCGGAGGAAGATGCCCTCGCCGCGGACTTCGGACGCAGGCAACCAAGTGGGACTATGCCGACTCAACGGAGTTTGGCGTCCATCGTCCACATACGCAGCATCCGCGAAGTCGCCTTTCGATTCGATGCGTGTGAATGCGAGCAGTGCGCGGACTTCCCGCAGTTTTTCCAACAAGAGGGTGTCCTCAAAAAATTGGTTGAAACCGGTGGGCGGCGGCACGCGAGTCACGCGAAAATCCTTGGTGGGCGGTGCGGGCGGATTTTGGGTGAGGAGCGCCCATTCGGCGATTTTGAGATCGGGTTCTTCCCCGCTGTCGCCAGCATCACCTTGTTTTTGCGCTTGGATGGCAGCCCAAATTTGATCGGCGGTGAACTCGGCAAGCTCGGGCATACGCGAGGGCGCGGCGACGTAGGCCACAACTTCAAGCGATGGAACTTCCTTCAATGCCGACCAGTGGTCTGCGATGCGCAACGTCAATTTGTCCTGGGTGGTCGGCGGCAGGGACAAGGCGGACATGACGAGCGGAAACCAACTGTTGGATGAACCCAGCAGGATTGTGCGGGCAGTTTCGTTACAGCCGTTGGGATCCGTCCGGCGCAAATGCGGATGATGGCCGGTGCATTGAATGGCAAACGTATCGCGGTCAAAAGCGTCCGCCATGCGGCGCTCCACACCACATTCCAAGCATTTGACAATAATGTCAGAGGCGTCGCCGGCGGCACCATACTCACGCAAGGTCAGGCGTGATGGTTTGCATGGGACGTTTTGTTTATGCACATATTGAACCCACGGAAAGTCCGTCAAATGACCCTCGCGACAGGCGAGCAGGAAACGCACCGCGAACGCGGTGGGCGGGTGGGCCGGGGATTTGGCGCAACTGCCATGGACGTATCGCGTTTTATCAGGCCGCCATTGATCCTGAACAAGATTGAAAATTCCTGAATCAATCGTGGCCAACGTGTCGCAGATGGGACAACGCAACCATCGCGGAAAGGGCGCGACCGGCACGCCGATGGCCGCCGCGGTCGGGTCGCGGCTGTCATCATCAAATGACATGGGCGGCAAGTGCAATTTCTTCACCTGCGGGCCAAGCCGCCGCTGGATTGCGCCCAGCAACCGTTCTTCAGTGATTTCCGTGCAATAGCGCGTGTCCCAATCATCCAGGCCGAGAATCAGGGCCGAAGTTTTCGGGAGGTCGAGCAATGCGCCGACACCAAAGGTGTAAATAAGTTGGCTCGGTCTGAGATCGCCTAGTTCGTTCATATAATGTCTTTGCGTAGCCCCGTGGGATTTTGGTCGAGGATGAGGGAGACAGTTCCTTCCACGTCCCGCAAGCTGTTCAAACAGGTGAATTTTTCCCAATCGGTCGGGCCGGGCTGCTTGAGCAAGCCGACGACACCATTGGTGTCATCCCGGTAGCCGAGCCGGTGGTCGGTCTGGTTGTGGACACGACTCAGCCAAAAGTCGCGCCGCTCCATCAACATCTGGCGGACGAGTATGCCAACGGTGGGATCACCCAAGGCTTGCTCGGCGCGGGCGACAATTTGGTCAATGACTCCCGGCATCTCCGGGTCGGTATCCGACAACTCGCCGGCCCTGGCGTTGGCGTTCAATCGCTGATCGCGCAAGCGCATGAGCGCCACCAGCACGCCGGACAAGCCGCGGTCAAGCGCGCGGGCCGAGAACGGCGTGACCGAGAGGGCTTCGACGTGTTTGTAAAACGTCTCGTGGTAATGCTCGAATGTCTCGTAATGGGAGAGGTCGCGTGGCCGCGCCCAATTGAACAACGTGATGACAAGGCCCGGCCCGGAGCGTGAACGCCCGACACGGCTGGTGGCCTGAATGTATTCCGACGTGGTCTTGGGCTGGCCGGCAACGGCCATAAGGCCAAGCCGGTCAATGTCCACGCCCACGGAAATCATGTTGGTGGCAAGGATCGTGTCGAACGGTCGGGTGGTCGTCGGATGGCCTGCCTTACGGTCAACTTCGCGCTGCGCGTCGCGCGCCTTATCAAAGCTCGCTTCGAGACGTTCGAGAATCTTCGGGATGTCCGTGCCGGATTTGCGGGATGTGAGTTCCTCGACCGCGCCGAAACGAATCAGACGCTTGGCCAAACCGCGCTGGTCGGCGTCGCGCAAGCGGGCACGAATGTCATCCTCGACCAAGCGCCGCGTCCCGGCGAGTTCGCGGATGGAATTGAAATAACCGGCGAGCGTCATCCACGGGTCGGCCAGGCTGTCATATTTGTCGAACAACTTTTGCGCAGAAGCCAGCAGCGCCACATAAACACGAATCATCGCCGCGGGATAACGCCGGCCAAAAGCACAGATGCCGACGTAACGCCGCCCCGGATACGGTTCACCCGCAGGGCGCTGGATGGCAAAAAAGCTGTTCGTGATGGAAGTGCCCTGCGGCGGAAACACGTCGAGCTGGCGCAAAAAAAGTTTTCGCACTTGATCCGATGCCCGGCGAATCGTAGCTGTGGATGCGATGACCTTGGGGCGCACGCGTTTCCCGTTCACCATCCACGAGCACATTTCATCCACCGCGGTTTCGTAGAGGGCGACCATCGAACCAAGCGGGCCGCTGATTAGATGCAACTCGTCCTGGATGATCAAATCCGGCGGACGCAACGGGCCGTGCGGCTGGCGCTTTACTGCTGGATTCCCATTGCGCGCCGGATGATTGCCTTTGTCGTCCTCTTCAATTTCCGGCGAAATAAATCCGTGACGAAGGCAAAGGCCGTCCAGTTGCCCGAACAAATGCTGCGTTTCGCCTTTCCACGGCATCTGCGCGAATTTGTCAACCGTGGCGATGAGCAGCGATGGCGGGCGGCGGTAAATATCCTCGTCCACCACCATCACCGGCAATCCTTCCTTGGGCGACTTGGCTTCTGAAAATTCGCAACTGCCGGTGGCGTCGCCGCAATAGGTCACGCACCGCCCGATTTCGCTCGGCGGCTCATACACCTTGACGTGGTGAGAATAAATTTCGCGCCCGCACCAGGGACACGAAACGATTTGATGCGGCGTGCCACTGATGCCGGGACGCCCGCCGACGTTTCCTTGGCGCAACGACTCCGCGGCCTGACTCAGCGTGTTGGGCGTGGCCTTGCTGCCGACCCAAAGGCCGAGCCGAAAATGTGTCGTGCCCCACTTGGCGGTGTCCGCCTTGCGGATGGTTTCGCACGCGCAAAGAAGCGCCGCCGCGCGTTGAAATTGTTGCAGCGTGAGCAGGCGCAACGTGTAACGCATCAGCACGGCGATGCCGTGGTCGCCGGGGCGGCCTTCGATGTCCTTTTGCAGCCGGCGCAAGGCGAGCACATAGGCGGTGAGGCCGAGATAGGCTTCCGTCTTGCCGCCGCCGGTCGCGAACCACAACAAATCCGCCACGGCGTCGGTTTCATGGCTGCGGTCGGGATGATCGAAGCATGTGACGCTGGGCAGGTTGAGCAAAACGAATGCGAGCTGGAAGACACGCCACGTCCGGTTTTCCGGCACATCAAAAGGTTCAACGGGCGATCCGACTTCAATTTCCTTTTTGCGGATTTTTCGCGCGTAGGTGGAATGGACGCGCTGCTGCCACATGGCCTGGTTCGCAAACCGAAAGGAATCTTCCGCGAACGGGTCATTTTCAATGAGGTCAATCCCCTCCGCGATGCGAGTGCAGGCCCTTGCGCAGCGTTCCACCGCCCGTTGCGCCGCGGCCTGGTGTTCGGCCAGCCGTTCGGCGGGATTGGAAATTTTGCCAGTCTCCTTCTGAATCCAACTCGCGTAAGCGTCTTTTAATTTGCGCAGCGTCGCCAGCAAATCCGCCTTGGTCATCTGCGCCAGTTCCTTCATGTCCAGAACCACGCCGGTCAGGTTGGCGTCGTCTGCGGGCGTGGGCGGCGTTTGCTGCTCCACTTCCGCCCGCGGGACAAATTCCGTTTCCACCATGAGCGCCTTGGTAGCCTCCGGCGCGGGAAGCGTGACGTGAACCGCCCCGCCATGCCCGACCGCGAACTCCAGCCGGTGACGATAGAGCATTTCCAGCGTCTCGGTTTCTTCGCGCGTGATGGGATCCATCTTGGTCAGGTCGTGCTGCCAATCGCGGCGCTGAATAATGATCGGCTGCGGCGGCACGGCGGCATCCAGCACCCACATTTTCGGCTGGAACACCCAAGCCTCATCCTTTTTGCGATCCTGTTCCGGCTGCGTGTTGACAAGGAACACCGTGATGACCCAGCCGCGGGCGGTCTGGCGCATTTTGCCCTGCACAATCATCGCGGGGTCGGTGTCGGGCCGCGGTTGCAACGGGCCGAACATTCCATTTTTGAGCGGCACGGGCAACGGATCGCCGGTGAAGGGTGTGCGTTTCCAAACGCTGGCCTCTGCGCCGGTCTTTTTGTTGATCTGCGTGGCGCTCTTGATGCGGCGGTAGCGTCCCCATTGGGTTTTGATGAGGATGGCCCTGGCCTCGCTCTCGACAACGAAACTCAGGCCGATGGAATTGGGAAAAAATGTGGTGGCCGTCGGCGTCGAGGCATCCGTCTTGCCCACTTCGGGATCGTCCTTGCCGTCCGTGCCGAGATTGTCCTGCTCCTCGGCTTCGACGGGTGAGGACTTGGGTGCGAGCATCCCGACGAGGTAGCGGCTGGTGACGCGATCCTCGCGCTGATCCAATTCTTCATCCGGCCCGCCCGCCGGGCCGAGCAGGTCGTTCACGATCATCTGGGTCAGCTCGTCGCGGATGGCGTAGGGCGTGATGGGCGGCAACGCAGGCGGCGTAGTGGGCAAAGTTGTTTGCATTTTAAGAAGATGTTTTTTTTACCAAATACGTTGCGAGACTTCCGGCTAGTCCTACAACTAACTCTGCCTCACGACTGTCAATGGCCTGACCTTCGCGGACGTGGCGTGCCTGCTCTGATGCGTAGCCCCAGATTTTCTCGACACCGGTATCCAGCGGCTTTGGCAACAAACCCGGATTCCGCTTTATCAGTTCTCCCAGCGTCGCTTTTTGATTGCCGGTCACGTCGCGAGCAACGCATTCCAGCGCGGCCATCGCGTGCTGAATCGCGCCGGTGATGTCCGGCGTCGGACGCTTTGAGAGGTCATGCAGCGCCTCGTGTAGTTCGCGTTGGGCAACTGAACGTCCGGTCTCCTGCGTGACGGCGATGGCCGTCCGCACTGATTGCTCAAAAGATTCCTCGCCTCGGATTTCGATTCGTCCGTCAGCCAGTTGCCAGCCCACTCCCTTGCGACGAAACGCATCGTTTAATTTATCTGTAAATTTTACAACCGCGAGATTGTCACGTTTACCAAGCTCTTTAACTATCTCCTCAATAAAGTCGTAAACTTGGAACCACTCAGCATTGGCAAGCAGTCCTTGCACCTCGTTATCAACATTAGGGAATTCGCTCCAGTTGCTTGGGTCTGGTGATTCGAGGAGTAAATCGCAAATCAACTCTCTCAAGCTTGACGGGCTTAACCCGACATCGTAGGCGATGCGGATTACAATACTCCGCAGCCAGGCGGGCGCTTCACTGCGAACCGAAATCGGCGCATCGGGCTGTTCCAAACCATGACGTTTTGAAAATGTGCTCATGTGGCGTTTAAGATGGCCGGGGTTTGGCCGGGTTTGGCCGGATTGAATGCCGGAAACTCGTGAGCCGATTCCTCAAAAATGAATAAACCCCTCTATTTACAGGCAAAAGCTGCGTGCTGCTGAAATGAAATCGAAGGCAGCACATGGGCGTTCATTCTGGCCGGGTTTGGCCGGGTTTGGCCGGTTGCCATGCTTTCGGCGTGCGCCGGAACACCGTCGTCGGGCCATCGCCTTCGCGCTCCAGCCATTCGCCGTCCACGAGATTGCCGAGGTCACGGCGTCCCTGTCGCTCGCTCACGGTCATTCGCTCGCAATACTCCGGCAGACGAATCGTTTCGCCGGGCTTTAACTCGCTGGCTATTTTTTGTTCGCGCAAATTGAGCTTGGCCGTGCCTTTCTTTGCCTTCGAGAAGAAGGTCAGTGTCACACCCGTCTCATCTGCCTTCCACTTTGGCCAATCCAATCCAGCTTCCGTGCAGGCCGATACAATTTTCTGTGTGCCGCGGCCAATTCGTTCCATGTAACCGTGCAGGAAAAACACTTGGGCTATGTCTGGGTTGCGCGGCATGGACGGATGCTCCTTTGTCAGGTCGCCTATCTTCAATCCGGCGGGCAACGTCCCGGAGTTCCAAATCACCAACCGGCTCGGATACACATCCACAGATAGGCCGCCGCTGAAATTCGCGTAATCGCGATGGACAAATGCGTTCACCAAGCCTTCGCGCAACGCCGCTTCGGGATAAGCAGGACGGTCAATGCGCTGCAACCCCTGTTTGAAGGTGGCCGACACCGTCAGATGCTTCCTGAGCATCGCAAATACTTCGTCAAGCATCAGCAATGCCGGACCTTCAAGCTGCTGGTTGTCAATGAAGTCACCGCCTTTGTCGGTCTCATACACCGTGACCCGCACCCGCACTTGCGGAAATTGTTGCGCCGGGTTGTCTCCAAACAAAACTTCCGCGGCATTCGTAATCATGCCGTCGCGAAACAGGTTCAACGCAGTCAATATGCTTTCCAAATTTTTCCCCAGCGAGAGATTACGGTTCACAAGGGCGTGACGCGCGACGCCATGAATCACGCCTTCCGCCAGCCGGTTCAACCCTGCGCCGGGAATCAATCGCCGTTCCCACCGTTCCGTTTCACGGAAGCCGCCTTCCACCAACGCGCGAATTTCATCCGGGCTGGCGGCTGTCGTGGCGGTATTCTTGCGTAAGTAAATTGTTCCACCCACCGTGTAAGGCCGGTCGCGGCCAGCGGGCACGTCCACCAAACAATAGCCTGCGCCTGTGCGTTCAATCGGTGTCACCGACCAGAGCGCCGGAGGATGCAATTTTTCCCGCAATTCCGATTCGATGGCCTTGACCAGTGCTGCCACGGGTTGCGCCCCCGACTCCACCAGCACCGTGCCGCCCTCCGCGTTCAGGAACGCACACGCAGCTTGGGCAACATCCGCCATCGCTGCGCCCACCGACAGATGCTCGAAATGCCGCGACTCCATCCGGCGCAACAACGAGGTCAATTCCTGATCCAAACTCACGACCGACCTCCTTTCTTCAGTTGCTCACGGGCGGTGAGCGCGGCCAAAGGCTGGTCTTTGATAAACTGGACGGCATCCGCGTAACGGAGGAACTGCGAGACGACAAAGATGTTTGCATCCTGCGGCGTGGCGTAGGGCTGTGCCCAGTTTCCGCGCCGGTCGCGCAGCTTCTTCTCCGCCTGAATCACTTCTTCATACACGTCAATGACGCGCAAATCGTCCACCAAATGCTTGCTGGCGAGCTTCAACTTGCCGCGTTCGGCGGAAGTTTTGTAGCCGAGTTCGCGCAGCAGGCTGCGGGCGAAAATCAAATCGTGATGCGCCAGAAACCAGCGGGGAATTGGACGTTTCAACGCCGCAGTCACTTCTTGATGCGTAATGGACGGCCCGCCATCTTCCTGGTCTTTGCCGCTGCCATATTTCGTTGTGAGAATGCCCAGAAACAAATCGCATTTCTCCACCGCCGCGAGACAGTTCTCGAAATTCGATTTTTGCGAATCCACCGGCACAGTGCCTTTGTGCGACATCCAGACGGTGAACCCCGCGCCATTCAGGATGCCAAAAATTTGCTCCAGCAATTCCTCGATGCCATACACGGTGGACGACACCATGATGATTGGTTTGCGTTTTGTTTGGGCTGGCTCGCGCATGTTTCGTGGATTAAAACAAATCTCCCTGCGGCGGTGAAATCAATTCGCATTGCTTGGTTTCGGGAAAATTGTTTTGCAGTTTGCAAATCATAAATCAATTCCAAGGAATCTTAGTCCCGGGTCCGAGGCATTGAGCACGGGGTCAAGAATGCGATCAGGTTTCAAATCTGACGGTGGCGTTTCAGTCGTCGTCACGATGTATTGAAATGCCGGCTCGCCGTCGCACGCTCCCTCAAGCATTTGCGCCGCGCGAAATAGTGAGTGGTATATGCCGATGGCAAGATCGGACTCGCGCGGACTATCGTGGACGATGAAACGAGGGTGATGAGCCCGTTCGGACGTCATGCCCAGGGCAAGGCAGGCCAAGTCGAACGCCAGAAGTTTTGACAAGTTGAGCGCCGCGCTTTTGCGCCGCCCGTGATAAGTAAGGTCTGGCTCGATGCCCTTGCCAAGGTGAACCTCACCCTTCACCTGATCACCTAAAAGTTTTTTCGCCAAAGCGTCGAATAGCAGCCCGAAATCAGTCACGACTTCGCGGTGGGCTTCGGCCATGACGGTGATTTCCTTGTCCAACTCAGTTTTGCGGTCGTCAAGGTTCTTGAGCGATGCAGTGAGCGCGGTGGATTCTTCGCACGCCTTCCGATATGCCGCCAGTGCATCGCGAATTTCCTTGGCGCGCGTGGCGGGTGCGCCGAGTCGCTTGCGTTCAGCCTCGACAAACGCCTTCACGTTCTTCTGAAAGTCGCGGGCCTCTGTTTCCGCCCTGTCCGCCGCGGCAAGAACTTTCGATTGTTCGGTGAGAAGAGTTTGCAGCCGTTGAATTTCGCGGCGTTTTTCAGCCTCCGCAGCATCGTCACGATCCTCTTGCTTAAAAATGGCTTTTTCCGTTTTTGGGTCGGTCGCAGGCTCAAGAAAATGTGGACACTTTAGGTCTTCGGCTTCTTTCTTCGTTCGATTGCACAAGCCGCGCAGTTCGCCGATGGCTTTCTCGACCGCCGCCAGTTCGGCGTTCATGTCGCCATTATTGGATTCCAGCTTGGTCGGGCTTGGTGGAACTTCCGGTTTGCCTTCCAGTTTTTGGAGGTCTGCACGAATGCGATTGGTAATCGCACGTTGAAGTCGCGCCGTCCCCGCTTTTTCCACCACACGTTGCTCGGCCGCCTTTTCCTCGTCCTCCAATTTTGCTTCACGAATCGCCCTCGCCGCCTCCAGTTCTGAATTCTTTGCCTGAGCCTCCACTTCATTAAGCAAAATCAGGTCATTCGGCGCATCGTCAGCTTTCCCGCCAAGAATTTCATCCAACCTCTTGTTCAATGCCGATTCCAAGCCCTCACGGGCACGGGAACGAATGAAGTCCAGCGGCACACGATCTGTCAACTTTGCGGTGTGGTCGGCTGTGACTTGTGCTCGCTCCCGGTGTCGGTCTTGTTCCTTTTCCTCAACCAAGCCCATCACCAGACGGATGAGATTTTCGCGGTCCACGGCGGAAAGGTCTTGGCCCACGGGCTCGCTCGCGG
>Ga0181528_10002314_pt1 | contig 11677 bp, 12 predicted proteins | sample PEATcosm2014_Bin_47_FD_119742 | JGI IMG/M metagenome (GOLD analysis project Ga0181528, IMG submission 119742) | Peatland microbial communities from MTU Mesocosm Facility, Houghton, MI, USA - PEATcosm2014_Bin10_10_metaG | ecosystem: Environmental > Terrestrial > Soil > Wetlands > Peat | place... | reverse complement strand
TTTCTTCCTTAAAAGGTATGGCAAGACGGCCAAATCGGGGGGATGTTCTATATTATGAAATAGCAAAGGATGATAACGGAAAATATAAAGCTATTAATGCTCGTATAGAAGGGGTGCCGGTTGTTTCCCAGCCGGCGTCTTCAAAAAAATTATGGTTTTGGTTATCGGGTGTGATTTTATTATTGGCCAGTGCAGCAGCGGCTACCTATTTATATCAACCTTAAAAATCCCATACCATTTGTTAATAATAATTTAAAAAAATTTTCAACATAACGGTATAAATATGGAATTATTACAGCATCTGTTAGATATTTTCTTACACATCGACAAACATTTGGCCAACATCATCAGCGAATATGGCGCCATGACTTATGCGATTCTGTTTGTAGTAATTTTTGTTGAAACCGGTTTTGTGGTGATGCCTTTCTTACCCGGAGATTCTTTATTGTTTGCTGCCGGCGCTTTTGTCGCCATGGATGCGTTAAATCTTTATGTTCTACTGGGCTTGCTGTCCGTAGCAGCTATTGTAGGTGATACCGTTAATTATCTGATTGGCCGGTATCTGGGGCAGCGGGCTTATTCAATTAGTTGGATTAATCATAAACATTTGGATAAGGCTCAGGCTTTTTATGAGAAATACGGCGGCAAGACTATTGTTCTTGCACGCTTTGTTCCAATCATTCGGACTTTTGCGCCATTTGTGGCAGGTATTGGCCGTATGCCTTACAGCTATTTTATTACCTATAATATGCTGGGAGGCGTAGCCTGGGTGTTGATTTGCGTTGTATCAGGCTATTTCTTCGGCAATATTCCAGTAGTTAAGAAAAACTTTGAGTTGGTCATACTGGCGATTATTTTAATTTCGATTTTACCTATCATGATTGAATTTTTTAAATCCCAAAAGCAGGAAAATACTCAAAAATAAGCTATGAATATGAGTGATTCTCAAAAATGGCTGATTTTAACTTTTACCGCGTTAACGGGATGGCTGTTGTATGAGCTTGCTCCCATCCTGATGCCATTTGCAGTTGCAACCGGTTTGGCTTATCTGGGAGACCCGCTGGTAGACAGACTGGAAACTGTTCGAATCCGTTCATTTCGGCTAAACCGGACATTATCGGTTATGGTGGTGTTTTTTGGCATCATCTTGGCTATTGCCGCCATTTTAATCGTAATCATTCCGGCAGTAGAACTCCAGATTGGCGAGTTCCTTGAGAAACTTCCTTCCTATTTAGCCTGGTTAAATAAATCACTGATTCCGATTCTGCAAAAATACCTGGGCCGCAGCATACGGCCCTTGCAAACCGACCAATTGGTCGGCATGATCAAAAGTCACTGGCAAACCGGTGGCGGCTTAAGTGAAAATCTGATTTTATCGTTATCGCATTCCAGTGCGGTAATCTTGGGTTGGGTAATGAATCTGGTGTTAATTCCGGTTATTACCTTTTATCTGTTGAGAGACTGGGATGATTTAACCTTAAGAATCCATGATCTTTTTCCCAGGCGCTATGCCCAAATAGTGGGCAAGTTGGCAACTGAGGCGGATGAAGTTCTGGGGGCGTTCATCCGCGGGCAGTTTTACGTGATGCTTGCCCTTGGCTTGTTTTATAGTTTGGGCTTATGGTTTATTGATCTGGACTTCTCAATGCTGATAGGCATGATAGCCGGCTTAATCAGTTTTATACCCTATATGGGGGTGATAGTCGGCGTCAGCGTGTCTTTGGTGGCGTCTTTATTACAATTTCAAAATGTTGACCATCTTCTGCCGGTGCTATTGGTTTTTGGTATAGGTCATAGCCTGGAAAGCATGTTACTTACACCTTGGCTGGTGGGTGAAAAAATAGGCCTGCATCCCGTGGCGGTTATTTTTGCGGTTTTGGCGGGCGGGCAATTATTTGGTTTCTTAGGCGTGTTGATGGCTTTGCCTCTGGCTTCGGTAATCATGGTCTTATTGCGGCATATTCATGAACGTTATACTGATAGCAACTTTTACAGTATTTCCAAATCGTGATTCTCAAGCTACTAATTGCATTGTTACTTATCGGTTTGGATGGATCTGTTCAGGCCAGCGATAATTTGCGAGAACAAAATTACGCGGCCAGCATTGAACATAACCCGTTAATTGGGAAAATTGTCTGGTTGAATGCGGGAGAACAAAAGTTTTTAAGCTTATTTACCGAAGCTGAAAAATCCAAAAATCAGAATGCGGTGATTATTTTGCACGAAGCCGGGGAATATCCCGATCAAAAACCACTGGTGCACTGGTTAAGAATATTGCTGCCTCAACACAATTGGGCAACACTGGCATTGCAAATGCCGCTAAGGGAAAACGCTTCTTCCGCAGCGGATTATTATCCGTTATTTACTGAAGCGCAAAATCGTATTAAGGCAGCCATAGAATATTTAAAGGCTAATGGCGCCGTCAACATAGCTTTGATAGGTTATGGGCTGGGAGCTTTAATGGCGACCAATGCGGTTAATGATCATCCCGATAATATTGGCGCCATCGCCACAGTCAGTTTGTCCGTGCCGGTTACTGATAATCCACAACTGCAAACTCTGGCTTTTATCAAAAATATCGGCCTGCCGTTTCTGGATGTCTATGCGGAATTTGATTTAGCTGAAGTGGTGGATTCAGCCCGTCAAAGACGTATGGCCGGCAAGGATAATCCGGTTTACCGGCAAGTTCGTCTAATTGGGGAAAATCATGCCATTCAAGAAGATCACGAACAACTGATAAAACTTTTGTACAGCTGGCTGGACACAAGTTTTCAACCAAAATAATATTCTAATAACAACAGGGGAACTAGACATGCTCAAACAAATATCTGACGAACTCGTAGCCGAACTCAGATTTCTTTCCTTATTTAACCTGGCTTCTCATCAGGAAGGCATCAAAGTTCATGGTAATGCCGATCCATCCATGATTGCGGCAGCTCATCGTCTGTTTGAAAAAGGCATGACTACTCAGAACGACGGTGGATATTTAACCGATTTCGGTGTCGAAGTAGCTGAATTAACCCAGAAACTTCTGACAATTTTGGAGCCGCGTTAATCCGCCGGATTTATAAACCCATTTCAAACAGCCATTTGATAGAAATATAAACGATGAGGGCTATCGTGGTAATGTAAATTAAAAACCGGATTGGCTTATGAAAATTATGCGCCAAGAACCCCTGAATTTCGCCTTGTTGTTTAAGTTGTAGATAGCGCTGGCGTTGGATGATGGCGCGTTGGCGCTGATATTCATCAAATAACGGCCTGATTTTTTGCATATCTTCCTGGTGATACAGCCAGATAGCCGGAGGGGATATGCCCCATAATCCGGGGTTGGTTTCATAGAATTCAATGTCGTTGTTACAGAGTAATTCACGGATATCTTCCGCTTCATCTTCCGGAACGCCGCGTAACGAAAAAAACAAAATAGACATAAGAAATATTTGTGATCAAGTCTGGCAGTGAGGGCAAAAATAGCTGGCGCGCTGGGATATTTTTAAAAGGCTGATAGCAGCTTGCCCGCAAATCAGGCAAGGCTGACCTGCACGTCCATAAACCTGCAAAGATTGCTGAAAATAGCCGGGTTTGCCTTGGGCGTTGGTAAAATCTCTTAAGGTGGTTCCACCTTTTTCAATGGCTTGTTGCAATACGGTTTTGATTGACGCCGCCAGTTTGATAAACTCTTCAAAACCGATTGCGCCAGACGGTCTGGTGGGTAGAATGCCGGCGGTAAACAGTGCTTCGTTAGCATAGATATTGCCCACTCCCACCACGATATGGCTGTCCATCAACAACGACTTGACCGGCAGGCTGCGATTTGCGGCGCATTTAAATAAATAATCGCTATTGAATGCTGCTGATAAAGGCTCAGGCCCTAAATTTGCCAACAATGCATGTTGTTCAAGAGGCTCTGACGTCCACAACACTGCGCCAAATTTTCTTTGATCATTAAATCGCAGAACGGTATCGTCCGCAAATACAAAGTCAATATGATCGTGTTTGCCAATTGTTTGTATCCCGGAACTGATTCGTAAATTCCCGGACATGCCTAAATGCAGAATTAAGCAGCCTTGTTTAGTGATGAATAATAAGTATTTGCCGCGTCGTTTGACATCCTCAAGACGTAAACCCGGCAACAAATTTGTTAAACAATCCGGCACCGGCCAACGTAATTGTGATTGGCGGATGATGACCTGTTTAAACATTTTGTGTTGAATGTGCGGCAAAATGCCAAGGCGGCTGGTTTCTACCTCTGGTAATTCCGGCATAAGGGAGAGCCTCTAAAAATTCAAATGTCTAAGCCGGACAAGGCGCATCTTTTTGATCGCAACGCCGTATGGCAACGGCAGTTGGATTTTTTACAGATGCCCATAAGACTAAATCCGGCTTAACAATAATCTGGATTCAGTTTGGATTTTGTTTCGGAGCAGCAAAAGTTTCCAGCGTCTACCCCCGCATTGCCTCCACAGCAGGACGCCTCTGATACCAGCCAGCAGCAAGGTGCGGATTTTGTTAACCGTAGTTTGAGAGCCAAGGTATTGCTGATCGCCCATCACCATAATGCGTGGCTGCAGGGTACTGATAGTGCAGTGGTAAAGATCAGCCAGACTGGCTTGAACATTGGCATGCATCAAACCAAATTGTTCAGCTTGAAGTTGAGCTTTCGCCAGACCGATTTTTAAGGTCTCCAGCATGTCGGCGCGATGGGCTAATTGTTTTTGCAAATAGACCAATTGAGCGGCATAACGGGCTTTCTCCGGGCTGGATATAAACTTGCCATCCAATTGTTGATCCAGTTGCATCAGGCCGATCTTAATTCCGGCCAATCCGCCATAAACTTCAACTACGCTATCAGAGTCTATTTTTAAAATACTGGCAACGCTGGATTCCATGGCAGATGAATCGGCGCTACCTGTGGTTGCGAGTTGATGGACTAAATAGCAAGCTTGAACTATGCCGGCCAGAGCAATGGTTTGATTGGGAATATTGTTTAAGTTCATGTTAGGGATTTTGGGAGCGTTCCGTCATTAGCTTGCTTGTTTTGTTGCATGTCTTGTAACTCGGCAGGCGTTACCTTACCAAGATTAGCTGCTTGAATCCAACCCGAAAAAAGCATTAACAAAAAAAGGATAAATTGTTTAAATTGCATATTGGAAAATTGATATCATCAGATTGATAGTATAACTAATTTTGAGAAATCAACATTTGAAAGGCTGGATTAGCGTTTCTTAATCAATGAGTGAAATCGACTTGAGTTTGTCCGGTAAGTTTTGCCGTTGACCAATTTATTTATACACGAAGTTGGGAACCTTGGATTAAGATGGAAATCAACCGGTTTATATCATGTAAATTACGCTAAAGTCGATTGTACTTATAGCTTATAATTTTTATTTATTTTCATCATCAGGGGAGTTTTATGACGGAATCAGTTTCAATTAAAGTTAATGGCATGAAATGTAACGGCTGCGAGAACAAAGTCCATACCGGTCTTGGCGGTCTTGACGGGGTTATATCTGTAAAAGCGTCTCATCAGGGCAAACAAGTGGATGTAGAGTATGACCCTGCCAAAATCGATATAGAGGAAATTGAAGACGCCATTGTTGATGCAGGCTTTACCTTAGGGTAAGTCTGGTGATTATTTTTTCCTAACTTTCCGGAAACGCCATGACTAAACAGCATAATGCCGCGGAGCAACCAATCCGCCTTTCCATTCTGGGCATGAGCTGCGCCGGTTGTATCACTGCCGTGGAAACCGCTTTGGCTAGCGTTAGCGGCGTAAACTCGGTCAGCGTGAATTTTGCCGATCATTCCGCCACTGTTACCGGCAATGCTGACCCGGAATTAATGAAACAGGCGTTAAAAGCGGCGGGTTATGATGCTGCGGTTATGGAAGGCTTTGAAGATCCTGCTGAAGAACAGCGGCTGGAAGAAGTCCGCTATCATGAGTTGATGAAAAAAGCTTATATTGCCGGAGGCCTTGGTATTCCTTTGATGTTGGGCGCGCACTTAGGCTGGTTTCCGCAAATGGGCACTGCATCAGGAACCTGGTTTTGGTCTGAAATTGCCTTATTCACTTTGGCGGTGATGTTTTATTCCGGAGGGCATTTTTTTATCAATGCCGCCAAATTATTAAAGCTCAGGCAGTCGAATATGGATACCCTAATTGCTTTGGGTACTGGTTCGGCCTGGGTATATTCCTGTGTGGTGATTGATTATTATGAACAACTTCCGCCTTTATCCGCCCACGCCTATTTTGAGGCCTCTGCGATTATTCTGGCTTTTATCAATCTCGGCAATGCTCTGGAAACCCGCGCCAGAGGCAAAACCTCTTCGGCGATAAGGGCTTTGATTGGCTTGCAACCGCCTACTGCCCGAGTAGTGCGGGACGGACAAGATGTGGATATCGCCATTGATCAGGTTGGTTTGGGAGAAACCCTACGCGTCAGGCCGGGCGAAAAAATTGCTGTCGACGGAGTCGTGCTGGAAGGACATTCCACTATAGATGAATCCATGCTCACAGGGGAATCCATGCCGGTGGAAAAACTTCCCGGAGACAATGTCGCAGCGGGCACCATGAATCAGCGGGGCAGTTTTTTATTTACCGCCACGCGTATAGGCCGGGATACTGCCCTGGCTCAAATTATTTTAAGCGTCAGGCAGGCGCAAAATGCCAAACCGGCCATTGCTAGATTAGCGGACAAAATTTCCAGCGTATTTGTTCCTACTGTGGTGGTCATTTCAATTTTGACATTTTTTATCTGGCTGATTTTCGGGCCGGCGCCGAATTTGGGTTTTGCCTTTGTGACAGCTATGACGGTATTAGTCATAGCCTGTCCTTGCGCTTTGGGTTTGGCTACGCCTATTTCGGTTATGGTTGCGGTTGGCCGTGCTGCTCAAATCGGGATTTTGATCCGGAAAGGCGAGGCCTTGCAAACGACCGGAAAAATCACTTGTCTGGTTCTGGATAAGACCGGAACCGTGACTGTGGGTAAACCCAGTTTGTCCAGCGTAACGGCAGTTGCAGGTCAAAGTGAGGAACAAATCCTGCAATACGCCGCCAGCCTGGAATCAGGCTCGGAACATCCTTTGGCTGCCGCCATTCTCAATGCCGCAAAAGCCGGACAATTGCAACTGGATAGAGTCAGAAAATTTCAAGCTGTCGCGGGTCACGGTATTTCCGGCCAAATTGCGAATCAAGATTGCCTATTGGGTAATTTGGCGTTAATGACCGAAAACAGTATTAATTGTGAGCAACACCTGCCGAAAATTGCTGAACTCTCCCGGCAGGGCCAGACCGTGATGCTGCTTGCCATAGAAAAATCCATAGTGGGTATCTTGGCGGTTGCCGATCCGATTAAAACTGATTCCGCCCAAGCTGTTGCCAATCTATTGCATGAAGGCATCAAGGTGTTATTGGTTACAGGCGATAATGAAATTACCGCACAAGCCATAGCAGCCCAAACCGGTATCCGTGACATTCGCGCCCAGGTTTTGCCGCAGGATAAGGCCGCAATAGTCAAAGAGTTGCAGGACCGTGGTGAAATAGTCGGCATGGTGGGTGATGGCATAAATGACGCACCGGCGCTGGTGCAAGCTGATGTCGGCATCGCCATAGGTTCGGGTGCCGACGTGGCAATTGAAAGCGCGGATATCGTTTTGCTGCAAGGTTCTTTGCTTAAAGTTTCTGAAGTCATGCAACTTTCCAGATTAACGGTGACCAATATTAAGCAGAACTTGTTGGGTGCATTTTTCTACAATATTATCGGCATACCGGTAGCCGCCGGCCTGCTTTATCCCTTGTTCGGTATTTTGCTTAACCCTATGATCGCAGGCGCGGCGATGGCTCTGTCATCCGTTACAGTAGTCAGTAATGCTAATCGCTTACGCTGGATTAGGCTAAGGTGAGGGTAGCAAGCATCGTTTCAAACTTTGAAATAAGCCTGCAGCCGTTTCATAACCGATTGAAGGATATATGTCTCTAAGTGTTTTTAAGCTGGATTCCTTGTTGGAAAGCCATGATTTACCATTTGTAATGATCAATGCCGAGCTTAAGGTGGTTGCAGTCAATAGTGCATGGGAGTCTCGATTCGGCATATCTAGAAATACCCGTATTGGTCAACCCTGCTGCCAGGATAATACGGATTGCAGGCATAAAAAATTATTTCAAAATCTGGAGCCGTATAACGGAATTTTCCCGGCCGATGAGATTTTATCCGATCAGCCGCTAATGCTGAATGTGCGAGGTTATCCTCTGCTCGACAATGACAGCAGGCTGTATCTTGGCGAATCGCAAGATATTATCAGTAAATCTGCAAATCAGATTAATAGTGACGGCATGATCGGCAAATGCCCGGTATTCGCCGCGTTTAAATCCAAACTGGAGCAGGCTGCCGAAATTTCTGCTCCGGTCATGTTATTGGGAGAAACCGGTACGGGTAAGGAGTTGGCGGCAGAGTTTATACACAAACATTCAAAACACGCCAATCATGAGTTTGTCATCGCCGATTGCACTATATTTAGCGAAGAATTGTTTGAGAGCGAAATGTTCGGGCATGAAAAAGGCGCGTTTACCGGAGCAATCAAGGCAAAAAAAGGCTTATTGGAATTAGCGAATAACGGCGTATTATTTCTGGATGAAATTGGCGAATTACCGTTATCCCAGCAGCCTAAATTATTGCGCGCCCTGGAAAGCGGGCAATTCCGCAGAGTGGGTGGAACAACTACTCTGCGGTCTACTGTCAGGGTAATTTGCGCGACGCATAGGAATCTGTCTGAACTAGTTAAAATAGGCCAATTTCGAGAGGATTTGTTTTATCGTTTATCGGTATTTCCAATTGAGTTGCCGCCGCTGCGGGAAAGAAAAGCGGATTTACCCTTATTGGTTAACCATTTTCTGTCTCAGTTTAACCATTCTGCAGATAATCGCTATACTCTTAGCCAATCGGCTACAATTAAACTGATACAACATTCCTGGCCCGGCAATGTGCGTGAACTTAGAAATTGTTTGCAATTGGCGACGGGGTTATGTAAAAACCATGTCATTACTGATGCCGATATCAATTTTGTCAGGCGCAGTTTAGTGACCTCCGAAATGAATAGTCCGGAAGTAAATCCTGACTCTAATCGGCAGATGTCTGATTCTTTGTCTTCAATTGAAAAGTTTGAAGCGGAATTTATTACCGATTTGATCATCAAATATCAAGGAAATCGTAAACAGATCGCCGCAGAAATGAATATCAGTGAAAGAACCCTGTATAGAAAACTACATCGCTTAAATCTGAACTAGGCGCAGTGAATGAATCCGAATCTGATTAACTGGACGTTACAGAATATCAACCTTCAGCTCAAATGGGTAACGCCACCAATGGATATACGTCAGGCTATTAGTCAAATAAAGGCATTACCGCCTTTGCCGGGTACAGCAATGCGTATTCTCAATCTAAATAACGACCCGAATGCCGATACCGCAAAACTGGCGGAAATCATAGAGATGGATCCTTTGCTGACGGCTCAAATCATACGCTGGTCAACTTCATCTTTGTATGGATATAGAGGCAAAGTGACCACTGTTTACGATGCGATCACCAGAGTGCTGGGTTTTAATTTCGTGCTTGATCTGGCCTTGGGCTTGTCTGTTCTTGCCCCGCTTAAATCGCCGAAGGAAGGTCCCATAGGCACATACGTGTTTTGGATTCATGCCCTGTGCAGCACTAGGTTCATGAAACACCTATTTGATAGAATGCCGGATAAATCACCATTAAATCAGCAGGAGGTGTTTCTGGCTGGTTTAATGCATAACATCGGTTTTCCATTGTTGGGGCATCAGTTTCCGGATGAATTCGCTCGTTTATGCGCTTTAATTCAGGCTAACCCCAGTTTGTCTATTTTTAATCTTGAAACATTTAGTTTTGGCGTCAATCATAGCGAAACCGGCGCCTGGTTGATGAATGCCTGGTCCATGCCTAGAAGTATTACCAATGTAATTTATCATCATCATAACCCTTACTACCGGGGTGAAAATCATCACTTGAATCTGCTGACATTTCTGAGTGACTGTCTACTGAGCAAGATCGATATTGGAGATGCTAAGAATCAAAATTGTCCCGATGAAGTCTGGGAAGTTTTAGGACTGGAAGAAACCGGCTGTCAGGAAATTCTGGATAAGCTAAATGAAGATTTGGACAAAATTTCAGAAATGGCGGAAATGTTGATTTCTTAATTCTTAATCTGTCTGCTTAAACCTATTTTTCAACTGCGGTTTCTAGGATTATAATAAAGGCAAACCACGAGCCTGTTTGGGTAGGTTGCCTTCCAATCCCATTGCTACCTTCATGATTTTATTGCGTAACGGCATAATGCGCTGAGCGAATCCCAAGCCAAAATTTCTAAGCAGCTTTAAAGGTAAAATTTCATTACTGAAAAAGTAATAAAACATATCCATCAAGGTCATCATTTTAAGGTTTTCGTTGCGGCGCAGGTTTTCGTATTGTTTTAATACGGCTAAATCGGCAATGTCTTTACCATGATTTTCAGCCTGAATTAGAACCTCCGCCAGTGCCGCCGCATCCAGCAAGCCGATATTGACACCTTGGCCAGCCAAAGGATTGATCATATGCGCAGCATCACCAACCAATACCACGCCTTGTTTGACATAATGCTGGGCATGTTGCCTTCTTAACGGAAAACTGGCGACTCCCAGAATCTGTTTCACTTCGCCAAGGCAATCCGGAAAAGCCTCCATCAGTTCCGTTTTTAACTGATCAGCCGGCAAATTCTTTAAACGTCTAACTTCATCCGCAGAGTTATACCAGACAATAGAGCCAAAATTCCCATCAAGCGGTAAAAATGCCTGGGGGCCTGTCGGAACAAAACGTTGCCAGGTAATATCCTGCTGGCCATAAGCAGTTTCAATATAAATGACCAGAGCTTGCTGGTTATAATCCCAACTGGTTACCCCCAGGCCAACCGTCTGCCTGACCCGGGAATGCCCACCGTCTGCTGCAACCAGCAGGTTTGCCTGCAATTCACGGCCATCTTCCAAAATCAGCGTGGAGTCAATGCCGTTATAGTCAATACTCTTGATGTTTTGCGGCATAAATAAGGTCACATTGCCGAATTGCTCCAAAGCATCCAATAATGCCAGTTGCGTTACCCTATTTTCAACGATAAAACCGAGTTCTGATTTTTTAATGTCGTTGCTATTAAAAGTCGTATCGCCGGAGCTTTCCCATACCCGCATGCGTTGAAATGGGCAAAGACGTCTGGAAACGACTCCTTGCCAGGCGCCCACAGTCTGCAAAATATTTTTTGAAGCAATACTTAATGCTGAAACCCGCAAATCATGGGGTTGTTGACTTGAAAAAGCTTCCGGAACCTGCGATTCAATTAATGCCACCCGCAATTTGCTTCCGCCCAGACAACAGGCCACAGCAGCCCCTACCATGCCGCCACCAACTATCACTACATCAAATTTTTCAGTCATATTGATACGTCGCTCTGGTCAAAAAACTTAAAATATATCCCACAAACCTCAGAAAGTTTGCAGAATACTCAAATTAAAAACATAAAGTCCGCCACGGAAACACAAATAGCGCCTATACACTTCATTGGGTTTATTTTATAAGAATTTGCTTAAAGTTCTTAACAATAAATTCAACTATTTATACCAAGTTACCATATG
>Ga0181528_10002313_pt1 | contig 11685 bp, 9 predicted proteins | sample PEATcosm2014_Bin_47_FD_119742 | JGI IMG/M metagenome (GOLD analysis project Ga0181528, IMG submission 119742) | Peatland microbial communities from MTU Mesocosm Facility, Houghton, MI, USA - PEATcosm2014_Bin10_10_metaG | ecosystem: Environmental > Terrestrial > Soil > Wetlands > Peat | place... | reverse complement strand
TTTCAACTGCTGAAGGCGCTGCCGATCAACTTCATGGGCAACGTCGAGGGCCGCGACCTGTACAACGGACGCGCTGACGTCATCGTCTGCGACGGCTTTGTGGGCAACGTTGCGCTCAAGGTCAGCGAAGGCATGGTCGAGGCCATTCGCGCCATCCTGAAGGAAGCCATGCAGGCCAGCTTCACCCGCCAGATGGGCTTTCTGCTGGCGCGCAACGCATTTGCGGATTTCAAGAAGCGCCTGGATTACAGCGAGTACGGCGGAGCGCCGCTGCTGGGCCTGAAGGGCGTGGCCATTGTCAGCCACGGCTCGTCGAACGGCAACGCCATCAAGAACGCCATCCGCGTGGCCGTCGAGTTCGCCCGCTCCGGGCTGAACCGCAGCATCGAAGAACAGATCCAGGCGGCGCGCGCGAATGCTGTGGCGGCGCCGGCCGAAAAAGTTTAGTCTTCCTTTCCGAGCCTTCCGCCGCGAAGGCTTTTGTGCACGGAGCCCGATATGGCAAACCGCATTCCAGCTCTCGTCATGCTCTTCCCCGGCCAGGGTTCGCAGTCGGCCGGTATGGGCAAGGAACTGGCTCTCAATCATCTTGTGGCCCGCCGTACCTTCGAGGAGGCCGACGAGGCCCTGGGCTATCCCTTGAGCGCCCTGTGCTTTGAAGGCCCCGACGATGAGCTGCGCCTGACGGAAAAGACCCAGCCGGCGATTCTGACCGTCAGCGTGGCCGCCGCCCGCGTACTGGCCGAGGTTGGCATTGTGCCCAGCTACGTGGCCGGGCACTCGCTGGGAGAGTATTCCGCGCATGTGGTGGCAGGTACGCTGAGCTTTGCCGACGCCGTGCGCACGGTGCGCAACCGCGGCAAGTACATGCAGGAGGCGGTGCCGGTGGGCGTGGGCGCCATGGCCGCCATCCTGGCCCTGAGCCTGGGGAAGATCAAAGAAGCCTGCTCCGAGGCCGTTGCCCAGTACCCGGGCGAAAGCTGCGAGCCGGCCAACATCAACAGTCCCGGGCAGGTGGTCATCAGCGGCAGCAAGGCCGCGGTGGAAAAGGCCGCCGAGTTGTGCAAGCACAAGGGAGCGAAGCGCGCGGTGATGCTTCCGGTGAGCGCACCCTTCCATTGCAGCCTGATGCAACCGGCGCAGGATCGCCTGGCCACAGACCTCGCAGCCCTCCACTTCAACGCTCCGCAGATTCCCGTGCTGTGCAACGTGGAGGCCGTGGCCGTGACCGAGGCCGACAAATCGCGCGAGACGTTGATCCGCCAGGTGACGGGCGCCGTGCAGTGGGAGTCCAGCATGAGGGCCCTGATCGCCGCCGGTGCCACGCAGTTTGTGGAGGCCGGTCCCGGTGCGGTGCTGACCGGGCTGCTGCGCCAGATTGATAAGATGCAGAGCTGCGTGAACGTGGAGAACGAGGCCACTCTGCAAAAAGCCAAAGCACACTTCGGGAAATAATCCTTACGAAAGCAATCTTTTCGGAAACAAGAAAGCCCGCCAATTTGGCGGGCTTTTACTCTCGCGCAGAACAGATTATTCCACCATCTCGTCCGGGCTGAAGCCCAGGGTCTTGTCACTGAATTCGACGCGCACGGAGCAGAGCTTCTTGCGCTCGTTGACCCGGACGCCGACCACGACTCCGCTGGCGCGCGGGCGGGGCATCTGCGTGGCAATGATCTTATGGCTGTGGATTGGACCCCATTCGCCGCCCGGGCCCCAGTCCTGGTAGAAGGCTCCAAAGGTGTAGCGCTTGTACTTGTCCGGGTGCTGCTTCCAGTCGGGATCATTCATCCAGGTAGAGTATGCGCCCTCGAAGTCCTTGGCCTCGAGCTGGGCGAAGAAGTGGTCCACGCGGTGCGACTCCGGCCAAAAGCGGTTGACGTACACGGTGACGGCCACGGCGATGAGGATGACGATGGCTACGGCAATCAGCAGGCGGCGGCGCCGCTGCAAGGCAAAGTCGAAGGGTTGGGCATCAAACAGCACACTGGACATGTCACAACGCTAAGAACGTGGCGCAGAAAAGTCAACCGCCGGCAGACGGCGGTGTGGAAGAAATCAATTTGCAGAAGGTTATTGCAGTGCCTGGGTGCAGTTGGTTCCGCCGTTGGGATCCACCAGCACAGGCTCCATGTTGTTTGAGCAGAAGCCGCGATAGCCTGTGTTGCCGATGGCCACCGGGGTTCCCCAGACGCTGTAGGTGCTGACCGGGGTTCCGCTGACGTTGGCCAGTTGGAAGTTGTAGCCGCTCTTGGGGCAGATGGCAGCCGTACAGCCCAGAACCCAGTCCAGCACGCCGGCGTTGGTGGAGGTGGCTGCCGTGGAGGCAGAGGAGGCTGCCAGGGCGTTCAGAGTGGCCGCATAACCCACAGTCGGATATGTGGTGGCGTAGGTCACCTGTGCGGTGTTGATGGTGCGGATGGAATAGACGGCCGAAGCCTCATTCGCCGCGATTTTGCTGTGCAGGAAACTGGGCACGGCAATCGCCATGATCACCAGGATGATCGCCACGACGATCAACAGCTCAATTAGGGAGAATCCTCGCTGCTTCATGACAAACACTCCAAGTTGCGAGTTGCCAAAGCCGCCACAGCGAAGAGCACGCCGCAACGGCCAGGCTTCAATTTGCCAAGCGAAGCATCCCGGGGAGGGAAGCCCAAATATAGCAAGAAAGTGCCAAGCGCACCATACGAATAGGATTAATTTTGTCCAATCGTCGTACGACCAAAGTCACCTTGAGGTAATCATCTGGAAGCGGATGCCGATCGAGCTGACCTCGTATCTTATTTACAGGAAAAGACTTGAAGCGGAATTGAGAGATTCGGCTTGCCCTGAGACAAGAAAAATCCCCGGGCCGGGTGGCCACGGGGAGGTGTCAATTTTGTGCGGGCGGTGAGCTATTTCAGCCCGGATTCGTGCTCCTTGGCGATCTGGGCGAGGGCGCCGGTGGGATTCTCCTTGGCGATCTCCTGGTAGATGACTAGTGCCTTGTCATTCTGATGGCCGCCTTCGTAGAGATCGGCAAGCGCCAGCTGCGCGCTGGCCTTGGGCACGGTGCCGGAGGGCGTATCAATCAGGGCCTGCAGCAGGTTGATGGCGTCGGCGTCACGGCCTTCCTGGCGGTAAACGCTGGCCAGGGCAAGCTTGGCCAGCGCGGCCAATTCCTTGCGGCGGATGCTGGTGAGGGCGCGCAACTGGTCCTCGGCGACCTTGTAGTTGCCGATCTCGGACTCACTGATGCCGGCCATGTAGCGGGCATACTGTCCGGAGTGCGTCCAGCCGTACTTGTCGCTGATGTCGTAGAAGGCCTTCTTGGAGGCGATCAGGCGATCCTGGTCGCTGGTGAAGGCGGTGATGCCGGCCGGAATGGCCGTGCTGGGCGCCACCACCGGCGCCGTGTAGGTGAGCATGGCCTGGCCCAGGGCCGCGGAAGCCTGCTCTTCATGGCTGGTGACGTACCACCAGATGCCGCTGGCAACCACGGCGACCAGTACGACGGCGACCACCAGAGTGACGATCGCGTTGCGGTGCTCCACTACTTCGTGAACGGCCTCGGCGGCCGACTCTTGAAACTTGTTTTGCTTCAGTTCCTGACGGGTATATCGCACTGGGGAAATTCCTCGGTTGATGAGAACTCGCTCAAAAAAGAAAGTTTATCAGTCCGGTTGCGGCAGGGTCAACGCAAGGGGACAGGCTGCGGGCATGGAACCCTGGCTGGCAGAGCTGCGTACAAGCCTCGCAGGGCGAGTTGCGCGCGCGGCTGCGGAATTGAAAATCTTCGGCCCGTGAAGCACAATGCCGTGGTACTCCCATATTTCCCATAAAGTTCTCTGACCGGCGTCCTCAACGGGCGCATCACAGCATGGAGCCCCCAGGACCGAGCTTCACAGGACGAAATCATGGCCTACACCCTTGAGCTGGACCGCATCCGCAAGACCTTTGACGAATTTGTGGCCGTAGACGATCTCTCCTTTCAGATTCGGGAGGGTGAGATTTTCGGCCTGTTGGGGCCGAACGGCGCCGGAAAGACCAGCTCCATCCGCATGATGATCGGCATCACGATGCCGGACTCAGGGCGGATTCTCGCCTTTGGAGAGCCGTTGAGCCGGCGAACCCTGGAGCGGGTGGGCTACTTGCCGGAGGAGCGCGGCCTCTACAAGAAAATGAGCGTGCTGGAGAACCTGGTCTTCCTGGCCTGCCTGAAGGGGCTGTCGCCGGCGGAGAGCGAGCGCCGCGCCCGTCACTGGCTGGAGCGGCTGGAGCTGGGCGCGTGGGCCAAGAGCAAGCTGGAAGAGCTGAGCAAGGGAATGCAGCAGAAGGTGCAGTTCATCGCCGCCGTGCTACACGAGCCGGGCTTCATGATTCTGGACGAGCCTTTCAGCGGATTGGACCCGGCGAGTTCGGTGGTGCTGAAGGACGTGCTGCTGGACCTGAAGAAGCAGGGCAAGACGATTCTGTTCAGCACGCACCGCATGGATACCGTCGAGCGTTTATGCGACTCCATCTGCCTGGTGAACCACGGACGCAGCGTGCTGGAGGGCAATCTGCGGGAGGTGAAGGCCCGCTACGGGCGCAGCAGCGTGCAGTTGGAGTACGAAGGCGAGCTGCCATTGCTGAAGGACCCGACGCTTGTCTCCGGCAGCAACGATTTTGGCAACTACGTGGAGCTGCGGCTGGCCCTTGGGGCGGACCCGCAGCGCGTGCTGGCCGAGGCCATGAAGAGCTCCACGGTGCGACGCTTCGAGGTGGTGGAACCCTCTCTGGAAGAGATCTTCATTGACACGGTGGAGAAGACCAAAGTGGAGACGAACGGGGCGGTGGCCCATGCGTAACATCTGGCTGATTCTGCGGCGCGAGTACCTGGTGCGGGTTCGCACCAAGGCCTTTGTGCTCTTCACCGTGCTGCTGCCGCTGCTGATGGGTTCGGCCGTGCTGCTGCCCACCAAGCTCGCCATCCACACCAGTTCCACCCGCAGGGTTGCCATTGTGACCAGCGATGCAAAGCTGGGGGCGGCCGTGCGCGGCGAGCTGGAAGAGCTGCGCATGAGCGAAGAAGACGACGCGGCGCGCAAGCTGAAGAGCACGCCATCCACGGGCCAGAAGGCCGACAAGCCGGCCTTTGTGGTGCGCGTGGAAGACAAGCCAAGTGACGCATTGAAAGAGCAACTGAGCGGCGAGCTGCGCGACAACAAACTGGATGGATTCTTGTGGATCGCTCCCGACGCGATGACCAGCCGCAAGGCCGTGTATTACAGCCGCAACGGCAGTGACTTTGTGGAGGCCAACCAGGTGAGCCGCGGCCTGCGCATCGCCCTCAGCGAGCAGCAGCTCTCCGCCCGAGGGGTGGAGACCGCCGAGGCCAAGAAGCTGCTGGGGCCGGTGGATGTGGACACCGTGAAGGTGGACAAGAGCGGCAGCAACAAGTCGAACGGCATGGGCGCTTTCTTTCTGCCATTCGCGCTGCTGATGATGATCTACGTGACGGTGCTGACCTACGGCCTGTACGTGATGCGCTCGGTGATCGAGGAAAAGAGCTCGCGCGTGGTGGAGGTGCTGCTGGGCTCGGTGACACCCTTTGAGCTGATGGCCGGCAAGATTCTTGGCGTGGCCGCCGTGGGGCTGACGCAGATTTCCATCTGGATGGTGGCCGCCGCCGCCATGGGCGCAGGAGCGATGGCCATGGTCGGCGACCTGATGAAGGACGCGCACCTGGAACCGGCGGTGAAGTTCCTGTTTCCGGTGTACTTCCTGTTGGGCTATTTGACCTACGCCTGCCTGTACGCGGCCATCGGCGCCATTGTGAACAGCGACGAAGAGGCGCAACAGTTGCAGTTTCCTGTGACGATTCCGCTGATTGCGTGCATGGTGGTGGCCACCTCGGTGATTCGCGATCCCAACACGCAGATGGCCTTCTGGTTCTCGATGTTCCCGCTGACCTCGCCGATCATCATGTTCGTGCGAACGACGGTGAGCATGCCTCCGATGTGGCAGATTGCGGTGAGCATCAGCCTAAGCCTGGTGACGTTGTACGGACTGGTGTGGCTGACCTCGCGCATCTATCGCGTCGGCATTCTGATGTACGGCAAGCGGCCCACACTGCCGGAGATTCTGAAGTGGATCCGGTACACGTAAACTGGCGATTATGAGAGACGAGAAAAGCCCCCGGAGTTTCGGGGGCTTTTCCTTTGCACGTGGTGCAGAACTGAAGTGATGCTGAGACTACTTGACCTCGGCGCGCGAGGTCGCCAGGAGCTGTTCGACCTTGGCGCGGTCGCGGTAGTTGGGATCAATCTTGAGCAACTGCTCCCAGGCGGCGATGGCGCCCTTGGGATCGTGCTTGCCCTGCTCACGCACGACACCCACGTTGAAGAGAGTCTGCGAGTGACGCGGATCGTCCTTGAGCGCCACGTCGAACTCCTTGAGCGCGCGGTCCGGGTCGCCGGAGTAGAAGTAGGCGATGCCCATGTCGGTGCGCACATCCGGGTTGTGCGGCGTCTCAGTGAGCGCGCGGGTGTAGTAGGGGATGGCCTGGCCGTACTGGTTGGCGTCGAAGTAGATGTTGCCCAGCTCGGTGAGGGCGGCCACATCCTTGGGATTGCTCTGCAGGCGCGCCAGCAGCGGACGGGTCGCGGCATCAAGGGCCTGCGCCGGGTTGATGGGCTGCTGCAAATTCGGCTGGACGGAGGCGGCAGAGTCCGCGGCCGGGGCAGGCGACGACGAATTGTTGTGCAGCAGGTAGCCGCCCAGTCCGCCGACGATGAGCACGACGACGATGGCGGTGGTGACCTGCGTGTTAGTCCAACTGCTTTGCTGCTGCGGGGCGGGCTTGGCCATGACTGCTTCTCCTGCTAAAGCTGCGAAATTTGGATTGCGCGTGAAAAAAATCAGGTCCTGCGAGCGCTCCGCCGGGGAGATATTTCTCCCCAAATTTTCCATACATCTTGGCGAAGGCCGCGCCTGGGACCTTGCGTTCAACGTGGATGATGTTATCCCGGCAGAAGGGTGCGCGCCAAGCCTTCGGGTGAGGTGAATTTTGAGTGAATCTTAAATCGAATCTTGAATCTAATTCCGGGGAGCGTGGAGGTTGCGAAGATGCGCTGGCTGGCCTATTGTGCTGGCCATGGCGATGGCAAGGGATGTGGGGTCCAGCGAGGGGCGAGCCGGCGAAGTGCTGCGGGCCTTTCTGCGCCTGGGGCTTATGAGCTTTGGCGGGCCGGTGGCGCACCTGGGGTACTTCCACGAGGAATTTGTGGAACGTCGGCGCTGGTGCAGCGGCGAGGAGTATGCCGAGATTGTGGCCATTGCGCAGAGCCTGCCGGGCCCGGCCAGCAGCCAGGTGGGCTTTGCCCTGGGGCTGCGGCGTGCCGGATGGCTGGGCGGTGCCGCGGCGTGGCTGGCCTTCACCGGGCCTTCGGCGGCCTTGATGCTCTGCTACGCATACGGACACAACCTGTTGGGCGGGCGTATGGGCTCCGGGCTGGTGCATGGACTGCAACTGGCGGCCGTGGCCGTTGTGGCGCAGGCCGTGGTGGCCATGCAAAAGACGTTGGCGCCGGATTGGAGGCGGATGCTGGTGGCCGCCGTGGCTGCCGGGCTGGTGTTGACGACGAACCTGACGCTGGCGGCCATCGCGCTGGGCGCGCTCTTCGGAGTCGTGATGGGGGTGCCCGCGGTGGCTGCGCAGCCGAAGGTGGAGATGGAATTGCGGCTGAGCCGCAGGGTAGGCGCAGCGGCCGGCGTGATCTTCGTTCTCCTGCTTGTGGCTTCGCTGCTGGTGACCTACGCGCCGCCGGGACAAGCCGTGCCGGGACCGCTGGTGGCGGTGCATCCGGTGCAGGTATTTGGCGGGTTCTATCGCGCCGGAGCGTTGGTGTTTGGCGGTGGACATGTGGTGTTGCCGCTGCTGGAGTCCGCGGTGGTGGCGCCGGGGTGGGTGAGCCAGTGGGACTTCCTCTCCGGATATGGCGCGGCGCAGGCGCTGCCCGGGCCGCTGTTTACTTTCTCCGCTTATCTTGGTGCGGTGATTCGGCCGTCGGCCTATCCACTTGCGTTTTCGGCGCTTGCGCTGGTGGGGATATTCCTGCCCGGATTGCTGGCGATGGTGGCCGTGCTGCCCTACTGGAGCGAACTGCGGAGCCGGAGACGCGTGCAGGGCGTGTTGCGGGGGGTGAACGCAGCCGTGGTGGGTGTGCTGTTTGCCGCCTTCTGGCATCCGGTATGCTCCAGCACGCTGCACGACTGGCGAGATGTGGGGATTGCCCTGGCCGCCCTGCTGGCATTGCTGCGCTGGAAGCTGCCTCCGTGGATGGTGGTGGCGATGGTGGGAGCCTTGAGCGCGGCGTTGGGTGCATGATCGCGCTCCCGGAGCCCATCCCGCAGGTGCATGGGGTGGGGAGGTATCCTTTTGTGCTCTAGCACATAGACTGGGGCTGGGCTATGATGCGCTGCAAGGTTCTGCCGACTGGTGGTAACGCGAAGGGGACTACCCAAGGATGTGCGCTTCCAAGCAGATGCAACTGCCTACCCGCAGCCGGCGACAGCCGTGCGCAATCTACTTTGCCGAAGACGCGGTGGCGCGGGCGGCCGTGGAGAGCTGCACCCGGGTGCAATATGCGGTGTTTGATTCGCTGGGCGGCGACCGCTCGAGCGTGCCCTGCGTCTTTGTGGTGGCCGACGAGAAGATTTTTGCCGAGAATTTGAAGCTGCTGCGCTCGGCCGAGGCGCGGGTGATTGTGCTGCGCGAGGAGCGCTTTGCCGACCCCCGCCTGGACGGCACGGTATATGCCTACCTGCCTCCGAAGGCTCCGGCCGCCATGCTGGAGCGGATGTTCGACAACGCGATTGACCACATGCACCTGGTGCAGACCCGTCGTGAGGCCAGTGACAAGTTGGCTGCGGCCAATACCGAAATCTACGAGCTGAACCACATTGGCGCCGCCCTGAGCGCACAACTGGAGACGCCCGAACTGCTGGACCTGATCCTGACCAAATGCCGGGAGATTACGCGCGCCGATGCCGGCTCACTGTACCTGGTGGAGGAGCCTGCCGAGGCCGCCGACGGCAGCCGGGCGCAGAAGTTTTTGCGTTTCAAGATGGCGCAGAACGACACGGTTCACGTGACTTTCCGGGAGACCGTGCTGCCGATCAGCGAGGATTCGATTGCCGGGTACGTAGCCCAGCACGGCACGGTGGTGATGATCGAAGACGCCTACGAGATGGAAAGCTGGGTGCCGTACTCGATCAACAAACAGTTCGACATAGACAGCGGCTACCGCACCAAGAGCATCCTGGCCGTTGCCATGATGAACCCGAAGAACGAGATCGTGGGCGTGGTGCAGTTGATCAACGCCAAGCGCAACTGGCGGGCCCGGCTGAGTACGGCGGAGGCCATTGACCAGGAAGTGGTTCCGTTCACCACCCGGCAGATGGAAATTGTCAGTTCGCTGGCCAGCCAGGCGGCCGTATCGTACGAAAACAGCCAGCTCTACGAGAGCATTCAGCGGCTGTTTGAAGGCTTTGTAAAAGCCTCGATCAAGGCGATTGAACAACGCGATCCGACAACGAGCGGCCACAGCGAGCGCGTGGCCAACCTGACCGTCGCCATGGCGGAAGCCGTGGACCGCGACAACACGGTTTACAAAGGGGTGCACTTTACCAAGGCCGACATGAAGGCCATCCGCTTTGCCAGCCTGCTGCACGACTTTGGCAAGGTTGCGGTGCGCGAAGAAGTGCTGATCAAGGCGCACAAGCTGTACCCTGCGCAGATGGCCACGCTGGTGGCGCGCTTTGCGTATGCGCGGCGCACCTTTGAGGCCGAGGCCGCAGAGCGCAAGCTTGCGTACCTGACGACAAACGGAAGAGAGAAGTATGCGGCGGCGGCCGCCGGCTTCGACGAGGAGTTGCGCGCGCGCTGTGAAGAGTTGTACCGCTTCCTGCGGCTGATTGAGACGGCCAACGAGCCGACGGTGCTGCCCGAAGGCAGCTTCGAGACGCTTCAAGAGATCCGCCATCGCACCTTCCTCGGCCCGGATGGCACGTTGCAGCCGCTGCTGACCGACGAGGAGCTGCGCATGTTGAGTATCCGCAAGGGATCGCTCGACCAGCACGAGCGCGAAGAGGTGGAATCGCATGTGCTGCACACCTACAACTTCCTGCGCCAGATTCCCTGGACGCGCGAAATCCGCCACGTTCCGGAGATTGCGCGGCATCACCACGAGCGCATCAACGGACTGGGCTATCCGGCGCAATTAAGCGGAGATGCGATTCCCCTGGCGACGCGACTGATGTCCATTGCAGACATTTTTGACGCGCTGGCGGCGGCCGACCGTCCGTATAAGTCCTCGGTGAGCGTGGAAGACGCGCTGAAGATACTGGAAGACATGGCAAAGCGTGGGGATTTGGACGAAGTGGCGTTCAACCTGTTCAAACGCGAGAAGGTGTACGAGCAATGGAGGGTTTTGCGGGAGCAGGAATAAAGCCAGTGTTTATGCGGCTCCGGTAGAGTTTTCCACGGACGTGGTTTGCAAACAGATGAAGGCTCTGTTACAAAAGAAAAGCACGAGGAAGCGCACAAGGCGCTGACGCGGCAGTGGCCGCGGACGGATCTCTTACGAACTTGAGTTAGCTTCAACCCCCCCCGGACGCCGGAGAGCGATTTGCATAATCGCCGAGGGTTTGGTAGGGTGGTTGAGGCAGTCACACAGGCGTTAAGGCGCTGGTGATCCGAAGAGCTTGCCTATAGCCCCGATTGCGGGCGGGTTTAAAATAGTTCAAGGAAATGTGATGACAGGGTTGACAGGGCCAGGTGGCTTTGCTAACCTAGAAAAGTTGCAAAGAGCCCGGCCACGGGCAAGACGGGAACAAAGTTTCCCGGCAGGTTTCAGCGGTAACGCAGAAGACCTCATACGATCTTTAAGTTGAAGGAAGACTTTTACCAGAGTGCGCGCATGTTCGCTGCGCTTCGGAAAAAGTCAGCAGTATCGCGCGCTCCGCAGTAGTGTAGCGTTGAGCGAAGCTCTCCATCTCAACTGATTGGCTTCGGCGACCCGCAAGGGTTGCGTTGGCTTGTCGGTTGCAGCCAGGAAGTCATCGCGATACCGCCCTAAGAGTTTCGAGGACAGGCGTTCCACTTCGGTGGGGCGTTGTTCGCCGAGAGCGCCGCCTAGTGCGGATAACGCAATCGGATCTTTGACAACAGGTTGAACGTGCCAGTCGTGAGAAAGATGCTTGAGATTTATTTCGAGTGATCTCACAAGATAAGGTTTATCGATAGATTCTGTCGGTAAGCGGTCTCCGACCTCCGTCGGAGACAACAGGTTCTAAACGAGAGTTTGATCCTGGCTCAGAATCAACGCTGGCGGCGTGCCTAACACATGCAAGTCGAACGAGAAAGTGGAGCAATCCATGAGTACAGTGGCGCACGGGTGAGTAACACGTGACTAACCTACCCTTGAGTGGGGAATAACTTCGGGAAACCGAGGCTAATACCGCATAATACCCACGGGTCAAAGGAGCAATTCGCTTAAGGAGGGGGTCGCGGCTGATTAGTTAGTTGGCGGGGTAATGGCCCACCAAGACGATGATCAGTATCCGGCCTGAGAGGGCGCACGGACACACTGGAACTGAAACACGGTCCAGACTCCTACGGGAGGCAGCAGTGGGGAATTTTGCGCAATGGGGGAAACCCTG
>Ga0181528_10002312_pt1 | contig 11688 bp, 11 predicted proteins | sample PEATcosm2014_Bin_47_FD_119742 | JGI IMG/M metagenome (GOLD analysis project Ga0181528, IMG submission 119742) | Peatland microbial communities from MTU Mesocosm Facility, Houghton, MI, USA - PEATcosm2014_Bin10_10_metaG | ecosystem: Environmental > Terrestrial > Soil > Wetlands > Peat | place... | reverse complement strand
TCTTAAACAAATCGGCATCTAGGTCAGCAGCACGACCTAAACCTGCCCCGCCAACACCACCTAGCATACCTCCAGAAGCAGCACCAATTAAAGCATTTCGTCCTCTATGCTCTGGATCTGAAAGTGCTCCTAAACCAGCCCCAACAGCAGCTCCTCCTAAACCACCCATCAGGGCTCCATGCCCTGCCAAAGATAAAGCATCTTTCTCCATAGACCCACGCTTGTTCAATCTGTGGGCGTCAAGCTCCTGACCAACAACTTTACCGGCCTGGTGACCTACTGCCATTCCCACGGCAGCTCTAAAGGCTTTCTCACCAATAGAATGACCCTTACCCTTACTGGTGAGCAGACCACCACCAATACCAGCTAGAGTTCCTACTCCCTTACCAAGACGCTCACCATGGGTTCTTTGGTGTTTTGCATTACTGGTAATATCCTGAGCAACAGAAGAGCGTACACCCGTAAGTGTACCTTGATCCATTGCCTTCTGAATATCTTCTGGAGAGATGGTACCCTCGGCTGTCTTGATCAGCAGGTCTACCTCATCACTAAGTAGACCACCTGAAGCCAGCTTCATATACATGAAATGCTCAGCAGATTTCTCCCATGGAATTCTGTTGTCTGCGGAAAGAGCTTTGAATAGAGTTTCCTCATGCATAGGAGTACCCCTTAGGTAGTGTGGTAGATGACGTCGTATCTTGGACCACCTGAGATTGAGGCGGTGATCTTAATGATGTCTGTAGTAGCAATTTCGGAAACAGTGGTATCTGATGTTGGAAAACCAAGGATTGTATTGGCTGTGCCACTACCACGGACAATGAACCCCTGTACGTCTACGATAAATAGAGGTTTCTGTGGAGCCTGTCCATAGAAACGAACCTTTACAGCAGTCATGCTGGCATTAGTGGCTCTGATCTGAGTAAGAATAGCTGATGGTGAGAGACCAACACCAGTTGGATCTGATAGAGTAGTAGTCCGATCAGCACTACCATCATTGATGATCACTGTGAGTCCATTTAGACCATAAACAGTGCTAGCTAGTGGCTTGCATCGCACGGCACCATTCAAGAAATCTACTAGCTCATCTGGGTTGTTGAATGTTCTAACAATGTACATGTGATCTCCTGAATTCGTGGGCTAAAGAAAAGCCGGAAGGCTTCTCTTTTTCTCTCTCTCTTTAGTTCTTTCCATACTTAGCTAGTGCTGCCTCTACCTTGTCCTGTACTTTAGCCTGTTCAGAGGGCTTGAGGATATGCTTATCGAATTTGCGATGATGAGTCGGACAAAGAACCAAACAGTTATCAGAGACTGTAGGTCCTTCATCATCCTGTGCAACTATGTGACAAAAGTCTAAGACTTGATCTTCCCCACAAATCTCACAAGCACGAATGCCCAATTCCTCCAAGATCTTCTTATGTTTATGCGATGTACTCACAAAAACAGAGTCTAGAGAATACTTCCTCATTCGCCCTTTAGGTGCGGAGTAGCCAGCTTCTCTCATCCGTCTGTTGATGACCCCGTAGGAAACTCCATACCTATCAGCCAGTTTCTCATAGCTCCACCCTTCATCTGAAAGCTGAATGGCCTCTTTGGTTGGTATCTCTTGTCTCAACGGACTACCTGCAGGACCAGGACCTCCACGCCACACAGGAAACTCAAACCCCAGTTTAGTCGCACGCTCCATAAATGTCCCGTACGGGATGTCGTAGTGTCTAGCTATGGCAGCAGCAGTTTTGTGGATGCTCAGCTGTTCCTGAAACCACTCTACTGTTGGGATGAAGTAATGACAGCCAAGAAGTATGCCTAACTTATTATTTAGATCACTTCTCTTAGCGCCGTGCCGTAGCTCTATTCCATTTCTAGCAAGCAGCTCCTTTATGCTGGAAGCGTGACAGTCATGCTTTTCAGCTACCTGGATAGCGGATAACCCAGATAAATAATCAGCAATGATCTCATCTTTCTTTACATCCAGTTTTCCTTGTGGGTGTCCTGGCCTCTTTGGCAGACCCATACGTTCTACAGCATCGCCCACACTTGTATGCTCAGAGCCTATGGCTCTAGCAATCTCGTTCAAAGTGTAGTCTTGCTCGTACATCTCTTTGATCTTATCGTAATCAAGTGTTCGTGGTCGTCCCATACTAAAACCTCCTAGTGAGAGTCTTATACCCTCAATCTCAGGAAGTTTACCACGGGCACCATCCATTGTCAATAGACTCCGTACCAGCCATTAACGAAGAAATACTCGGTATGAACACCAGAGAAGCTTGTCATCATGTTAGCAATATTGATCGACACCTTCTTCTGGACTTTTTCTTGTTCATACTTGGTGGAGAAGTCTCTGATCCATTGCATCCACATAGGTGCTTTGTTATTAGCGTCCACGCTTATACCGCCGTCAGAGAATTGTAGTTGGTTACGGGTCTGGAGGATACCGATAGACTGCAACAGAGCCACACAGGTTCCACGAAGAGCGAATGACTGGTAATGTTTGTAGAACATTTCTTCCAAGGTCATATAGCCCAGGTCTGGTGGAGTACCTGCCCAATCAGACAGAAAGTCCATGATGGCCCACGAGATCATTCTATCTGAGTGTTCCTCCCCCTTTACCAGCCGGTTAAGCTGGGGATGATCTCTCATGAAGAATCTGACTGTTTGAATAAAGGAATTGAATAGAGGACTGGTTCCTCCACCAGATACTCCATCCAGACCTTGTAGTTGCTGAGCCATTTAGCTCCTCTGTTCGCCACGAAGCTTCTTACGTTGAGATTTAGACTGGCCACTGGTCATGTCTATTTCTCTTATCTCTCCGGTGAACGTTACAGACTTAGCTATCTTTTTCTGTATGCCACCAAAGGATACCAAATCCTGGGCTAATAGGTGCCGAACAATTGGACCATAGGCTACATTATCCGGGAGTTCTTCCCTGATCTTACCATTATTATCCATGCACTTAGTTCCTCCAGCAAAAAGGGTCCACCTTTCTACTGGAAGGCTTCTATCTGTCTTGTTCAGCACCTTTGCCATGGTTACTCCTTACGACGCTTCTTAGACTTTGGTGTATCCAAAGTAATGGTCTGCATATCTTGAACTGGAGGAATACCTGTTTGGATTAGTTTCTCAGTTGGATTTTCCAGCTCTTTGGTGATGTCCTCATCAGAAGGTATGGGCTCTACGCCTGGTGTAGATTCAGGGGGTCCTACCTCACCAACAGCACCGGTAAGTCCATCCATGCCAGGATTAGCACCCTCCTGCCCCTTACCAAAACCAGATTCAATTATTGCAGGACCCTGTGGTCCTTGCCAACCAGTTGGTGCTTGAGCTCCAGTTGGACCCAGGTCATCAAGGCCACCATCTGTTCCTTCTGAATCAACAGAATCTTTAGTCAGATCAATTGCTACTTTTTCTTCTTCGATCTTCTTGTTCACGAAGACCTTGTACAATCGTCCATCTGGTCTTGAATCAATGAACGTAAGATCTGGCAGTGTAACAGCAAGTCTACCTTCACGAATCTTCTGAAAAATCTCTGTTTCATTTGCTTTGAACTCTTCTTCAGAAACTCTGATCGGTCTCTTCGGCACTATTCTGCGTCCAGCAATACGCTCTACAGCTGTATGAGGAGTAGCAGATAAGGCACGTTGTTTGTGCGAGCTATGAGCACGGAACATGTTGTGGATCAAATACGTATTCTCAGCCATCTAAATTTCTCCTGAAAGAAGAAGCGCCAGCGCCCATGGTTAGGAACGCTGGCGCATCCAACTACCTGTGTAACAGATTGACTACTACTTAGTAGGTCTCAATCTGAGGATAGACCAGGCCCTGATCTACCTGGTTATTCTCTTGACCAAGATCTTCCTCAGCCAATGGGATGACGCTAGAAAGGATGCTATCGGTATCAAGACTGGACGCATCACCCGAGTAGAGCTCAAGCTTACGAACAGCAGCGATATTGATAACGCTCATAGCGATATCTTCCCACGACTGCCAAGTGATCATATTGGCAATCTTGTCAATGTAGAACTTCGTGTTGTTCAGGATGAAGAACTTACCGAAGAAGTCTGGCTTCGTGAACAGATAGAGGTTACCTGGACGAAGAATGTCTGTCTTGATCGTACGGCAGTATGCACGGCCAAGGAGCAAGTTGTACTTGTATCCCTCAACAGTGGTCTCGCTGGCGATCTTGTTACCAACATCTTCAGTGGTCCACTGAAGAATGTCATCCCAGTCTACTTCCGTCATCAACACCATTTCGCCACGCAGACGGTTTCCCGACAGCATCTTGAACAGGTTGACTAGGTCTGGCTTCTGGATTGGCAAGGATGCCGAGGTCTCTGTAGTAGCGTTACGAGCCAGCTCGCCCTTACGTACCGAGAACTCAACTACACTGCCAGCCTGGACGGTTGCAGCGTTAAGGCAGGTAACGACGTTACCATTGGCTTCCTGTTGAAGAGCCTGGACAGCTGCTTCAATATGGATTGTGAACTCACGGTCTTCGATCTCTTGAATATCCTTGACCGAGTTGTCCTCAATGATCTTCGTGATTGGCATTTCGTAGGCCAAAAGTTCCTGTTCACTCTTCTCGAACTTTTCCGAGGAGATGGTGAAGAAGGCAACCTCCGCACGTGGTGCACGGATGAAACGAGCAGTCGGTTGACCACGGAAGGTCATAGACATTGCACGGCTCTTTGGTTCTACGTCAACGATCTTCACGAGAGTATCGTGATTAACTGAACGCTGGCAATCTGCCCGTGTTACCTGTTGCGGTGGAGTGATCTTTCTTGCGAAAGAAACTTCACGCAAACGGTCACGGATGTATGTACCAGCGTACTCAGCGATCTTCTCTTGTCCTTCAGAAGAATCAAGCTTCTGAGTAAAGAGATCATTCAAAACTCTGGATGGAACGCTCATGATATTTACCTCTTGTATGAAACCCTTGTTTGCCTCAATTACCCGATGGTCTTGAGGAACCGCAGCTTGCCACCGTTGTTTGCAGGCAAACGAGTGACGTAGCCAATGATGATGCCCGTATCGTAGGCAATGAGGCCAGAAACTGTCTGGCTATTGTAGCTCACTGTAGCGGAGATCTTGAGTGCTCCACCCAAAACCAAACCGGTTGTAGTGAAGATACGAGTATCTGCTTCGTATGGCTTTGCAAACAAGACTGTGGTCTTGCCGATTGCCTGGACATCGAAACGTCCCTTTTCTGCAAACACTGCGAATCCAAGGACTCCAGTAGCTGCACGGTCAATCTGATATGCAGAGTTGAGGGCAACCCACTCGCCATCAAGCAGTGGGTTTGGATTGGTTGGGTTGATGATAGCTTGGTTAGCAAGCGTAAAGTCCCTGCGAATCAGGTCCTGTACGTCTGTAACCAGTTCGAAATTGACGATCATTTTGGTTCTCCTGTTGTTTCTTGTTGCCTTCGGAACACTGGCTTACGCCAGGTCGCCAATCAGATACGTTTCGAGTTGGTTGCTTCCGTTCCCAGCATCCTCAGCTGCAATCTTGGCGATCTCTCCGTTAGGAGCAGTCATCTCAATTGCCTCTTCGATTGCTTCTAGAGAGCGACCCTTTTCGTGAGCTTCCTTAATGTACGCAACACGCTCTGACAAGTTGGAGCCGAGACTAATGTTCTTCTCCTCCATGCGTTGAGCAATCTTGGTAATTCTGGAGCCTAGACGATAACCGTCTACCTCACGTTGTAGAGCATCTCTCTCAGAGGCCAGCTTCCGAAGGACTCCTGGTACCTCGGCATAGACCTGGGCGGCCTGTGCTGCACTGATCTTAGTCGTTCCCATGGTATTCATCCTTCCTTAGACTGTCTCTTTTGGTAGGTCGAACTGACTCGACTTTTCTTTGCTCTTGGCTTCTACGATAGACCGAAGTCTATCTGCCTTCTCTTTTGCCTCTGGTGAAGCATCAGAGTCGCAACCTGCCTCAGCTACTTTCTTGAGGTAGGCCCTCGCCGCAGCCACCTTTACAGAAGAGATTTTGGTCCCTGCTGCATCAGTGTTGGAGAGGTTGTTCTGAAGGACAGTATCCGTCGTCTTCTTCTGAGCTGGTTCGTCTAGAACCTCACCCATCCGCTCTTTGGGCTCTGCCTTCGCATCACGCTTAGTATAGTTTATTGCTGATGTAATTGAATCGATCAACTTCTCCTGGGCCGCAGCTGGACCTGGGAGAGCTGGAACACCTTGTTCTGCTTCTGTTGCTTGAGGAGGAATATCTGCCTCCTTGATCAACTTAAATACACGAGATACCTGTTTAGCAGCTGCCGTCTTCTTGATCAAAGCTGCAGCAGCTTGCTTGAGGACATCCTTGTCTTTCCAAGACTCACTACCACCTGGAGGAGTTTCAATAGTAGTCTCCATGGCCGTAGTTGGATTGGTCTGACCAAGTGTTTTGGTGTCTGAGCCAGGCTTCATAGGCACTTGATCATTTTTTGCTTGACCAACAGCCTCAGACTGGACTCCAGGAGTAGGCGAATTTACATTAGTCTCAAAGGCACCTGGACCATCGCCTGGGCCAACCTTAGCTTCTGGTTGACCTGTTGGTGTAGGTGGAGTGATCTCTCCTACAGCCACCTTGGATAGCCAGTTTTCATTGAGATACTCGATAGCGCTAGCTAACTTATTAGCCACCATCGAAGTCTTTTCACCGTCTGCCTTGCTAGTCTCATTCCGCTCAGGAACAGTAGCAGGGTTGTTAGGAGTGGCATTAGCAGCACTTGGCTCCTTGCCCTTCCCATCATTGATATCTGTATCTTCTCCGTTGGCTACGGCATCGCCGTCTGCTGCTGCGAGCTTCTCACGTTCTTCAGCCTCAGCCAGCGCCGTAGCAACCATTGCTTGTAGCGAGATATGCATCGAATCCTCCAGGTACAAAAATTGGTGGCAGTTGCTGCCGACTACACCCCACCCACATCATTTACACCAACACCCATTGAGGCTGGTGGTGTTGAGAAGTTAGGTTGAGAGTAGTTCTGGCTGGGACCATACTTAGCTGCCGGTGTTACTAGCTTGGGACTCATAGGACCGGGGGCAGTCGGCGCTTTTGGGAACTGTGAAGGAGTGATCTTAGACCTTGGTGCTCCGACAGTCTTGGTTCCCCAAGGACTATCTATGGAGCGGGCTAAGCCACCCAACTTCTCCAGTTCATCAAAAAACGCCGACATACCAATCCCAGTCATTGGGTGTTATTCATTCCACTTAACTGGAAGACCCTCTGCCTCAAGCATCTGTAGGGCACGACGCTCTACTTCGATCTCTAGAGCAGAAGCTACCTTCTGTTCCTCTGCTTGCTGTGGAACAACAAGATTGCCTTCTGCATCTACCCAACCAGCTTCCTTAGCCAATTCCCACGCACGCTCAGATGCTAGAGCATCCAAAGCAGAGGACTTCTTGTGCATTGCAGCCGCACCACCAGCAGCTCCAAGAGCACCAGCAGCCCCAGCAGCAGCCCATGGATGCTTCTTGACCTGTTCATTGACTGCTTTCCCAGCCGTAGCAGCAGTGCTACCTACAGCTTTACCTGCACGACCAACCGCAGCGCCACCCTTAGCAGCAGCTGCACCGGTAGCTTTAGCAGCATTAGCTACATTCTTGCCACGATTTTTGAAGAACTCACCAATGGACTTGCCAGCGCTGATTGCTTTGTCCTTGACTCCAGCTTCCTTATTGATCTCAGTGAGCTCTTGATTGAAAGAGTGAGCCATCACACGACCAAGGAAATCTGCTTCAGCTACCTTCTCTGCAGCTGCCTTCTCAGCAGATTCAGAAGATTCCGAGGATTCCTTGGACTCTGGTGTCTCCTTAGACTCCTTCTTCTCTTCTTTCTTCTCTTCCATAGCAGGAGGGAATTCTGCTTGCTTATGAAGTTCACTAACCATCTGAGCTACCTCAGCATCACTGAACTGACTCAGATCAACTTGATTATCCTCTGCCAACTTTACCAAAAGCTCTGCCGCAGCGAGCTTTACCTGATCGTCTTCGGCGCTGACTCCAGTGCCATAGATCTCTGCCAATTGTGCGTCCATTTGTGATCTCCTGAATTCTCGGTTTGTTTTCGGTTCCGTTCGGTGATCTGTTTCCTCGAGGTACGAAGCCTCTAACCTCACCGAGAAATGACGTTCTTACCTATCCCCACCAATTTTGCTAGTAAATCCTTCGGAAGGGAAGAACCTTCTGCATGTAAAGCGCCAAGGGCTGCCAAAGAGGCTAGGGCGTGTGGGTGACTGGCTATCAGATCTTCTATTAGACCAGCCTGCTGCCCTTGTAATTCCTGCCTCTTTACATCTCTTCTGGCCATAACTGATATCGCTTCTGCAACTATTGCTGCCCCCAAAACATGAGCAGGTTGAGCCCCATCAGCAAGCTTAAACATAGAGTCGCCAATACCTTTACCATATATAGCACTCCACAGACCAGAATCAGAGTCTACTGTTGATGGAATATCCTTTAAGCAAGAAATAGCTCCTCGTATGTACCCATTATACATAGCAGCAATTTTCTGCATAAAAGGATGAGAAGAGGTCTTCTGAAGAGACGACTCCTCTTTAGGTCCACCCATTATCGTGATCTTAATCATACGCCGTTTGGCTACCGGTTCTAGTGAGCTACGCCCCTCCATTAATGGCATTAGTAGCTTCTTGATCATATCACTGAAGTGACCAGACCCTATATCTGCAGGGGACTCATCCTCATCTGTGTGAGGAAACACAATACCCTTGTTGTCCAATTCATCAGCCAAAGGCTTGTTACCCATGCTGATGATTGTTATACGCTGAAACTCACGTGGGCGTAGAAGCATACCCATCATGGTTGGGGTGGAGAGAGCTTCACTCAAATCTCCTTTACCCAGCGTATCCAGTATATCGTTAGGTATGTCGTCCTTAGCTGGTACGGCTTTGCCACCAAACTGCGAGGGCACAACATCTTTTTCGATCTCCCCTGATTTGATCTCAGCTGCAGCTTTGATATTAGGAAGAACATGCCCTACTGAAGCTGCCTTCTCCATAGGCTCCTCCGTGGAGTATCCCATCACCTCTGCTACCTGCCATGATGGGATAGCATCTCCAGCCACGTGGCTAAAACTAGATACAGAAGCCAATTTTGCCATTACCTTGGCTGTCTTATCTGCCCCTATGAACACTACTGAAATATCAAAGAATCTTGGGTAGTCATTGATTGCATAATTCTTCAAACCATTAGGCATGATCTTATTAAGAGCTTTTCTAAGATGCTCACAGTAATCATTTCTAGTTATCGAGAGACCCCGTATTGGATATTTCTTATGTACCTCAAGAACAGCTGCCGATATGCTTTTGTGGTTAACCTGATCAAACGTAGCTTTCGCTTCCTCATAGCGTCTCCAATCTGTACAGTTAGAACACAGATCATATGGGACTTTGCAGTTATGTACAGCCAGTCCTTCTACCAAATAGCTCTCGTCTTCATCAACTGAAAAGTTATATACGTCATCGTCGTAAGACACCTCTTCTACAGACTCAATCGGCGTCATCAAATAAGTAACACCATCATATGTGTAGAAGAAACGCTTGCTACAAAGTCGATCTGACTTACCTACGCTATGCCGAGATGTAGTTAACTTCCATGCTGTGTCTGTCCCAACCCACACCTGAAACTCTATAGTCTCTTTAAGAACAATCTTCGAGGGCTTGTGCACGATCTCGTTTACTGAGGCGATCATTCCGCAACGGGCCAGAACTAAACGCAACTGTTCTGACAACTCCTCCGAGGCAGTAGAGAAGTAAAGAGAGCCTTTATAACAACCACCATCCACATTGGCGTAAGCGCCCAAAAGTAACTGAAGTGTTTCCACATCAGCACCGATCAAGTCACTTGATAGTCTCTTTGTTAGTGCTTTCTCACCACAATGCTGAGCACATAATTCTGCTAATGATCTATCCCAAATACTAATGTACTTACCGTTTCTATCTTCTACATCGTACTCCTCAGTCACGTTCAAACCCAACCGCTCCCCCAGCTGATACAATTCCTCGTGAGTCTCAGTTTCCAAGAGATTTGTACAGAATTGAACAGCCATAGGATTGCCAGCGTTTGTACGAAGCACGAGCCCTTCAGATAAGTAGTACCCTAAAAGTCTGGCTTGATCAGTCGTAAACTTAACATCTGTTCTATAGTTAGGGATTGGAAGCGCTAGGTAATCTCCTTCACAAACCTCATCTGTGCGTACCCACTCAAACCTATACTTAGGTAAAGTAGAACACTCTGCACAGCCTACTTTAGTACTGGCACTGTTTGGAGTACAGATACGCTGCTTTCGTCCTTTATTTACAGTCTTGGAAGATGGGTGACAGATCATCTGCTCTTTACGAACTAACCAAAGTGGGTGCTCCTCGGTCAACATAAGAGCATCACGGTGTCCATACGCTTTAACGTGATAGATAGGACCTTTGTGTGGACGAACCATAGTAGACGTAACTAGCCGGGGCCTGCCCTTATGCGTAAGAACAATATCTCCCTCTTTGATTGCCTCTATAGGTACTCTACGCCCGTCAGCACGAAAAACAGGACTACCTTTCGGGAGGCAGCCCATACTGACGTCAGGATAAATACCCTGATCTAACTTGTCACAGACATCAGTAGCACCAAACTGTAGAGCTTTATCACGATCTACTTCTATGACTAGCTCTACTCTCTTCATATGATCATGCCAAGCAGATAGCATGATATTACCAAAGCTTCGGGTGATGTCTTTGTTCACATGGTGTTTGAACAGACCAGCAGTCCTGAAAGTCTCATAACCATAGTCAGGACCTTTATGTATAAGAGCTACTTCTGGAAAGTAGTCACCGTTGATATTGCTGTTGTGCACTGCTACCCCGTTCACAACAAACGACTTATCCTCCGCGACCGTGAGATCATGCACAGAGCCCTGCCACGTGTACGTCCTTACTTCAGCCACTGCGGACAAAATATAGCCATCTGGGTGTAGATAACTTTTTGCGGAACCAGTGCCATCGAACTGGCTGTGACCAATATACAGTTCATAGATCGGCTTGCCAGAGTACCAAGTAGCTTTCGTGTTATGCCTGCCATTCACCGAGGCCACCAAGCCGAGTCGAGCTAAGAGTAGCCGAGTATCTCGTAGCAACCCAACCGAGGCAGAAACACATCGAACCGCTCCAGCATCTTTCTTTGTGTGACTGACACATCCAGCACCGCCTGAGTAGGCTGAAAAGAACACCCGTTGCCAGTCTCTAGGCATGTGCAAAATTGCATCGCTCAGCCGCTTATCTATGGCAGGTGATCCAATGTGCGTAGAACACAACTTTGCCAGTTCCTTGAACCCGATTTCAATTCGTGTCGAGTGCGTCTCCTGCTCTGGACTGGGGGTTACCTTATGTCCCAGCTTCTCCGCACATCGCACTACTTCAGTATGAGTAGCTGTCTCCTCTATAGAGGTAACATACACAATCTTTTCGGGTTCTTCATAGCAGCTGCCCTCTCTTCCGTATCGCCAAGCCAAACAACCCTCTGCAGCGTACAAACCCATCAAGAAGGCGACTTCTGTTGTATTCCACTTCTCATCACCGAGAGCGGCAGGGTCTTCCTCTAGAGGAAACGTCTCCGCGATCATATCCCCCGGTCGTAGTTGAGAGATGGCCACCCAATCAAACTCCAGCTGACTCATGGCCTCGGTACGCCT
>Ga0181528_10002311_pt1 | contig 11694 bp, 8 predicted proteins | sample PEATcosm2014_Bin_47_FD_119742 | JGI IMG/M metagenome (GOLD analysis project Ga0181528, IMG submission 119742) | Peatland microbial communities from MTU Mesocosm Facility, Houghton, MI, USA - PEATcosm2014_Bin10_10_metaG | ecosystem: Environmental > Terrestrial > Soil > Wetlands > Peat | place... | reverse complement strand
TCCAGGTGCCGGCGCTGCCTTGACGAGGGGCGGAACAGGCATTAATAACCTGTTCGAAGCCAAGGTCATAGCTAATTTCAAATGAGCCTTTGTGCAAGGTTTTGGCAAGGCTGCGCGAAATTTTCAGTTTGTTCGGCGTCAAAATAAGCCGAGGGTCCGGTGACCACCATAAAATAGGCTCGCCCGGATTATACCAGGGAAAAATTCCATGCTGATAAGCATTGATAATGCGCTCAGGCGATAAGCAGCCGCCAAATGCCAGTAGTCCGTTAGGTTCTGTCAAGGCTTTATACAATGCAGGAAAAGCTTGCTGGGGATTGTCGGGATCCAGTTGAGTTAGCAGCATGTTTGGTGGTTAGAATTTTTTGAAGCAATCAAAAATATCTTGTTTAGCTTATCAGAAGAATGGGAACCTCTAAAAATTATCCGTTCGTGCCGATCTTGCCGAAGCATAAATGGATAATTTTTAGAGGTTCCCCAAAACGGGCCGGAATAGGCGGAAATTGATAACTTGCTCTCAAGCTATCAGTGCTAGGAGGCTGTCCGAGAATAGGAACCGTAGGGCATAGGGCGCAATAGGCGTAAGCCGTATTGCCCCGCATGTTGGCCTTCGATCATCCGGCGTATTACGCTTCGCTAATACGCCCTATGGCCCTGTCCAAGAATAGAAAACCTGCTGGGAAAGCCCTTTTGCTCATATTTTCCACGCATTTTTGTTCAATAGGTCAACTGTTGCGCCTCAAATGCGCAAAGAATCTGCCTCAAATTGGCTTTCCCTCGATACAGTTACTATTCTCGGACAGTCTCCTAAGCAATTAAACAAAATTATCCGTCCAAACCATCCAAAAATTTTTCGGCGTCCAATGCCGCCATGCAGCCTGCGCCGGCAGAAGTAATGGCTTGTTTGTAATGAGAATCCATTACATCACCAGCAGCAAACACCCCTGGAATATTGGTGGCGGTTGCATTACCACGGATGCCGCTCTTCACCACAATATACCCATTCTCCATCTCTAACTGCCCGGAAAAAATATCGGTGTTGGGAGTATGGCCGATGGCGATGAAAACGCCGTGTAAATCAAGGTCTTTGCAGTCTCCGGAGTTAGTCGCTTTGATGCGGATGCCAGTTACGCCCATGTCGTCGCCCAGTACTTCATCCAGTTCATGATTCCATTCAATCCGCACATTACCGTTTCGAGATTTTTCAAGTACTTTATCTGCAAGAATTTTCTCGGAACGAAATTTATCGCGGTGATGCACAACAATGACTTCAGAAGCGATATTTGCTAAATACAACGCTTCCTCAACGGCAGTATTGCCACCGCCAATCACCGCAACCGGTTTATTGCGATAAAAAAAGCCGTCGCAAGTGGCGCAAGCTGAAACCCCGCGGCCCTTGAACGCTTCCTCGGAAGGCAGCCCCAGGTATCTGGCCGAGGCTCCGGTAGCAATAATCAAGGCGTCACAGCTATAGGAGCCTGCGTCTCCGCTTAAAATAAATGGCCGTTTTGATAGATCGGCAGTATGAATATGATCAAAAATAATTTCCGTGGCAAAGCGTTCGGCATGTAAACGCATTCTTTCCATCAGTTCCGGACCTTGCACCCCGTCCGTATCGCCGGGCCAGTTATCCACATCGGTGGTGGTAGTCAGTTGGCCGCCTTGCTGCATACCGGTAATCATTACCGGATTAAGATTGGCGCGCGCAGCATAAACCGCAGCGGTATAGCCTGCCGGGCCGGACCCTAATATCAAAAGTTTACAATGTTTTGTCGTGGACATTAAGCTTATCTCCAAAAGTAATGGGTAAAATTATACGGATAAACAGAGGACTATTAAACCTTATATATGGCTTATCGTATCCCGTTCAACCCTTCGACTAGCTCACGGCTTGTATGGATGCCGTAGGTAGGGTAACGCCGGGCGCGGATGCTTTGAGGTGGGAGACGATAGACTTACCTGAGCAAAGCAACTGGTTTCAATCGAGGACCTTGGTTTCGATTGATGCGTCTCGCTATTCGCTCGGCATCCTATAGGCTACAACCGCTGCTTGCCGCTTTACCCGGCCTATAGTGAAATGGGGCAGGCTTTTAATGTTTTGGACGAGGGGAGTGACAGGTTCAAGCGGTGGTTATGGGATAAAGATAAATTTTCTGATTAAGCGCTTATAGCTAATGTGAATTCTTAATTTATCATCTATAATCATGTTTTGTAGTGAATTATTATGAGCCCTAATTCATGGTTGCAGTGATTGAAGAAAGAACAACACGCGGATTTCGCGAAATTACATTGCTGGTTTTTTCTAGTTGCGCCCTTTTTTTACTGATTGCGTTATTGACATTTAGTTCCGATGATCCTGGTTGGAGCCATAGCACTTCGTATCAAACATTGCATAATGCTTGCGGTTTATTTGGAGCGTGGCTGGCTGATTTTGTGCTGAATTTTTTAGGCCTGATGGCCTATCTGATTCCCGTCATGATTTTTTGGACGGGTTATTCGTTCTTTAGCAGCATTGACCGGCAATTTTTTGGTTGGCGGGTGGTGTTGCACTGGACTGGCTTTGTCGCCACTATTGTTTCCGGTTCCGCCATATTTTTTCTGCATTTTTATTTTCTTAGAACCAAAGTGGATTTACCGGATAGTCCCGGAGGCATACTCGGCCGGGAAGTAGGTGAAACCCTGGTGCGACTGTTCGGTAATTCCGGTTCCACGCTGTATCTGCTAGCAGTGTTCATGATTGGTATCACCTTGTTAACCGGCATGTCATGGTTACAGTTGATGAATTTTGTCGGTAAGTTCGCTCTTGGCTTGTTTGACATTTTTGGCAAACGCGATGCAAAACGTTATGAGCCGGAAAACCCGTCACCGGTTGCCGAACCAAAAAAGAAACGGCCTTTGGTCACGGAAACTGTAGCCGAAACTAAAAATAAAAAACCCAAACAGCAAATCGTTGAGCCGGCAGGCCATTTGCCGCAGCAGGAAAGCATTTTAGCCAAGTCCGTGCGCAGAAAGGAAAATAAAACAGTTGAAGAGTTTGCCCCGGATGTGTATTTAAACGCCTTGCCGCCTTTATCATTGTTGGAAAAACGTGAAATTAAAGTTAAACGTTATTCCAAGCTTGAGCTAGAGGAAATATCCAGGCAAGTTGAAGATGTGTTGAATGATTACGGCATATCCGTTGTCGTGGAAGCAGTTCATCCCGGTCCGGTGATAACCCGTTTTGAATTGCGTCTGGCGGCGGGCGTCAAGGTTAGCCGAATTAGCGGATTATCAAAAGACTTGGCTCGCGGTTTGTCCGTAACCAGCGTGCGGATTGTGGAAATCATAGAAGGCAAGTCTGTTATCGGTCTGGAAATTCCGAATCAAGAACGGGAAATGGTGTCCTTGCGCGACTTGCTGGTTTCGGATGAATTCGAAAATGCAAAATCCAAGCTTAGCATAGCCATGGGTAAGGATATTTCAGGCGTACCTGTCGTGGCTGATTTGGCGAAAATGCCGCACGCTTTGGTGGCAGGCACCACCGGTTCCGGTAAATCGGTGGCGATTAACACCATGATCCTGAGTCTGGTTTATAAATCCAGGCCGGAAGATGTGCGTATGATCATGATAGATCCTAAAATGCTGGAGCTTTCCGTATATGAAGGCATACCGCATTTATTGACGCCGGTGGTCACGGATATGAAGGATGCCCAAAACGCCTTGCGTTGGGCTGTGGCGGAAATGGAGCGCCGTTATAAATTAATGTCAAAAGTTGGCGTGCGTAATCTGGCGGGTTATAACCATGCCGTCAAAGAAGCGGAAGCTAACGGCAAGCCGATTATTGATCCGATGTTCAGACCGGAAACGCCAATGGCGGCAGAGGACTACCCGATGCTGGATACTTTGCCTAGTATCGTTATTGTCATTGACGAACTTGCCGATATGATGATGGTGGTTGGCAAAAAGGTCGAGGAATTGATAGCGCGTCTGGCGCAGAAAGCCCGCGCCGCCGGCATTCATCTGATTTTGGCTACCCAGCGGCCTTCGGTAGATGTCTTAACGGGATTGATCAAGGCCAATATTCCTACCCGGATTTCCTTTCAGGTATCTTCCCGCATAGACTCCAGAACCATTATCGATCAAGGCGGAGCGGAAGCCTTGCTGGGTAACGGAGATATGCTGTTTTTACCGTCAGGCGCCAGCATTCCTTCACGGGCGCACGGCGCTTTTGTGGACGACCATGAAGTGCACCGGGTTGTGGAGTTTCTGAAAAAAACCGGCCCGGTTAATTATCTGGAAGAAATTACCCAGGAACGTTCGGACACCGGCGAAGTGGCCGGCTTGGATGGTGAGGAAAGCGAATCGGACACTTTATATGACGAGGCCGTAAAGTTCGTAACCGAATCCAGAAAAGCATCCATTTCCAGTGTGCAGCGCCGCTTTAAAATTGGCTATAATCGTGCAGCGCGCATTATTGAGGATATGGAAAATGCCGGGGTGGTCAGCTGCGCCGAGAGTAACGGCTCGCGTGAGGTATTAGCGCCGCCGCCGCGTTAATGGCATGAATGCCTCTTTAGCGGCTTTATGCGCAGTGATTGCGGTATCAGTAGCAGGCGGCTGGTATTTTACCGCTCGCCGGATTGCCGAAAAGCCGGTTAAAGTTATGCTGTTTGTGGCTTATTTCTGGTTGACAGCTTTCATACAATTGACTTTAATTGCCGCTGCCTATTTCGTTTGGACGCATTTTTAACGCCAATTCCATGAACATTTCACCTGAGCTGATAAGTTATTTTGCCGCGGCTTTAACAACTGCGTCGTTTTTGCCGCAAGCCGTCAAAACCATTAAAACCCGTGATACCGAGGCGCTTTCCTTAGGCATGTACGCCATGTTTGCATTAGGGGTGCTGCTTTGGTTTATTTACGGCCTGTATTTGTCCGACAAGGCCATTATCATCGCCAACGCCGTAACTTTTGTTTTAGCGGCGGTGATATTGATTTTTAAACTTTACAATACATTCCGCAATAAAAAGCCGATAGATTAGCTTCATTCAATGCCAACTGGCGGGATTCGACAGAGTAGGGAAACCAGTTCCGGCTGGCGGCTGGTGCCGGTTTTGCAGTATAGGCTTTTGATTTGAGTGCGGACCGTGTTTAATGACACGCCGGAAAGCCGTGCATACTCTTCAGGGGATTTTCCTTGAAACAATGCGATGGCCACCTTAGTTTCAGCCGGCGAAAAATGATAGAGCTTGCATAACAATTGAATGGAAGATAAGGATTGATTATCCTCAATCACCAAAATCAGCGCCAGCGGAATCTGCCAGTCCTTAACCAGTGGTGACGCCGCAGGTAAAGGCGTTACAAATATCTGTCTTGCTTGAGGGATGCCTTGCCTATTCAAAAACATGGCGCCACCCACAGCCGGAAATCCGGTCGCCTGATTAATTAATTTAATCAGTTTGATATTGTCGCTTTGAGAAGTTGCAAATAAACAATTATTTTTACAGGACAGGCCGTTTAATCCGTTGGAAAGCAGGGATTCCGCCTCGCTGTTTAAATGCTTGATGCAGGCCTTTTGATCGACAATCAACATGGTTAAAGCAAAACTGTCTATCACCCTGCTGCCCAATTCGGCTTTGCTTTGCAAGTGCTGGGTGTGTTTTTGCAGCCGCAAGGCTCTTTGCAGATGACCGGTAAATCTGTCGGCAGCGATACGTTCGGCATCCCCGAAGGCGGTTTGCTGAATAGAACGATGTAAACCCAGCACGGTTTTGTGCTCGTTATTGTCGTCTATCCATTTTCCCATGGCGAAACGTCCGCCGCTGGGTATTAAAAAATCCTGATAAAACTCGTTTTTATCAACAAAATGCTGATCCATAGAGGTATAACAATACCGCCATTCATCGAATTTGGTTTTAGCCATGACCTCCATGCGCGGATCAATTTTGGAATAATATTTCGCATAGTTAAGCTGATTTTCCTCCGCCGGTAAATCCCCGTCACCGGCAGCTAGTAAGAATATTGGCTTGTTTTTGGCCTTTTCAATCGTCATGATGTGTGCGGCGACACCACCTATCTGTCTGGAACAAAGCAATAAAACATCCTTCCAAAGCAAGGGCTCTAAAACGGTTTCATAAATCAGGTTAATTAAATTATCCAGCTGTTTGTCGCCATTCATCATTTATGCACTACCCAACAGGTTTTTCATAGACGATACCATTTTATAAATATCTTGAAAATAAAAGACACATATATCTTAAAAAAGGGTCACTATTCAGCATAGTTAGGATGTCCTAATAGGATGATGACAGAAATTTGCTCCTGCAATTCCTGCGTACCATACATCCATGTATATAACGTAAGGAGGCGCATTGGTCGCGATTGATGCGCTTCACTATCGTTCAGCACATCCTACAGCCTCTCATATGGTCAACTGTTTTTTAGGTAAATAGAAATATTACAAGGTTGTGACGCAATGAAGTGTGTGATTTGGCACATGTCAATGCCAGTAATGCGTGAAATAACATAGTTTAATTAATGAGATTTAAAACTAGGTTTTTGAATTGTGATATTTCAATGCCTTAAGGAAGTGGCATGGCATGTGCTTATAAGACGGAAGGGAATGGGCTTCACATTTTTCAATTCCCCAGGTCAAGCAGGATAGGTTTTAAGGTCAAGGTAAGCCATTCTAATCAAGGATGCCAGGAAGGCGGTTTGAATAAGCTAAAAGCGCTAAGTTTGATTTTAAGAGTTGTATTGTTTGGCTGATACATTGCGAGCGGACGTATCAATGTAACCCAAAACAGTAACAAGAACAGAGGACAACAAAATGCTTAACAACTTTTTAGTAGCGGGAAAGCCAAGACGCACATTTCTGGCAGTGTCTATTGCATTCTGTGCAATGGGAGCAATGCCGACAGCTTATGCTCAAACCCTTCAGACCAACACCTACGATGATACCTTAAATTATAATGCTTCGTACAACGGCATTAACGACAGCGGCACGACAGTGGGCACCTTTCAAATTGAAGAGCCTACCGGCCGTACGGTCACCATTAACAGTACTGTGCTCAGTAATGGCGGCACTTACGGTTTTGAAGGCAATACCTTAATCAATCCAACTGATTCCAACGCCAGCGCCGGTTTTAACAGCTCTAACCAAATCACCGGTATTAACAATAGCGGCGCCATCGTAGGCACATTGGAAGTCGGTAACACTCCGGAGTCGTTTTACGCTGCCAGCGCAGCGGCGCTGAACAGCTCAGGGGCTTTGGGTGTGCAGCAAATACAGGACAGTTTTAACGGCAGTGGCGCAAATGCAAATGAAAATGCAGGTAATCTGGATGTTACCCATGCTACCGGCGTCAACGATGCCGGACTGATAGTGGGCACCAACTCCTTTGCAGCCGGCGGCAATGACGGTTTTGTCTACAACAACACCGGCAGTACTGTGGACGGTGTGGCGGCAGGCACATATAACGAAATCAATGCGGCAGGCGCAACTTCTACTCAGATTGCAGGCGTCAACGATGCCGGCATCGCAGTCGGTAGCGCTACTATCGGCGGTATTACCGAAGGCCTGGTTTATAACATTAGCACCGGCACATCTACAGCATTTACTGTACCCGGCGTAGACGCCACCAACGGCACTTTCGTTACCGGCATTAATCCGGGCGTATCCGGCAAGCTTGCCGGTATTGATGAAATTACCGGTTACACCGTCAATGCTGCCGGTATTTCTAGCGGCTTCATAGCTGTTTTCAATGCCGCTACAGACACTGTCAGCCAGTTTGATACCTATGGCAATGGCTCCAGTAATGTTTATTATTCAGGCATAAACGACTCCGGCACCATAGTGGGCACTTTGCTCAATCCGACCTCGGGCTTCCTGAATGGTTTTGAGGCTGATATTCCTTCGCCCGGCACCTTGCCTTTACTTGCCGCAGGTTTTATGGCTTTGGGTTTAAGATGCCGCCGTAATCGCCTACAGGCTTGATTTTTACGGAAAATGGAATTTGGAGGAATGCAGGGAAGCGATAATCCATTCCGGTCTTGCCAGAACACAAGCAGCAAAACAGTTTGCATGGCAAGAGAATTAAGGAGCGTAAAGGTGTCGGTCAGATGCTGCTTCTATAGTGCGGAGGGCGCCGGGACAGCAGCTTTTCGCAAGTTGGTCATTATTAATAACAATCTTTTTAGGAGTTTTACATGCAAACTAAATTTATCAAAACTGCTCTAGTCAGCGCTTTGATCAGTGCCGGTCTGAGCAGTACAGCCATGGCCCACTCTATCGTCGGCGGTTATCTTTCCGGCACTACCGGATCAGTGGACGTGTTCCGTACTACCTGTGTAAATTTTGACTCTACAGCTGCCTCAGCAAGCCACTATGGGCACCCCGGTCCTGCTCAAGGTTTTATTTTTGCGGTTAGCCTTGTTTCAGGTTCGCCAGTTACAGCGACAGTCGGTTACACCTATACCAGTAACATTGAAGGTCCAAATAGCGATGGCGCCAATGACGGTACTCAAACTACCTCACAATCTAACAACCCAAATAACGTGTTACCGGCGCAATTTTTTGCTACCGGTTCTACTCCAGCATATGCCCCAACCGTGCTGACAGCTACCGCAACAGATACAACAACAGGTGCGGCTTGGACAAATACCACTACGGAACCCCCATTTACCGGTTATAACACTTCAACAGGCAGTCCGTTCGGCACGGCAGCGTTTCTGGATGCGGCGGATACCCAATGGTCTCCTAATTATTTAACCGGTAATGGCGAATACGTTATCGTCATATCGCATACCGGTAGCACCCCAACTCAGTATGATTTTATCGGTCACTGTATCAATAAATCCGTTCCCGGCGCTCTTGATCCGGATTCTGCGCATACCGGACAAGGCACCTGGTGGTCCAGCAGTCCTTCAAGTTTTGTGCAAGCCCTGCCTGACTATACCAATGGTAGTTCTCTGACTGATTTTAGCTCAGGTCAAACGTTGTATTCGGCTGGAGATTATGATCAAGTGATTGGTGACGATGTATACGCAAACACCAGTTACCCACCGCTACACGTTTTACCGTCTCCTTATACCCATCGCTACAACACTTATGGTGAATAAGGTTGGCAAGTTAGTCTAAGCAAACTTCTGCTTTAGGCGCAATCTCAGGCATTGCCCCGTCTACCGGCGGTGCAGTGCCTTTTTGTGCGCGCAAGGCCGGAACCTCTTGATTACGGCGGTTAATTTGAAAGCGCTGTCAGCCTGACAATTTTCCTGTATTAAAACAAGTTTGTATGCTGCAATGGCAATACAATGCTTCAAAGTATAAAATAATCATTATTTTTGACCATGAAATTAATCACCATTATCTTGCTTTCCCTGGGTTTTGCTCTTTCGCAAACGGCCGGCGCCGATGACTTCAAGCTGGAAACCGACGATCAAAAATCCAGTTACGCGGCAGGCGTTCAATATATGAAAGCCCTGCTGGATGACAATTTAACTCTGGACAACGCCGCCTTTATGCAAGGCCTGTCAGATATGCAGACCGGCCGCGAATCGCGGCTGACGCCGGAAGAAACCCATAAAGCCCTGGATCAGATAGTTGGTTTACGCGTACTTAGTAAAAAAAACATGGAAGACAAACGCATTAGCGCCGGTAAAGCCTTTCTGGAAGAAAACGCCAAACAACCGGAAGTTCACGTGCTGGATAACGGGTTGCAATATAAGATATTGTCGGAAGGCAACGGCGAGGAGCAGCATCCAAAAACCGAAGACGGGGTCAGCATACGCTATCTCATTAGCGATATAGACGGCAAGCAGTTACAGGCGTCCAAAGCGGATAGCGCCCCAAAGTTATTGGTCAAGGTTTTGATTCCGGCCTGGCAGGAAGCTTTGAAATTGATGAAACCGGGCGACAAGTGGCGCTTGTTCATGCCGCCGCAACTGGCTTTTGGCAAGCACGGTAGCCGTGATGGCTCGGTAAAATCAGAGCAAACCCTGATCAGCGATCTGGAGCTGGTGGCTCTGGTGTCTGCCGAAGAAGCGGAGGCGGAAATGCAGGCCCGGCCGCAATCCGGAAAAGAGGCCGGTCATGCCAAATAAATACTTTGTGCTGATTTGTTTTAGTACGCTGTTAACGGCTTGCGCCGGCAACTGGCCGCCTGTCGCGGCGGGCAAGGTGTATGCGGCCTGCCCAATTCCGGCAGATTCCGAGATTTCCCAAAACGCTGCAGAGTCAAACTCCGGCCAGTCGACGGGATTAGACAGCACGCCGCAATGCGCGGAAACCGTTAGCGTTTACAGCAACAAGATTTGGCTGCCAATATTTGGACCCTTATGGGATTCGCTGTCCAATACCGACGTCAGTAAAAAATCCGCATGGTATACGCTGTCCACCCTATTACCGGTAATAGGCCCGGCGGCTCAACAAACTTTTGGGGAAAAACGTTGCATCGCCCAATGTTTAGCCGAGCCGGAAGTGGTGGCGCCGGCAGACGAAGCCGGCAAGAAAGCCGCTGCCGAACGACTTAAAATAGATCTGAACGCCGCGTTAAAGGTGTCGGAAGTGAATTGCCGGTTATATTTGGATGGTTTGGTGCAGCAGGCCATGGGTAGTCGCTATGCCAATCTGGCCGCCTTGCACGAGAAGGCCGACGGCAGTGATGCTGCGGAAGATCAATTATTGCCGGCGTTGATAGAAACCATTAAGGCCAATAGAAGTAAAGCCGAAAAGTTGCTGATCTGTTCGCCGTTGAGTTCTGCGGAAGTGGTCGCCAAAATCGGTAGTTACGATGGCTTATGCAGTACGGATAGCGCGCTGGATGCGATGTTGTATGTCGCAAATTTGCAGAATAAAAGAGATAGTTCAAGCGGCCGGGAGAATATGTATGTATGGCTGGAAAAAAAAGGCCTTACTACTGCGGCAGTCACCGATACGCCGAAAGAGCAGACTGTGCCTAACCCGGACTGCCCTACGCATCAGACAGACCGTTCTGCCAGGCCGCATATCATGAATCTTAACCGTAAAAAGGCCGAGAGCAGCAGAATTGCCGTTCCGGAAAAGTGAGCGGGTAGCTTGCAGGCTAGACAAGGGTAATATGGGATAACACCTATTATTTCGGATGAATTGTGTGAAATAACATAGTTTAATTATTTGACAGGAACGTGTGATGATTAAGTTGTTTGTTATTAATGATTTAAAAAACTGGCTTCAATTTTGCATTCATTAATGCACGTTCGTTGTGAAGCTATTGTAAGGCAACGGCAGAAATTGCCGGAGCTGGTGTTTGGATGGAAATAGGAAGTCTATCTATGAGGCAGCAGTTTCGGCGTATTATGCCGTGTTACAAAATATACTGAATCAGTCAAAAACTGAATGCAGCAAAGCAATTAAGGACTTTTTTATCAACACAAACTTGAGGATAAAACATATGATGTTACAAACCATGTTACACAGCATTTCCCGACGTTCGACACTGTCGGTCGCCATTGCCGCCGGTCTGCTGATGTCGGCTTCGGCAGTCCAAGCGCAAACTGTTACATACACAAGTACTTTATTGGGCACCAGCAATAGCGGCGCGACCGGCAACATCATCTCCGGAGATGAAACTTATCTTACCGGCATTAACGATAGCGGTGCACTGATAGGCGACATTTTTACTGCACCAAAAGGATCTGGCAGATCAGCGCCGTCCACCACCACACGTAGCGGAGTTG
>Ga0181528_10002310_pt1 | contig 11696 bp, 5 predicted proteins | sample PEATcosm2014_Bin_47_FD_119742 | JGI IMG/M metagenome (GOLD analysis project Ga0181528, IMG submission 119742) | Peatland microbial communities from MTU Mesocosm Facility, Houghton, MI, USA - PEATcosm2014_Bin10_10_metaG | ecosystem: Environmental > Terrestrial > Soil > Wetlands > Peat | place... | reverse complement strand
TGACGCTCAAATTCCGCTGTCCGGCGGGACTGGAGAACGTGCTGCCCGCGCCGCTGCCGGCGGCCTCGGGGCTGCCCGGTTGGCTCAAGGCCATGCCGGTGCAGGCCTTCAACGCCATCAACATGCGCGACGAGGATACGGTCAAACGCTGTCCTCCGTTCATCGATGCCATGACCAGCGGCTTCCTGATTCCGCTGATCTGCGATCTCAGGATCGAGAATGGCTCGATCACCTGGGACAACGAGCTGCCGCCGGGCGGCGATCTCGATTTCCCGCGTTCGCCGGTCGGATTCCATGACGCAAGCCAGGTCACGGGATCGCCGCTATTCGAGCCCGACCGCTTCGTGATCAAGTTTCACAATCTGTGGAGCATCGAAGCGCCCGCGGGCTATTCGCTGTTGTTCACGCATCCGATCAATCGCTTCGACCTGCCGTTCACCACGCTGACCGGACTGGTCGACTGCGATCTCTACCACGACAGCTGGATTCATTTCCCGGCGCACTGGCACGATGTGAATTTCAGCGGCGTACTGCCGCGCGGCACCCCGGTCGCGCAATGCGTGCCGGTGAAACGCGAAAACTGGGTGGCGCAAACCGCGCCCTATACGGCCGAAGAGACGCAGCGGGTTCACGACCTGACCAAGGCGATCAATCGCGAGCGGGGCTCTTACCGGCGTCAATTCCGTGCTTGATCTCTTATCTTTCGCATTTCGCCGGCGGCAGAACAAACACGGGTCGAGCCACCAAAAAAACTGACCTCGAAGGACCTCGCTGGATCGTCACGTCGGATACGAGCGCTTGGCTTATCCGAAATCGGTGTGGCCCCCCCAGACGCCATCTCAAGTTTGGAGATCGCGGCCTTCAAAGCCAACATGAGGGTCAGGCGGGCGTTATAGACGTTGGCGCTAGAAGACGCTTCCTCAATCAAAATTTGAAGCTCTATAAGTTGCTCCCGGTGGCTTTGGGCGACCGTTCCCTCTAAATCGACTTCCATCACGAGTTTGAGGAAAGAATCTTCAAAACTCTTGTAAGACCACCCCCTCCGACGGCAGCCTTGTTTTTTCAGCACACTCGAGCAGATTAAGCTCTTGTCGCTGCCGTTGCTGTGAAACCTCACGGACGCCCCACAATAGGCGCATGTCGGAATGCCGGCGAACAAATTGGTGATCAGTCGGCCCTTGCGACCTCGTCCAGTTGCCAAATGGTCGCGCCGCGCATGCTGCGCTTTATCAAAGAGCTCCTCGTCGATAACCGCCGGATAATATCCTTTCACCACCTTCCCGGTCGGGACACCCTTTCGATCGCGGACGCCATTTGGACGATCTTGCGCGCTCGCGTAGCGCCTGGGATGGTACTCTCCAATGGTTGCTCGGTTGCTGAGCATATTGTGGATAGTTGACTGATCCCACAGCGGGGAAGTGCCAAACGGGGGAACGAGCTGCGCGTTAAGCTGCTTCGCTATCGTGTAGCCACCAAGACCGGCCACGCTGAGTTCGAAAATCCTTCGTACAATTGCGGCACGATCAGGAAGAAAAACGAAAGAAGTTCGATCTTGAGATAGTCCGAGCCAAGCCGGACAGGCCATTAATTTTCTCGGTTTAGCTATTTTAATTTCTAGGCGCGACGCGCGCATTCGAACGGATCCGATAGATCGATTCAAGGCTTGTGCAATAATATTTAATTGCTTGCCCGAAGCCGCCAGACTGCGAAGTTGGTCGTCAGCTTCGCTGGTCCAAAGAGTATTGAAGTTTGCGGATTTTCGAGACACGTCCGTCCTTTCACTTTTTGCTTGATTCCGTTGCAGGTAAATTTCGGGAGCGATGTTAACTCGGGATGCTGCGGGCAGCGTGCGCACGTGATCGAATGTCCGTACCGGCTCAGAGGAACCTGGTCAGTTAGCACAGATTAATGCCGCCGGCTGTCCTTGTCGATCTCGGTTCTGAACCCGGACGGCATGCGCGGCTCATCACCATCTGCCGGTTGATTGCATCGTCCGCATGGAGCGCCAGCGGCACCACATTCGCAGGCAAGCGGCCCCTCCCAAGGGCGCGCGATGTGCGCCTCGCACACCCAGCCCGAACCGTCACAGCGAGAGCATTTCACGACGGTCGCTCCGGGTGGAGTGCCTGCTTTTCTGCTTCCATGTGCTCAATCAAAATGTCGATCCCCTTCAAGGTCTGGGGATCAGTGATCCGCATCCCAAGCTCCCGGTAATGTCCGATCTCGCGATCAATGGACTTGCATCTTTCACACATACTGCAGCACACCTGAGCGCGTGGAGAGCGCGTATCGTCCGTGTTATGACGACGATGTGAGCCAGTTTGTTCCGATGGTCGGCGGCATCATGCTGTGAGTTACAAAGTGCACACTTCGGATCACATGCTCTTGCCGGGTGATCGCAAGGCTTCCTGCAGGGTGAGCGCTCGGTCTATCACCTCGTGAACCTGAGCTTTTGCCTGATGCTCGCTTTTGGCATCGCCTATTCGCAGCATCTCAGTTTTCCCGACCACCACTAGCCACCGCCAGACGTTCGGGGTGCTGCCCTGAACGACTGAATACAAACGCCTCGATATTCATCTTGACCGAACGCCGGGGTGTCGATGCTGTTCCACCGCGAGCCCTAGCGGATTGCCTCGACGCCGGAACCGCTGTAATGGGCCATGGGGAGTAAGTCCCGCGAGGTCATCTGGGGCAGTGTCGTCATCGGAGCGAACATGCGCGCCGAGACCGCCCGCGAGGAGGCGCAGAAGGCCGCCCGAGAGGCCGCTCGCGCCAAGAACACGCATGGTCGGTGCAAATGGAGGGTATGGTGGGCAATGCCTCAACGGTGGCTACGGCTGGCTCGAGGTTAAGTGCCACCGCCGCGACACTCCCGCCAGCCTGCCGTTCAGTGCTATCCGCCGGCCGTGATACGCCGATCTGGAAACTGGAGGCCGCGTTGAAATGCCGGTCATTCCGGTGGTATGCTCCGCCCGTTCACATGATCAAGCTGACCGAGCGGCAGGAAATCACGACATACAGGTCGATGTAACCAAACGAGGAGCGGTAATCACGATCAGTTTGATGCACGAATGGCCCTTCCACGTCTGAGAACCGGGGATAGGGCCGTTGTAGGCACAGCTAGAGGCAAATCCGTCTGTTCCGAGCGTTCACCCTGCCTTCGCTCCATTAACATAACGTTATGAGATTTGTTAGCTACCGGCTCGGATAGTTACGTTAGCATGGTGCACTTTCGTACACAGACGGACGAACCGGCTCGCACGCCATCGTGACGCAACGCAAGTTGATCTCGCGCGTAGCTATTTTAGACAGCGGGCTCACCTCCTCGGAAGTGTGCATTGTCCACCGCTGTTGTCGGCCCCGGCTTGTGCTCGCACGCCGGGGCCGTTCTATCACAAGCCGTCGTAAATCCGATCGCGTTGAGCAGCCGGTGGCCCGGTGTGGTGAAGCCCACGAACCTTGCCGTGATGGCGGCCACCACGAGGGCGATGATGAGGTTTCGCATGGGTGCTCCGGCGCTAATGTGCGGTTGGCTTTATCTCGCTCGCCAGTCAGCCCACAGAGTTCGGTTTCATAGAGTACGGCGAAAACTCTGCTTTTCGGTACGGTGGCAGTCGCACGTTCAAACGTGCGTTGCTCAAAGCCCGCCTCCGGGCGAGATGCGAGCTAGCCCATCCTGTGCTTGCAGGTTGGACACATGGGCCAGTCGCCGTAGATACTCAAGACTCAGTCCCCAGATCTCAATAATCTAGAGGCCGCCTCGCAAAGCGTCCAGTCCGAACATCAAGCCGTGCCAACCTCGGACCACGCCCGAGCTGATTGAGCGGCAGGAGATCACGCCGTATAAGTGGGTGCATCCGAGCGAGGAGCGCGAGGAACGATTTCTAAGGCAATGAATTTATGAAATGTGCCGATGTCCCCCAGCCCTAGCGGCACATTCCAAAGATGGCCCCAGTGCCCGGCGCTGGGGCCACCGTTTCCGCCGCCCCTGAGCGATCGAGATGGGCGATGATGATCCTTGGCGTCAGCGTGCATGGCGTATCGCAAAAAATCGGGTCCGGGGGTGTTCTCGGCCCTGATCGCTATATGGAGAGAGCCCGCCTTCGGGCAATCCTTTTATAGGATCGATAATGTTGACGCGGTGGGCCACATTTTTGTCAGGTGGACAGCGGGGGACTTGGTTAAGAGCACGTATAGTTCGACCTTGGAATTTGGGCTCCCGGTTTATTCGATTTAAGCCAATCCAATGCTGTTCCGCATTGCACTGCTGTCGATCGCCATTTTTGCAAGTGTTGGCATCACGTGTGTCGCCGTCCAAGCCCAGGATATTGCGGCGATCGGCGACAGCGATTACCGCAGCAGGTTTGAGGCGCAGCCCCGCGCCATCTTCCCTTGGCTGACCCAGGAGCAAGAGCGCGAGCAGTGGATAGCCGAGCGAGAGCTGCAGGCCATGGATGATGACGGCATAGATTACAGCGATAAGCTGCAAGCGATGGCTAACCGAATTTTTCCCCGGGCCAGTCAGGAACGGCAGCGGCAGGAGTGGATGGCTGATCAGGAGCAGCGATCGTCAAGATATTGAAACGGCCCGTTATCGACGAAAGCGAATACACGAGTGACGATTCTTTCTCCTGTGCTGTTTTGGCATTAACCCGCAGCGCGATCATCAAGCTTAATACGCGAGTTTCGTTGCGCCAACCGTGCGAGCGATTAGTGTCTTTACCACCGGACATTTTCCCGCGTCCGGATCCACAATGTCAAAGCCGTCAGGCGATCGTACTCCGCCTGGCGGCTTTGTTTTAAGAGGAAGTTTCCCGAGTGTCGGACATAGTGCAATTGAAGATGCTCCGCGGTCGCCCCGTTACGTTTCTTCGCTTTCATGGTCCGGACAAGTACGTCGTCCATGTCGATGGAGAGGAGCGCACCATCACCCGGCATGAGTGGCGAAAGCTGACGCCTCAGCCATCCTGCGACGATGCAAATAGCCTCGGGCATCGTTGACTGTCTAGCTCAGAGTACTACAATGCGAGGGTCGGCGCGGTTTCTGTCGCTGCAGTCCCCCAAATCCTTCACTTGGGCGACGTTGTTTCTTGGCTTCGCTGGCTTCGGCTTCAGGGCCTACCGCCGCAACAACCAGTTGGCGCTTAACGCTGCCTGAGACTCCAGCACCGACTATGGAAAGGCCGCCTTCGGGCGGTCTTTTTTGTCTATGTCAGCCGAATTCTTCTGCCGGCCCCTTGTCGCCGGTGCGGTGACTCGACTTTTGAAGCAAGTCGTATCAGGATAGCTTTTGCTGGCCCGTCGCAACGACCTTCGTAAAGCCACGACCATGAGACGGCAACCCAGCATCCCATGGCCCGGCCCGATGCTAGCTACCCGAGGCCACATGGGATTGCCCGACGCGGTTCTAGAACGCGGCAGGCAGGCCGATGCACCCGTGAACGACGGCCAATTCGTTCGACGGGAGCTGAGCCTCAACCTTCTCGGTTGTGGCGCGCTGAGGCCCGGAGGAATCGAGATGCGCAAGCAAATCGTGATCCGGCGTTCTGTAAAAGTGGACGTGGCCGCCTGCCTACGGGCAATCGCGGCTATCATCTATCTTTGACGTGAACGGGCGGGGGCCTTCGGGCCCCCGTTTGTTATGCGCATGCTTATTAACTGATTGACACAACCGGAACGGAGTATGGGCTGCGGAGCCTGGCTTAAAGGGGCGCGTGCATGGACGACGTCTGCAACGCGGCAATTCAGAGGTTTCCAATAATCCGAAATATGTTGTCCATCCGACGCCAGCAGCATCCAAGTGATATTGAGCGCCGTCGAACACTCTATTCGCCACCCCATGGTACGGCCAAGAATTCCAGGCGACGGCTCTGTATGGATGAAATGTCTTTTGAGATCAGACCAGGTGGAAGTCGGTCGGATGTAGTTGGCCCTTGGCCACACCTGTCAAAGTGATGGAGTCATGGCTATCCAGCGCGACAACTGCATTTCCGTTTGCATCGTCATGAGTAGCATCAAGAATCGCCTGCAGGTTCGCGAATAGCGAAGCCTTTACCTCCACAACATCAGCATCGGCGTGGAAATTCGTTACCGTGGCTTGCCCGACGTTGGCAAAATTGAACACGAAATTATCTGCAGCCCCGGTTCCCGTCAGCGTCTGGTTGGCTGCGGTTGCCGTAACGGTGGTCATGGCAGGTGCCGGGGGATCCACGATGAGGACGCCGCCTTGCACGTTGGAAAAATTGAACGATGACCCATTGTAGTTACCGAGCAGGGTCATGACCGCGTCGTTCTGCGGGCCGGTGTGGTTGTCATCCGTCACCGTCAGGATTGTCTCAGTTGCTTCAATGTTGGCGCTCACGACCGTTGTGGAATCGAAGCCGGCCAGGTTGAGGCCGTCGCTGGCAGTCAGGCCTGAAATCTGGCCGTGAAAATCAGTCGGGTCGTCCAGCTTTAATGTCCCGGTCGGGCCCTCGAACGTGATGGTCTGGCCCGGGGCGACCGATCCGCCAAATTCAAGCTGGTCGCCACTGCCGATCGTGAACTGACCGGTGCCGGTGACGGATCCGCCGATGTCGAGCGTGCCGGACTGAACGTTGACGGTGCCGGTATTTGTAATGCCCAGGGTGCCGGTGGTGGCCGTGATGCTCGCCGCTCCGGTGCTGTCGATAACGCCTTCGTTAGTCAGGGTATTGGTTCCGGAGGCGAACGTGCTTGCTCCAGCCAGATCCCATTCACCGCCGGCTCCGTTGTCGAATGCCGCATTCTCCGTCAGAACGAGGCCGGTCATATGGCCGAGGTTCTCGATCGTGACGGCTTCCGCCGCTGAAGAGGTTGTGGTGTGGATCGCCGCGGCGCCTCCCGTCAGGGTGGCGGAAGTGGTGATGCTGATATCGCCGCCGTCGCCTCCGATGGCAGCAATGCCGTATTCGCCGGCCGAGATGATGGCGCCGGATTCGGCGATGATGGTGATGGTGCCGTCGCCGTAGTTGACCCCCCGTATGCCGTCGGTGCCTGCGGCCGCCGTGATGGAAGCATAGTCGTCGATATGCACGATCCCGTGGACATTGCTGTCTGCGGTATCGGCATTAGCCGGGTTATAGCCGGCAATAATGCCGGCGGCGACGTCGCCACTTCCGGTTAGGTCTGTTCCGGATTTAATGGTACCGTAGGCCAGAACCGAAACGTGGCTGGTATCCGGAACGACAAACGTGCTGCCCGTGGGCGCCGGAGCCTTGTTTACCGCCGCGATGCCGGAGCCGGCAAGACTCGAATCGATCGAGGTGCCGGCGGCGGTCATCACGTCGATATTGCCCGAACCCTCGTTGCTGGCGGTGATACCCCCTCCGTACCCATTCTGAAGACCGCTGTTGCCGGTGGCGACTTGTCCCTGAAGCGTGATGGAGCCGGCGAAGTCGTTCACTTCGACGTCGCCGATGCCGTAATTGTATGCGCGAATACCGTCGCCGGCAGCGGCATTGATCGTCGCGTAATTGTTGACGTCGACCTCGCCGAACAGCCCCGTCAGCGGGTAGGTCGTCAGAATGCTGTTGCCGCCGAGGTAACCCGCGACGATGCCGCCGGGAGGGGTGCCCGTGCCGGTCTCCTCGGTTCCCGAGTTGATGATGCCGTTCGCGGTGACGACGATTGAACTGTTGGCCGACTGGGCGATGACGGTCGCCTCATTGACGGCGTTGATACCGGTGCCGTTCGTTGTGATGGTATCGCCGCTCGATGTAATGACGGAAATATTTCCCGCTTCGTTGCTGAAAGCCTGGATGCCATAGTCGAGTGTCGAGGTCGATGCCGCAACAGGGTTGGTCGCGGTGATTGTCGCGTTTGAGTTGACATTGATCGAGAGATTTCCGGTTCCACCGCTCTCGGTATAGGCGCTGATGCCATATTGCGCGCCGGTGATGGTCGTGCCGCCGCCGTCATTGACCGTGACGTCGCCGTTCCCGTAGTTGTAGGCATTGATGGCGGATCCGGCCGAAGCATTGATGGTGGCATTATTGTCGACGATGACGGTGCCATTGATGCCGGTGTTGGCACCCGTACCCGCGCCAAGATAGCCCGCTGAAATGCCGGAGGGCTGGTTGCCATTGTTGCTATTGATGGTCCCCGATGTGATCGTACCCGCGGCCACTACCACAATCATCGAGTCTGCCGCGGCCGAGATCGATGTGTCCTGGTTGTTGGCGTTGATACCGATGCTACCCGAATGAACGCTGGCGCCGCCCGACATGTTCACCGTAACGTCACCGGTTCCACGATTGGAAGCGCTAATACCGTAAGGCGCTGTCGAGCCGGAGGAGGCCGGGTTCAGGGCGGTGATCGCCGCATTGAAGCCGAGATCGACTTCGACATTGCCAATGCCATAATCGAAAGCGTTGATACCGTCGCCGGCGCCGGCAACCAGGCCTCCGATACCGTTCTGGACAGTGCCATCGTATTCGACAAGCACGTTGCCCGCGACGTTTGTATTGAGGACGCCTGCATTGCCCGGATTGTAACCTGCCGTAATTCCGGCAGGCGCGCTTCCCGAGTTGTTCAGATTCGTACCGGAAGTTATCGCGCCAGTGGCAATTACCGTAAGCGCACTGTTTGCTGCGGCAGCAATGCTGGTCGCCTGATTGACAGCGTCGATACCGGAGCCACCAGAAATAATAGTCGCACCGTAATCCGTGGTGACCGTGATCTTGCCGGAACCGTAATTGAACGCAGCGATACCGTATTGAGTGAAGCCCGCGACGGTGGCGCCGGCGGCAGTAGCGGTGATCGTGGTGTTCGAGCTATCGTTGATGGTAATGTCGCCGATGCCTTCGTTAATTCCTTCGATGCCTACCCCCGTACTTGCGGTGATATTGGCATTGTTGATCACGGTGACATTGCCGAACACGGCGGCGTTCGGCGGGTTGGCTGGCGCGGTGGTGCCGCCGAGGAATCCGGCGAGGATTCCCGCGGGTTCACTGCTACCTGGATTGCTGCCTGAATTTATCGTCCCAGAGGTCGACACCAGGATGTTGCTGGGAGCGCCCGCGCTTCCGACCGCGGTTCCCTGGTTTTCCGCGAAAATCGCGGACGTGCCGGCGGTAACGGTCGCTCCTTGAATCGTGCTGACGTCGATTTGACCGGAGCCCGTCGCAACCGCGGAGATGCCGAAGCCGTTCGTGCTGGAGACGGTCGTGCCACTGCCGACAGAGACGTTGAGCGTTCCGGTCCCGTTGGTGTGAACGTTGATCGCGGACTGGGCGGCTGAAACGCTGCCGTTATCAATCATGTCGACCGAACCGCCGCTGGTCGAACTTGCGGAGACGCCGGTGCCGCCGGGTGAACTGATGCTGCCCCAATTGATTAATTCAATATTGTCGAAGGTAGACGTCAGGCTGATGGCGCTGAATGCGCCGGAGGTCGTAACGGACGAGCTGGGATTTACTGCGACGGTCAGGTAGTTGCCGGCCGTGCCGTCCGTCGAATTGATATTGAGAGCCGTGGTGTTGCTTGCGTTAATCGCCGCATTCGTCAGCGTGTAGAACTGCGCGCTTGAGGTCGTCAAAGTTTGCGCGGTCGAAGATGCCAGAATCGCAGTCGGTGACTGCGGAAGCAGCACGATCTCGCTTCCGGACACTACGTCGAACGCCGCATTCGCGAAATTGCCTGAGACTTGATAGTGCAGAGTTCCACTATTCGCGGTCTGCACCGACAGGGTCGATCCGCTGATGATCGCGCTCGATATGCCGACTGCCTGAAGTTCGATGGCATCGCCAATCGCGAGGCCGGCGATCGATCCGCTAAACGTAGACGGGCTATCCAGCACCAGCAGGCCGTTGCCGTCGGTGAATGTGACGGTCTGTCCCGCAGCGACGGAAGTTGTGAATTCGAGTTCCGCCCGGTCACCTATTGTGAAGGTGCCCCCGCCGCCGGAGACCGGCGCGTTGATCCAGGCATCCCCGTTGGCCGCGACGTTCACCGTATTGGTATTGGTGAATGTGAATGTCGCGCCCGCGTTCAGGAAAGTAAGACCCAGGATATTGATGATGCCGGCATTCACGATGGCGCTGGTGCCGTTGCCAAAATAATCGCTGCCGCCCAGGTTCCAGATGCCGCCGGCATTGTTGTTGAAGGTGCCGCCGTTGAGCGATACGTTGCCTGAGATGGTGCCAGTGTTGGTGATCGTGGAGGTGCCGTTGTAGACCGCGATCGCCTGATTGCCGCTATCCTTGCCCAGCAGGTTCGCCGTAATGGTTCCGCTGTTGGTAACGGTCGCGGTCTGGGTACTGCTGTTGTTGATCTGAACAGCCGGAGCGTACGGCGAACCGAGTGCCGTGATCGTACCGGTGTTGGTGACCTGGACAAGACCGCTCACGCTATTGGCAACGCCTATCCCGATGTTTGCGCTTATTCCGACGCCGCTGCTGTCGGTTATCGATCCGTTGTTGATGACTGTGACATTGCCGCCGCCCTGGGCATCGACGTTCACGCCGTCGATCTGTGAAATGATGTTCGATGAACTTTGGAGGGTTAGGCTGATATTGCCGCCGTTGCTGCCGCTGCCATAGTTGTAGAGTTGGATACCCGTGATGGCCGGTGCCGGGATCCCGTTCGTAACGATAGGCCCTTCGATGGTCGCGCTGTTGTTGACGAACACGTTGCCGGCAACACTGCTGTTGACTGTTCCAAGGTTGCTCGGGTTGTAACCAGCCACAATACCGTCAGCCTGGCCGCCTCCCGGATTCGTGCCATAGCCCGCATTGATCGTCCCGACCGAGGTGATGTCAATTTGGCTCGCCGACGTTGCCGTGCTCGCCGAGTTGTTCACCGCGATTCCGGCGCCTCCGGAATTGACAATGTCCCCGGTCGATGTCGTGACCGAAATGATTCCGCCGTTGCTTTCACTGGCTTGGATGCCGGCCAATCCGTAGCGTGAGCCGGACGAGATCGTCGCGTTGTTGAGGACATTGATGGTCACGCTTCCGGAGCTTGCCGAGCCGGAACTGTTGGAATATGCACCGATACCGTATTGCGCGCCGGAGACCGTGGTGTTGGCCTCGTCGGTCAGCGTGACGTTGCCGTTGCCGTAATCGTACGCATCGAGAGCCCATCCGGCTGCGGCATTTACATTCGCGAAATTATCGAGCGTAACCGTGCCGTTGACGTTGGTGTTCGAATTGCCGGCATTTCCCGGAAAATATCCGGAGGAAACGCCCTGGGGTTGGGAGCCGCTGGGCGTCAGATGAACACCCGAATTGATCGTGCCTCTGGCCGTCACCGAAACACTCGAACCCGCGGCGGCGGCGATCGATGTCGCCAAATTCACGCCGCCCAGGCCGGAAGAGCCGGAATCAATGATATCGTCCGTCGCGCTCGAGACCGAGACAGTACCGCTACCGTAACTCGCACCCTGAATACCGAATTCACCCTGGGCAACGATCGTCGTACCGGCGAGGTCGCTGATCGTTACATTGCCGTTGCCGTAATTATAGGCGCGGATGCCGTCGCCGCCGGCGGAATTAATATTGGCAGAATTGTTGACGATGACGTTGCCATAGACCGCGCTATTTGCTCCGGCAGCCGTGCCGCCCTTGTAACCCGCCAGAATTCCGGCTGGTCGGGAACTGCTGCCCGTCGGCAGGAAACCTGAATCGATGGTACCGGCGGCAGTAACAGTGATCGTGCTCGTGGTTACGCCGCCGGTT
>Ga0181528_10002307_pt1 | contig 11701 bp, 6 predicted proteins | sample PEATcosm2014_Bin_47_FD_119742 | JGI IMG/M metagenome (GOLD analysis project Ga0181528, IMG submission 119742) | Peatland microbial communities from MTU Mesocosm Facility, Houghton, MI, USA - PEATcosm2014_Bin10_10_metaG | ecosystem: Environmental > Terrestrial > Soil > Wetlands > Peat | place... | reverse complement strand
CTGAAAACTCCGTGACAACCGCATTGAAGACCTCTTCCTGAAAGTCGACCAGGTCCATCTTGTTCACCGCAACGATCAGGTGCGGTATGCGAAGGAGCGAAGCGATGAAGGCGTGCCGCCGGGTTTGTTCGACAATGCCGGTGCGGGCATCCACCAGCACGATGGCAAGATTTGCCGTGGAGGCCCCGGTCACCATGTTGCGCGTGTACTGGATGTGCCCGGGAGTGTCTGCGATGATGAACTTGCGACGTGGCGTGGCAAAATAGCGATAGGCGACATCGATGGTGATGCCTTGTTCGCGCTCGGCCCGCAAACCGTCGGTCAGCAAAGCGAGGTTGAGATGCTCCTCTCCGCGCTGTTGCGTGGCGAGTTCGATCGCCACGAGTTGGTCCTCGAAGATGGCCTTCGAATCATAAAGAAGCCGGCCAATAAGTGTGCTCTTGCCGTCGTCGACGCTTCCAGCGGTCGTAAAACGCAAGAGATCCATGGTGGGATGGCTGCTATCAAGTGGCATGATTCAATGTCCGATGCTCAATTAGAAATACCCCGTCTTCTTGCGATCCTCCATCGCTGTGTCGGAGCGCCGGTCATCCGTGCGCGTGCCGCGTTCTGTCTCCCTCGCCGCCGCCACCTCCTGAATGATCGCACCCAGCGTGTCAGCCCCTGATTCAACCGCTCCCGTACAGGTCATGTCACCAACCGTCCGAAAGCGAACCTGGCGGGTTTCATAGGATTCGCCGTCAACCAATTTGAGAAAGGGCGATTTGGGAAGGAGAACCCCTCCCCGCCGGACAACTTCCCGCGAATGAGAGAAGTAGATCGATGGGATGTCCAGTTTCTCGTTCGCGATATATTGCCAAACATCCATCTCGGTCCAGTTGCTCAGCGGAAAGATCCGGAAATGCTCTCCCGGATGTTTGCGGCCGTTGAACAGATTCCACAGCTCGGGCCGCTGGTTCTTCGGGTCCCACTGGCCGAATTCATCGCGATGGGAGAAGAAACGTTCCTTGGCCCGCGCCTTTTCCTCGTCCCTGCGGGCCCCGCCGAGTGCCGCGTCAAATTTGAATTCCTCGATCGCGTCCAGCAGGGTCACCGTCTGCAGGGCATTGCGGCTCGCGTTGGCTCCGGGTTCCTCCATCGCGCGCCCAGCCTTGATGGAGTCCTCGACCTTGCGCACGATCAGGCGCGCCCCGCTGCGGCTTGCAAGGTCGTCGCGAAAAGCGATCGTCTCAGGAAAGTTATGGCCGGTGTCAACATGCAGCAGGGGGAAGGGAAACCGCGCGGGCCGGAACGCCTTCTGGGCAAGGCGGACCATGATGAGCGAATCTTTCCCGCCGGAGAACAGGAGAACGGGGCGTTCAAATTGCGCCGCAACTTCCCGCATGACGAAGACCGCTTCGTGTTCGAGTTGGGCGAGATGCGTGAGGTTGTATAGGCTCATGCCAGGATCATCAGGAAGATTTTGAGGAAGAACGGATTCACCACATCACCGTGAGGCCGGCTGGATTTGCGGCAGAACATATCGGTACAGCCGGTCCACCGATTCATTCACGGTCTCATTCTCCGTGTTGATCACCAATGCAGGAGACTCGGGCGGTTCGAACGGCGCGGAGCGTCCAGTGAAATCCTGAATCCGGCCAACTCCCGCCTTCGCATAGAGACCTTTCGGGTCGCGCCGGGCGCACACCTCGACCTTGGCCTCAACATAGACCTCGATCAAGTCGTCTGCGCCCACGACAGTTCGCGCAAGGTCGCGGAGTTCCCGCAACGGAGTAATAAAAGCCAGGATAGGGATAACCCCTGAGTGAACAAACAGTTTTGCAACTTCGGCAACTCGGCGGATGTTTTCGGCGCGATCCGGGACGCTGAAGCCCAGATCCCGGTTAAGTCCGGCTCGCAGGTTATCCCCGTCCAGGAGATGTGTCGTAAATCCGTCGGTGTGCAGCCGGCGTTCCAATCCCATCGCCAGTGTGCTTTTGCCAGAGCCCGACAGGCCGACGAGCCAGATCGCCAGCGCGCGCTGCCGCAGCTTCGCTTCCTTTTCACTGCGAGATAGTACCGCATTGAAAATCGGATGAATATCAGAGGGAACCTCAGGCATTAGTTTAGTATGTTACCTTAGAAAGTACTGATATAAATACCCATCAAGTTTCTAGTCAATCTCTCTTCGCATATTTTCTTCAGCCGGCGAATCGCACGACGGCAAGTAACGCGCGTGGGCCGGTATATTCAATCTTCCTTCTAGCTCCCGAATCCGCGAAAGCACAAGACCTGACATGGCTGCTTCATTGTCAATAGGGAGCGCCGGATGAATCCGACAAAGCCAGGCATACGCCTCACGATCGCGCCCGATCTTTCTCAAAAGCTCCGCGTAAATTCGCGCCGCATAATAGGGAGCATCCGGCAAGTCCGCGGCATGCCGGAAGCATTCGGCGCCGCGAATCAAATCCCGACGTCGGTACAGCTCGATATTTCCCATCTCCACCCAGATCGCAGCATCGTCTCCGTGATACTTTCGCGCAGCATCGAGCAACCGCAATCCGGCGCGAGCCTGATCATCGACAATCCGGCGTCGCACGGCCAATGGCACGGCATCAACCCCGCAGGACGACATCCTCCATTCTGGAATGTCGTAGGCCAGGATTCGAGCCCCATTGATCCATGAACTCAGGGGTCGGGAGTCCACCAAAGTTGCCAGGCGGATCAATCCTTCAGTGCGCGCCGGATCGCGCGCAACCCAAGCGCCATAGATTTTGAGCCAGAGGCCGTCAGCCGCCAGCGCGCGCAGTCCGCCCGGAATCACCGCATCCGTCCAACGTGCCGTGACCTGTCTCGATTGCCCTTCTCCTTGAACGGAATGCTTTCCCGCCAACGACATCTTCACGAAATCCCGCATGGGAGACAGTGCTGCGCTGCCAAAAGTCAACCCGGCGAGTATGACTGCCAGCGGCCTTGCACTAGAGTTCACGATGCCAAAAAAAACAGGCCGCAATTGCCGCGAACATTCCCACGTAAATTGTCGAGTAAAGCGCGATTCCAGAGAGGTACCCGGGGGAAACAGCGCCGCCATTGGCGACCGCATCCGCCACTTCATAAAGATCGAAGTCCGGAACGCAGGCACCGAGCACCCTGGCCGCCCCTCCCGCCAAGCCATGTCCGGCGCTTGCAAACGCATCCCACGCAAAGGACCTCAAGCTGCAAACCACGAGCGCGGCAAAACTGGCGACCACGGCCAGTAGGCTGCTCCGAGAATAGGCGGAGACCGCCAGCGCAAGGGCCGCTAGAACACTGCATCGCAGCCATTGCACCAAGCCGCAAAGCGCAACCGCCGGTAATGACACCCGCTCGCCCGCAAGCATTGCGCCCGGAAGCTGCTCCTCAGGCAAAGTTCGCGAACACCACAAAAGTCCCACGAGAAGCGCCGTGCCCATGCCGCAGAAAACAAACAGCAGCCCGAGTATCCCGCCCAGTTTTCCCAGTACAAATTCCTTTCTCCGCACGGGTCTCGACAGCACCGCCAAAACCGTCCTCCTTTCGATTTCGCCGAAAAATGATCCTGCCGTTGCAACGATCGCGACAATGGCGCCGAAAAAGGCAAGTGCGCCGAAGCCCGCGTCCAGCAAGAATTTTTCCCGGCATGCAACAACACCGCAATCGCGCAGCCACCACGCGGCCAGGCCAAATGAAACCGTTGCCAGGGAAACAATCACAAAGAACCTCTGCCGCACCGCCTCCCGAAAGGTGTTGACCGCGATCGCTGCGAGGCGGCCTGCCGATGGGACCGCCCCGCTCAATGGGACCGCCCTTCTTCCGGGGCGGCGCAATCTGTCGCTGCACAATACGCCCTCTCCAGTCTGTTGCTTCGCGCAACTCGCAATAGGGCTCCTCGCGCTGCCAACCAGCAGCGAAGGTCCGACCGGTGCGCCTCATCAAGCGATTCAACGACCAGCGCCGGTTCGCTGCATCGCTGAATGAATTCCTCAACCGGCCCGGATGACACGACACGGCCCCGGCTTAGCAACACGACCCAGGTGCACAGGTATTCAATCTGATCCAGCTGGTGAGTGCTGAGCAGAACGGTTCCGCCCCGGGCGTGGATGTCACGGATAACACTCGCAAACTTCATGGCGCCTTCCGGATCAAGGTTGGCTGTCGGCTCGTCGAGGATGACCAGCTTCGGCTCAGCAACCAGAGCCTGCGCGAGTCCGATCCTTTCCTTCATCCCCCGGGAATAAGTGCCAATGCGCCGGTCCGCTGCGCTTTCCATGCCCACCCGCCCGATTGCCGTTCGGACGCGATCCTCCTGGGTGCTGCCAGCCAGCCCCGAGAGCCCGGCAAAGAAACGCACGAGTTCGGTTCCAGTCAGAAAGGCATAGAATTCGGGTGCTTCCGGAAGATAACCGACATCAGGCCGGCCTTCCGCGGAGTTGCTCGGCCGCCCGAACACCCTGCAAATGCCCGTCGTCGGAACCAGCAGCCCGAGGATAATTTTTAGAAGCGTAGTCTTGCCGGAGCCATTCGGTCCGAGCAGGCCAACGATCTCGCCCTCGGGGATGCCCAGATCGACTTCTGTCAGTGCAGGTGCGGGGGTTTCGAAAAGGCCGGGGCGGAAAACCTTTGCGACCCCATCGAATTCGACGGCATTCACGAGAAGTATCAAAGAATGGTGAATCCGCTGAACCGGGGCTCCCGCTGCTCACCGACTCGTTCAACGTGACGCACGAAGCCCCTCATGCGTTCCTCGATCGCCACCAGAAAGGCTTCAACCGCTTCCCTGGCGCCCTCAACCTCGATGAGGACACGGCCATCCCTGAGGTTCTCCACACTCCCGCACACCTCATGGCCACGGGCAATCTGCAGGGTCGTGTAGCGAAAACCAACCCCTTGGACCTGTCCCGAATAATGGATGGTCACATGGTGCACTATATTGGCTGGCGACATGGAAGCACCCTCGCTACGTCCAAGATTTCTGCAATGAATAATTCTACTCCGATTTCCAGAATGATTGGGCGCCGTCTTTTCCTTGCCTTTTGAAGCCGTCGGCGCCAAATCCAGCGTTCAGGCCAAACGGTCTCCTATTGATGAGCGACTTCGAATACGACAGCTTCCCTGAAAACGATTGGGATGAGTGCGGCGATTTGGTTTGGAACGAATTCGATTGGGAGCGCTACCTCCGTCTGCAAGATGATGTGCTGCATCGTTACCTGGGATATTACGAGCAATTGAAAGGCCGTCCAGGATGCATCGACGAAGTTGCACGATTGATGGGATGGGATGCAGGCGGACCAGGCGAAAATATTACCGGGGATGACCGGCCGCAGAAGGATGAGCGAACCGAGAATCATGGCTTGGGTGAGTCGGATGCCATCGAGCCTTACACGCTGCACAAGAATCCCGTTTTTATTGCGACAAAGGCCATCTATTTGAGTTTGAAGCGCGCATGGGAACGACTGGCCGTCGATCCAGACAAGGTCCCGCAGGCGCTGGCGCTTTCTCTGCTATCCAGCCTCAGTCGGGGCGAGGAGCAGGCGGTGCTCGGAGTCCAGGCGCTTGATCTTGGCGATTACGCCCTGGCGATCAGTCTCTTCAAGCGCGCTTTGGCGGAGCTTAACCGGACGCTGGCGCTTGTCGCAGGATCAGGTGGAACAGGGTCACGGAGTTTCTCCACATGGCGGGACGACGCCCTGCCCCGATTGTTCGATTTGCGCGAGATCTGGCTGCGAGTCATGGCCGAGTGCAGGGACGAACTTGGGCACCGGGTCGATGACGAGGGGTGAAGCGACCGCTCGTTTCTGTGGTTGCATCGCTTGACTGGGCTTTCGCATAGAATCCGGGCAGCCTGCCGGTCGGGGTGCCCTGATTTGCGGGATGGAAGGATACGCTTGCGAATCGACACCGCACCGGTTTCCATCGCATCAGAGCTCCTTTCCTTCACTTGCCCGGATCGGATTTGGAGGTTGAGCAAGCCCCCAAACGGGGGATTCGTTATATGAAACAATCAGCCAAACTCACCGTCTAAGTCTAATCCCACAAAGTGATGGGCGCTTTTGTTTTTCGTCCAAAGACTCGTCTTTTTGCGGAACAACCAACCTAACCTTAATCATGCGGCTTTCTTTGCACTTCCACCGGGCGTCCCTCCTTTCCGCGGCCCTTTTCCCAGGGATCATGATCGCCCAGGCGAACTATTCCGCCAAGGCGACTTATACTCCCTATACCTTTGACGCGACCAAAGTCTGGGGATTGCCACCAATGGGAAGCCAGGATGGACCAACGACCGACGCCGGTTTCTTCCATCCCCAATCGGTGATTACTGACAGTCATGGAAATGCCTTCGTAGCCGATACAGAGAGCAATACCATCCGTCGGATCTCTGCCGATGGGACGACCGTATCAACGTTTGCGGGGCAGGCCAATGTCGCCGGCAGTGTCGATGGCACAGGGACTGCAGCGCTATTCTTCAATCCGGCGGGCTTGGGGATTGACCGAAACGACAATGTCTACGTGTGCGATGCTGGCAATAACACGATTCGCAAGATTTCTCCGACAGGCATCGTTTCCACTTTGGCAGGTGTGGCAGGCAGCATCGGGTTTGCCGATGGCACAGGCTCAGCGGCCCGGTTCAACACCCCGATCGGAATCGTGGTTGATCCGAACGGCAATATCTACGTGTCCGACACGAGCAATAATACGGTGAGGATGATCACACCTGCTGGGGTGGTGACGACAATCGCCGGGCGGGGAATGGCGCCGAGTGCCGGCAGTACGGATGGGGCGGGCACGAATGCGCGCCTTAGTCAGCCTTACGGGGCAGCTGTGGATCGCTCTGGAAATATATACGTTGCCGACACCGCCAACGACGTCATCCGGAAGATCGATACCACCGGAGCGGTCACGACAATAGCCGGTGCAGCCGGATACCACGGCAGTGACGACGGGGTTGGCTCAGCCGCCCGCTTCTACTATCCAACCGCTGTGGCAATCGGCAACGACGGGAGTCTCGTAGTTGCCGATTCATCGAACAACACCATTCGAAAAATCGCGCTCCCGGGCGGAACAGTCACAACCGTGGCTGGCACCGCAGGTGTCGTCGGAAAGGTGGACGGAATTGGCCTCAGCGCACAATTCGACCACCCGACTTCCCTGACGGTGGACGGCAGCGGCAATATCTATGTCGCGGATACTTACAATCAGACGGTTCGGAAGATCGACACGACTGGACTTGTCACAACATTTGCGGGAGCCGCCGGCATCCAGGGTTATGTTGATTCCACAGGCACGGCTGCGCGCTTCAATTTCCCGACAGGCTTGGCGGCGGACTCCAATGGCAACATTTTCGAGGCCGATGCTTCCAGTGAAATCGTGAGAAAAATCACGCCTGCTGGCGCCGTGACTACGTTTGCGGGCCTTGCGGGAAATACTGGATCGGTCGACGGAACAGGCACTGCTGCGCGATTTAGGTCCCCTGCGGGCCTCGCCGTGGATGCCTCCAACAACGTTTATGTGGCAGACACCTATAATTGCTCCATCCGGAAGATCACCCCGGCTGGCTTGGTATCGACGATCGCCGGAATTCCTGGATTGAAGGGAAGCGCCGACGGTGCCGCTGCATCTGCTCAGTTCAATTTTCCGTTTGGCGTGGCTTCGGACAGTCTGGACGGCTCGGTCATCGTCGTCGACACCTACAACAACACGATTCGGAAGATCCAGGCGGGCGCCGTCAGCACGATCGCGGGTGCCGCAAGCAACGCCGGCTATGCTGACCACACCAGCTCGACCAGCCCCCCTGCACAGTTTAACGGACCGGCCGGACTGGCGATGGACAGCTCAGGCAACATTTACGTGGCTGACAGCGGCAATAATACGATTCGGAAAATCGACACCGCGCTCAATGTGACGAATTACGCAGGCCCTGGCAAACTCAAGGTGGCTGGCAGCAGCGATGGCAGCGCGACCGGCACGGCCCGCTTTAGTTCCCCCGAAGCCGTATCCGTCGATGCATCAGGCAATGTGTACGTTGCAGACACGGGCAACGATACGATCCGAAAAATCCAGCCTACCTCCCAAGGACCCCTCGAGGTGATCACACCGATGGGTGTCGCAAACGCCCCAGGCAGGCAGGATGGCATTGGCAACGTCTCCGAATTTCAGAATCCAAGTGGGATCTGGGTGGCACCGAGCACGGGCAATATTTATGTCGCCGACACTGGAAACAACACGATTCGGCTGGTCACTTCCGGCATCTTTGTAACGACGCTCGCCGGGCAGGTCGATACCAGGAGCAGTGTCGATGGATTGGGCACGGCATCTCGTTTGAATCTTCCCGCCGGAATAGCTTCGAACAGCACGGGGACCCTTTATGTTGCGGACGCAAACAACAATACGATTCGCAAGATGGCGCCGACCACCGGGGGCTTCATGGTCTCCACGTATGCGGGCGTCGCGGGACAGCTGGGCAGCCAGGATAGCACCGATACGGCGGCGGCAACGATTTCCAACCCCTGGGCGGTGGCCGTTACAACCGTTCCAAATATCGGCGATGTCTTGTACGTTGTGGATTCGGTTGAGGATGTCATCCGAATGATTGTCCCGAACACCAATGGCCCTGGTGGCATGGTCACCACCCCTGCAGGACAGGCGGGGGTCGCGGGCAGCACTGACGGCACCGGCACTGCCGTCACGTTCCAGGAGCCAACCGGTATCGCAGCCCACTATAATTCTGACGGCACCACAAATGTGTACATCGTCGAAGCGGGCCTCGATGACATCCGCCAGATGGTGATGCAACCAAACTCCTCGACCAATGGTGTCGTCACCACACTTGCAGGGACGGCCGGAGTTGCCGGCAGCGTCGACGGCACGGGCACGATCGCTGAGTTCTACCTCCCACAGGCGATTGCCATCAATAATGCGGGCGATACCTTGTACGTGGCCGACACCGGCAATTCGGTGATTCGGATGATCACGATTGCTCCGAATTCTGCCGGAACGCCCGTTGCCACGGTCAGCACCCTGGCTGGCACCGTCGGGACGCGGGGCTGCATAGACGGCCCCGGAAGCTCGGCCCAGTTCGACCAGCCGAACGGCCTGGCTGTTGATCCTGTCGATGAAAACGTCCTCTACGTCACGGATTCATACAGCGAAGTGATCAGGCAGGTTTTGATCAGCACGAATTCGAATGGCACAAAGACAGGTACTGTTAGCACTGTGGCGGGAATACCAAGCAGCCCCGGACATACCGACGGCACAGGGGCAAATGTCCGGTTCGCAATGCCGCACAGCGTGACAGTGGATCCAACCACAGGCTATCTGTACGTCGCCGACTACCTGAACAACACGATCCGCCAGTTGATTCCCTCCAGTCCGACCGTTCCAGCAACAGCCAGCACCCCGGCCGCCCCCGCGTCGCCGCCCTGGCAGGTAAGCACAGTGGCGGGCGCACCGTCTCTGGCCAGCTTCAATGACTCGGATGGAACACAAGCAGCGTCGCGATTCAGCGAACCCAACGGCGTCGCAGTGGACAACGCCGGCAACATCTACATTGGCGACACGCACAGCGACACTGTCAGGAAGATCGATGTCTCCACCGGAAACGTGGTCACGCTCGCCGGCGCCGCGGAGACCTCCGGCTCCGGAGAAGGAACGGGGGCTGCAGCCCAGTTCTTTCGACCCTATGGCGTGGCCGTCGACGCCAACAAGAATGTGTACGTCGCAGATGGCGGAAATTCGACGATCCGGAGAATCGATCCCGCCGGCTTCGTCAAAACCATTGCCGGGGTCGCGGGCGTGCGTGGCAGCACGGACGGCGTCGGCAGTGCCGCCACTTTCTACCTGCCCACTTCAGTTGCTGTGGACAGCGCGAACAACCTTTACGTTGCTGACGTCAATAACAGCACGATCCGAAAGATCGTTCTAAGCGGCAGCGACGGCAGCATCGGCACCGTTACCACTCTGGCCGGGTTGGCCGGAAACAGCGGCTACCTTGATGCCGCGGGCAGCGAGGCGCGTTTCAACGGACCCAACGGAGTAGCCGTCGACAGTGCAGGAAATGTTTTCGTGGCTGACACCGGGAACAATACGATTCGGAAAATCACTCCAAGTGGCGTTGTTTCAACCCTGGCCGGTTCTTCGGTCAACTCGGGATACGTTGATGGAACCGGCGTCAACGCATGGTTCACCGCGCCGACAGGAATCGCGGTGGATTCCGGCGGTTATGTCTACGTGACGGATGCCAGCAACGAGCTTATCCGCCGAATTACACCTGAAGGCATCGTGACGACTCTCGCGGGCACCGCCGGAATCATTGGCTACACAAGCGGAACGGGCAGTGCAGCGCAATTCAATGGTCCCAGTGGAATCGCCGTGGACAGTTCCGGCAATCTGATTGTCGCGGACACCATGAACAACATGATCCGCGTAGGCGCGCCAGCACCGGGCGGGACGACCACATCTGTCACAACCGTCAACGGGACTACCACAACCGTGGTCACAACGACGGTGACGACCGCGAACGGGATAACCACAACCGTGACGACAACAACCGTGATTACTCCGGGTGGATCAACCTCAACCTCCACGACGACCCACAGCGGAAACGGCGTGAACACTGATTTGGGAAATGCGGGGAGTCCAAACAGTTCGCAGGGACAGTTCCTTTTCATCTTTCCGACCAGCGTCGCCCGGGACACAGCCGGAAATCTCTACGTTGCTGATGCAGCGAACAACACCATCCAGAAGGTTTCCACGACCGGCGTCGTCACCTCAATCGCGGGCACGGCCGCCGTTGTCGGATCGCTCGACGCAAACGGCACCAACGCGTTGTTCAACCAGCCCAACGGCGTCACTCTCGACGGCAGCGGCAATGTCTTCGTCGCGGACACCGGCAACGGCACGATCCGCAAGATTGCCTCCGACGGCACCGTGACCACCGTGGCAGGCAGCGTGTCAAACCGCGGCAATCGCGATGGCACGGGCACGGGAGCATGGTTCTCTTCTCCGACGGGAATTGCGTCCGACAGCACCGGCAACCTTTACGTTGCGGATGCATTTACCGATACGATCCGCAAGGTCACCCCATCCGGTACCGTAACCACCGTGGCCGGCTCTCCCACCGTTCGCGGATACGCAGACGGCTCCGGCACCGCGGCATTGTTTAACTATCCGACGGGCATTGCAGTGGATGGCTCCGGGAATCTTTACGTCGCGGATTCGTTTAATGACCTTGTCCGCAAGATCACCTCCGCCGGCGTGGTTTCAACATTGGCCGGCGACTACAATATCGCCGCCTGGCTCGACGGAACCGGAAACAATGCATATTTCAATCAGCCGGCCGGCATTGCGGTTGATGGTTCCGGCGACGTTTATGTTGCGGATTCCGGAAACAGCACGATCAGGGAGATCACTCCGGGCGGCACCGTCACAACAGTCGCTGGAGTCGCGGGACTCGCCGGCCTCCTGGACGGCGCTGGATCGAGCGCACTCTTCAACCAGCCACGAGGACTCATGCTCGACGGATCCGGAAATCTCTATGTCGCAGACAGCGGGAATGCCGCCATCCGCAAGATCGATGTGCATGGCACCGTGAGCACTCCTGCGATGACGCAGGGCAGTGTCACCACAATTACGAGTGCCAGCGCTCCCCGGGGCGGTTCCGGCAGCTCAGGCACGAGCAGCTCTGGCGGAGGTGGCGGTGCAATAAGCCCGT
>Ga0181528_10002304_pt1 | contig 11704 bp, 11 predicted proteins | sample PEATcosm2014_Bin_47_FD_119742 | JGI IMG/M metagenome (GOLD analysis project Ga0181528, IMG submission 119742) | Peatland microbial communities from MTU Mesocosm Facility, Houghton, MI, USA - PEATcosm2014_Bin10_10_metaG | ecosystem: Environmental > Terrestrial > Soil > Wetlands > Peat | place... | reverse complement strand
CTTCTTCGGGCTCCTCGTCTTCTACGCGCGCGGCAACCGGCTCTTCTACGTCTTCCTCGCCGCCTTTGTCATGGTCACCTCGCTGATGGTCAGCTACACCCGCGCCCGCGCGGAGGCCCTCATCGGCAAGTGCAAAGTCGGTTTCATGGAGCGTCCCGAGCGCGTCGTCCTCATCATCCTCGGCGCCCTCTTCGAACGATGGGGAGTCATGGCCCCCGTCCTCTGGGTGCTCGCCGTCATCTCCACCATCACCGTCGTCCACCGCATCCTCTACACCTACCAGCAGACCCGGCATCTCGCGCCCGTCGTCGAAATCCAGCATATTGTCCAGCCGGCGGCAGCCATCCAGCCCATCCCGCAACCGATAGCCATCCGCGAACAGGATCCCCGTCCCGAACTCCGCGCCTCCAACGCGCCAAGGGCCTAATCCCTTCTACGGCGCCTCATCAGGCTGGTTCATCAATACAGCAACGTCGGAGTCAAAACCGGGAGCTTATAGTCCAGGATGTCCCAGACAAGCCGATCGTCGACCTCGCGTAGGCATGAATCAGAATGTTCCGAAAAGCAATGATGCTGCGATGATCTGTGATCGACGCTGCAAGCGCAGCATCGAGCCGCGCAAGCTGAACGAGAGCTTCGCCGATGATCGAAAACGCTCGTTCAATGCAAGCCGCAGCATCGGGTCCGCCCGATAATCGGCGAAGCTCTTGCCAGCGGTAAACTGTGCTGCCAATCCCGCAGCGTCCTGAATGTCGAAAAGATACTTCCGAGCTTCAAGCCGCATACAGCAGCGCCTTGCTCTGCTCAATTCCTTTACGAAACCATGGATTTCTGACAGCTGAGAGAACTACGAGATCGACAGGGCGACCCAGCAGCAGTTCCAGAGCTTCTTTGAGATCGAAGAAATTCGTTGCGTACGAGCCGGGCGGCAACGTCTCAAACTCCACCAAGAAATCAAAGTCGCTGCGCCCCGAATCGAACTCCAACCCTGCCGCAGAACCAAATACCTCCAGCCGCCGAACGTGATGAATGCGACAAGAGCTCAACCAGTTCCGTCTTGTGAGTCGCAATTTCGGCAACCATCGATCAGCTCCTGTACAAACGCAATATATAGCATTTCTATGCTGATCGAACCCGAATGGGATGCGCAGCCTATTGCTTAAATATCCCTTTGGGGCAAATGGCATGCACTCCCACATTCCCGTCCACCAGCACGCTGGCCAGCATGTACGCGTTTCACCTGCACCCTGTCACCTGTACCCTGCACCCTGTAACCTGTAGCCTGTCTACTAGTCCAACAGCGCCGTCTTAGGATCCAGCCCCGCCGCCCGCCGCGCCGGAATCCACGAGGCAAACACCGCAATCGCCAAAAAGATAACCGTCATGGTTACAAATGTGGCCGGATCGGTCGCCTTGACCCCCACCAGCATCGCCGTCATCACTCGCCCCAGAACAACTGCCGCCACCACCCCAATCACGATCCCGATCCCGCTCAGCCTCAGTCCCTGCAGAACCACCAGCTGCACAATGTCGCCACGCTGAGCTCCCATCGCCATCCGCACCCCGATCTCCGCCGTGCGCTGCCGCACCGCGGTCGACAACACTCCATACAGGCCCACGCCGGCCAGCGCTCCCGCAATCACCGCGAACACCGAAATCAGCAGCAGCGAAAACCGCGTCCCCGCCTGCGCCGTATGAACAATCTCATCTCCCGTCGCGATCTCAGTCATCAGAAACTGGGGATTGAGATCATGCAGCGCCTGACGCACCTGGTTCTCGTAAGCTGCAGGATCGCTTCCCGTCCGTAGTGCCCAGGACCGAACGCCGCCATTTCCCAAAAATCCATCGGTGAAGTAAATCTGCTCGCGCCCCGGCTCAGCCAGCGACTCCTCCCGCTGATGCGCAACCACTCCCACAATCTCCACAAATTCCGCTTCAGGCGTCCGAATCCTCGTCAGGATTCGCTTCCCCACCGCCGACTGTCCCGGGAATGCCTTGTCCGCCAGCATCTGATCGACAATCACGTGATTCCTGCCCGGTAAATTGTCGTCCTCAGTAAACGTGCGGCCCGCCAGCAGCGGCGTGCGCGTTGCCTCGAAATATCCGGGCAGCACAACTTCAAAATCCGTCGCCTGATACCTGCTCGGGTCATTCCCCGCATCTTCCGTTCCCCATCGGATCGGGCTGAAATCACCCGTCAGCGGAAATGGAAATGAAGCTGTTACGCTCTGCACGCCGGAAATTCCCCGCAGCCGATCCTCGACCTGTCGCACCGTCGCCGCTCGCTCTTCCGCCGTCGGCCGGTGCGTCGGATTCCCAGGAAATTGCAGCTGAAACGTGAGCAGGTTATGCGCATCGAATCCCGGATCGATCCGCTCGAGATCCAGAAAGCTCCGAAACATCAGCCCCGACCCCACCAGCAGCACAAACGACAGCGCCACTTCCACCATCACCACCAGATTCCGCACCGAAGCTCCGCTCGCCAACCCCGAAGTCCGCCCACTCCCCCGCAGCACATTCATCAGCGCAGGCAGCGTCGCCCGCCACGCGGGAGCCAGCCCGAACAGTACAGCGGCCACCAATCCCGCCAGTGCCGTGAACCCCAGCACCGATCCGTCGATCCGAATGCTGTCGAGACGCGGCAGACTCTCCGGAGCCAGCGCCCGCAATTCACGAATACCTGCCCACGCCAGCACCAGCCCCACCGCTGTGCCCATCAGCCCCAGCAACGCAGCTTCGGCCATCAGTGGAGCTATCAGCCGCCACCGGCTCGCGCCCAGAGCCGCGCGCACCGCAAACTCATGCTCCCGCAGCGAAGCCCGCACCAGCAGCAGATTCGCCACATTCGCGCACGCAATCAGCAACAGAAAAATCACCGACCCCATCAGCGCCAGAATCGCCGGCCGTACCTCCGCCACCAGATGCTGCGCCATTGGCTCGATCGTGATCTGATATCCAATCGACGCGTCCATCGGAATCGTCCTGCGACCCTCCGCGGCAACCGCGTCGGCCGCACTCTGCGCCTGTTCGGCCGTCACGCCCTCCTTCAGCCGCGCGACCGGAACGATGGAAAACCCATTACGCTGCGCCGCATCGTACGCCAGCCGGTTAGCCACCCACACATCCGGCGCGGCTTCCTGATCGGCCGATGGCGGCAGGTACAGCCTGAATCCAGGAGCCAGCACCCCCACAATCAGCGGTCCAGGCCGTCCCTGCGCCTGCATGCTGCGCCCAATCACCTTCCGGTCGCCGCCGTAGCGCCGCATAAAGTACTCGTAGCTGAGGATGCCGATCTGCGGCGGCGGAGGAGGTGTTGCCGCGTCCGCTGTGCCTCCAGCCGGAGGCTGCGCCGCCGGCGTTCCATCTTCCGCAATAAAATCCCGGCCATATAGAATCTTCGTCCCCATCACCTGAAAGAAGTTGGTTGTCGCAATCCCTGTTCGCAGTTGTTCCGGCGTCCCATCCTCGCGCACCACAATATTGCGGAACGTAAACACTCCGGCCATATCTGAGAACACAGACTTCGTTCCATCGCGCAGATCGATGTAATCCGCATTCGAAAACGGCAGCCCTTTCACATGCCGCTTCGTCAGATCCATCCCCCCAACCACAAGCCGTCCCGGATCCTTATATGGCAGCGGACGCAACAGCACCGCGTTCATCACGCTGAAGATCGCCGTGCTCGCGCCAACGCCCAGCGCAATCGTCACCAACGCAATCGACGTAAACCCCGGATTCTTCCGCAAAATCCGGCCCGCCAGCAAAAACGTCTTCAGCATCGTTTCCTCATTCGCTTTCTTTCTCGCGGCGCAGAGATGTCACGCCGCTAAGCATTCGCGAGCAAAACCATCGAGAAAGAAGCATCGGCCCATTCAGCGACTGCCCACCATTATGCCCCAACCTCAAAAAGCAAAAAGGGAGCAGCCCCAGCCGCTCCCCTCATGGATTGTTTTTGCTTTTGCGCGAAGCGCGCCCGCCTGGACGGCGAGTCCTCACCATCGTCCCCACGCCCGGCTGATGTAATCCGTCATCGTCATCATAATCAGCACACAAAACGTCAGGAAGCCCGCACCCACCGTCAGTTTTGTCAGCTTCGAGCTGTACTTCACATGCATGAAGAAAAGAACCACCAGCGTCATCTTGATGCACGCAATCGCCAGCGCTACTACTGCGTTCAGATCGCCCGGCAGGTCGATCAACGACGCCCCCACTGTGAGCGCCGTGAAAACCAGCAGCGTTCCCCCAATCAGCAGGTAAACCGTCGGACTGACAATGTGCTCTTCGTGCAGCGTTGGCTCGTCGTGATGTTTCGCTTCTGCCATAAATGCCTCTCTGTTCCCTGCTCCCTGCATTATTGATGCCGACTGATCAGATAAAGCAGCGGAAACAAAAAAATCCACACAATATCGACAAAGTGCCAGTACAAACCAAAATTCTCAATCGGCGCCACGTGACCTTCGACGTACTTGCCGCCGTAAGCCTGAAACAGCAGAATCGCAAGCAACGACACGCCAATCACCATATGCAGTGCGTGCATCCCCGTCATCGCGAAGTACAGCGAGAAGTACACCTGCGTCTTCTCCGCCATATCCAGAGAGAGCTTGTCGTCCGGATAATCTTTCGTCCCGTGCAGGAAACCCGCAGGACTAAAATTCAGTCCCGGCACATGATGCTCCACCCACTCGTCGTGCCACTCGTACGCCTTCACACACAAAAATCCGCAGCCCAGAATGATCGTCGCTATCATCCAGCCCATCAGCGCCTTGCGCACCCGCGTCTCGGCCGCGTGCACCGCCATCGCCATCGTGAAACTCGAAATAATCAGCAGCGTCGTGTTCAGCGTCCCCGCCCACAGGTGCAGCGAATGGCTCCCCGCCACAAACGCCGGATAATACCAGTTGCGGAAAATCAGATAAGCGCAGAACAGCCCGCCGAAGAACATGATCTCCGTCAGCAGGAAAAGCCACATCCCGAACGTGGCCGACTCCCGCTGCTGCTCCACGCTCTCGAAGTGATGCTTCAGAAACGCCGGATGCTCGTGTTCGGAGTGCGCCGCCTCCGCCGTCTGAGCCGCGACTGTGTGGCTATCCAACTGTAGGCACCTCGCTCCCCTTCTTACTTTCCAGCCACTCGTAGTCGTAAGCCTCGTGCGTCACAATCGGCGTCTCGACAAAATTCTCTGTCAGCGGCGGCGACTGTATCTGCCACTCCAGCCCCGTCGCCTGCCACGGATTCGCCCCCGCTATCTTCCCATATTTCAGCGACCAGGTCAGATACAGCAGCGGCAGCAGATAGCCCACGCCCAGCACGCTCGCACCCGCGCTCGAAAACACGTTCAGCACCTGGAACTCCGGCGGATATGCCGCATACCGCCGCGGCATCCCCAGATACCCCAGGAGGAACTGCGGGAAGAACGTCAGAATAAATCCTACGAATGTAATAACCGCCGCCAGCTTCGAGACCCCTTCCGGATACATCCGTCCCGTAATCTTCGGCCACCAGAAATGCACCCCCGACAGATACGCCATCAGCATCCCGCCGACCATCACAAAGTGAAAGTGCGCCACGATGAAGTAAGTCTCCGTCAAGTGGATATCCATCCCCATCGACCCGAGAAAGACGCCCGTTAGTCCCCCTATCGTAAATAAGCCGAGAAATCCGAATGCATACAGCATCGGCGTCTCGAACGTGATCGACCCCTTATATAACGTGGCCGACCAGTTAAAAATCTTGATCGCCGAAGGTACTGCCACCAGCATCGTCAGTAACGAAAATACCAGTGCCGAATAACTCGAAATGCCCATCACAAACATGTGGTGAGCCCACACAAAGAACCCGAACACCGCAATCGCCACTGAGGAAAATGCGACTGCCGTGTAACCGAACACCCGCTTGCGCGAAAATGTGCTGATCACTTCCGAGATCACGCCCATCCCCGGCAAAATCATGATGTAGACCGCCGGGTGAGAATAGAACCAGAATAAATGCTGGAAGAGCAGCGGGTCCCCGCCCTTCGTCGGATCGAACACCCCGATCCCGATCGTCCGCTCCAGTACCACCAACACCAGCGTGATCGCCAGCACCGGAGTCCCCAGCACCATCAATATCGACGCCGCGTAGTGCGACCACACAAACAGCGGCAGCCGGAACCACGTCATCCCCGGCGCCCGCATCCGGTGAATCGTCACAATAAAATTCAGCCCCGTAAAGATCGAGCTGAACCCCGCCACAAATACCGCTAATCCCGCCGCCACCACATGCGTATTCAGGTAATGGGTACTGAGCGGTGTGGTGAATGTCCATCCCGTATCCACGCCGCCAAAGGCCAGCACGCACAGGATCATGATCCCGGCTACGACGTACAGATACCAGCTCAGCAAATTTATTTTCGGAAACGCCAGGTCTTTCGCGCCCACCATGATCGGAATCAAAAAGTTCCCGATCGTCGCCGGAACCGAAGGCACCAGAAACAAAAAGACCATGACGATGCCATGCGCCGTGAACACCTTGTTATAGGTGTCCGCTGCCAACAGGTCGCTTGGCGGCGTCAGCAGCTCCAGCCTGATCAACCCCGCCATCGCCCCGCCAATGAAAAAGAAGAACGTGATCGAGATCATGTACAGCACCGCGATCCGCTTGTGGTCGCCGGTCAGCAGCCAGCTCTTCAGCCCGTACTCCTTGTTGAGATACGAAACCTTCGGCAGCGTGGCTGTCGACTGGTCAGGCAGTGTAACGATTGTGCTCATGGCTTCACCGTTCCTGGCGCAAGCGCCGGAGACGACGTCCCCGTCGGCGTCGCCCCTGTCTGTATAGGCTGCGCTGCGCTGTTGTTAATCGTCTGGTCGATCCGGTATTGCGAATCCAGCCGTCGGATATATTCCACCAGGTCGATCAGACCCTCTTCGCTGACTTGCCCCTGATAAGTCGGCATAATCGGCGCGTAGCCGGCAACTTCATGCATCGTCGGATTCAGAATCGTGTCCCGTAGAAATGCATCGTCTACGGTTACAAATGACCCGCTCTTCATCTGCAGATGCGATCCGTACACGTTAGCCAGGTTTGGGCCATGCGCATTCGGCCCGCTATTATGGCACGAGTTACAACCCAGACTCGCAAATAGCCTTTCCCCGTTCTGGGCCAGCGAATTCCCGCTCGTCGCACCCGCGGCCCAAGCCTCATAATCCTCCGGCGTCATCGCCACCACCTCGCCGATCATCTGCGAATGCAGCGTCCCGCAGTACTGCGTGCAGAACAGGTGATACGTTCCCACCTGCGTGGCCTCAAACCATTCCGTGTTGTACCGCCCCGGAATCGCCTCGCGCTTCACCCGAAACGCCGGAATAGAAAAGCTGTGAAACACATCCTGTGAGATCAGCGTAACCTGAATCGGCCGATTGATCGGAATATGCAGCGCGTTAATCTCATGCTGTCCGCCCGGATGCTCCACCTTCCACATCCACTGCTTGCCCACCACATAAACGTTCATCGCGTTGGGTGGCGGGCTGTAAATACGAAAATACAGCAGCGCACCCCAGACAAAACAAATCATGAACAGGATCAGCGGAATAATCGTCCACGTTGCCTCCAGCAGCGTCGAACCTTCAATCGGAGTAGCCACCGGATTCATTTCCTTCCGGTACCGGATCGAGAATGTCACAACAAGGAAAGCAACCGCGCCAAGACCCACGACCGAAATAGCCACCAGAAAGAAATAAAGCGCGTCCGCATATGGCGCAATACTCGACGCCTCCGGCGGGAAGATCGCGAAGTAGGTGAGCCACTTGATTAAGAACTGCCAAAGTACCGGACTGATAAAATGCATCGTCGCCTTTTTATCCGTTCACCAGATGAGCCTTCTGCTCCCGTGCAATGCGCAGATCGCGCCGGAAGTTCACAATCATGAAGGTCCCTAACGCCAATACCGTCAGAACCCACCCTGACTGCAGAATTCGTATGTAGATCAGCGTATGCCGGTTTTGGGTAGGATCGTACTGGTAGCAGTAAGTCAGCAAGTTATCCACCGTCGACCCGATTGTCCCGTTCGAAGCCTCTACCAGACCCAGCTGAAGATCTTTGGGCGAAAACTCAACCCCCAGGTAGTATTGCGCCAGCCGCCCGGCCGGCGTCACAATCTCAATCGCGCTCGCATGCGCGAACTGTGTCATTTTCCCGTCCGGACCCTGCATCGGTACATAGCCAAATCCCACCGCCGTCGCCAGCCCCCGGATCGCCGCTTCCTGGCCCGTAAGGAAATGCCACCCGTTCACATCCTGCGGTCGCCCGTAGCGCTTCATGTAGAACGCCTTTTCCCGCGCCGCAATGGCCGGCGTCTCCGCCGGATCGATGCTCACCAGCACCACATTGAAATCCCGGCCCGGATTGAACTTTGACATCTCCAGCGCGCCCACCAATCCATCGATCTCTTCCGGACAAAGAATCTTGCACTGGTAATACACCAGCGACAGAATCACCGGCCTTTTTCCGAAATAATCTCCGAGCAGCACCGGCTTTCCCGTCTCATCGCGAAACGCAAGGCTCAGAGGAAGCTGCGTGTTCAGCCGCTGCTGGATGCTGATCTGCTTCAGTAACAAAGGCTGCTGATCGGCAGGAGTTCCTGCCTTTTCATAACCGAAAAACTGGCCCTGGGCATGCGCCGTCGATACAGAACTGTGACAAAAAAGCACGCAGGTGACGAAGACCACTGCCGCTCGCCCCAACCTCCTCCGAGTTATCGCTTCTCTCTGCATTCGTCTTCGCCGACTGCTGTTATCCCGGCAGTCCCTTCGGGCCTTGCTGTTCCCTTTTGCCTGTTCCCTATTGCCTGCTTTACTTGTTATTCGCCTTACTCGAAGCCTGCTCTCCCGCCTGCATCGGCTCGCCATGTAACTCCTGCTCATACGCCGTCCGCGCAAATCCATCGGTAAGCGGCATCTGCACATAGGGTGCCTTATCCCCCATCATCAACGCCTGGTGCTGCGGCTGAGGCGCAACCGGCAGCCCCCGCTGTGCAATCAGCTCCATCGCCCGCGCAATCGGAATCCTCACTGCCTCGCCTGGCTTATCCACCCAGCTGTAGTAGTTCAGCAGCAGATTCTCCCGCTCGTGCAGCTCAGCCAGGTCCTGATTGCCATCGTCAAGCTGCAGCCGCGGCGTCGGAAATTGCTGCGTTAGCTTTGCCAGCTGCTCCTGCTCGAGCGCCGGATTCGACTGGATCGCTTTCCGCGGAGCAATCTGATTCGGTGCATTCCACTTATTCACCGGCCCGTCCGCGCGGTCCAGCCCGTTATTGATTACTTTCCCCATACCGAAACAGAAAACGAAAAACACGCCCACGGAGATGAACAGAGCCACCAGAAACACCAGGATGCCCCCGGTGTTCGCGTCTGTAATTTCGTAACCCTCTCTTACCGACGCCTCATCGAAATGAGCTTTCGGGTCGAGCTTCTTATCGTGCGCGTCAGGCGTGGGCATAGTCATGCTCCAGTATCTCGGCCAGGTGCGGATCGTTGGTCGCTATCAGCGGACGCCGCTTCAACTCAGTGAAATAGGAAACCAGCCAGAAGCTGATCAGCGCCCCCGGCATCGCCACGTACTCACAAATTCCCCAACTCAGGTGCAGGTTGCTGGCCGCATCTTTAAAATTGGGCTCAATCAGCCAGAAAATGTCGAAAATGCGCGCGAAGATCATGATGCAGCAGACCACCACCAGCCTGCTCTTGATCCTCTTCAGATCCCTCGACAACAGCAAACTGAACGGGATCAGCCAGTGAAAGATCACGTCCAGCGTCGCGATCACCCCCCAGTGCCCCCGGATGCGATCCAGATACCATGGAATCTCTTCCGGCGAGTTACCTGACCAGATAATCAAAAATGAGGCAAATGCCAGATAGATATTGAGCATCACAAACGCAAAGCACAGCTTGCCTAAGTCGTGCTGCTCGATAACCCGGAACGTGCTCCGGATCGGTTCCGCCTTCGACAGGCCGATCAGCGTCAGAATCGTCAGCGCCAGCACTCCATAACCCTGCGCCACCAGGAACTGAAATCCGTAGACCGTCGAATACCACGTAGGATCCAGTGACATTACCCAGTAGATCACCAGAAGAAACAACAGCGCTGCATATAAAACCACGCCAAATCCGCTCAGATTTTCAAATTTCACCCGCCAGTAAGCCACGTTCGGTTCCGGATCGGCGTCTCGCTTCACCGACCACCGGTTCAGCAGGACAATATACAGCGCAAAAATCGCGAAGCACGCGAACGAAACCCAGAAGAAAGTCGTTGGATTCAGCATAGGCGACTTCCAGCGGATCGCGTGCGCCATATCGATTGTGATCGCGCCCTTCTTCAGCGCCGCCGACCAGTCGGCATACCTCGACCACGGATAGAGCCGTCCATACCACGCTCCCAGCACCGCAATGGGCAGGAAGAACAGAATCACGATGGGCCATGTGCGCGTCATCGCCTCCAGCGGCCGCCGAATAATCAGCCCCCACTTACCTCCGGATAGATACTGCACCATCAGGAGCGCCATCGCGCCAAAGCAGAAGTTGAAGCAGGTCATATAACCCGCCAGCCATCCGCGCAGCAGATGCTCCCACCCCAGTTGATCCTGCGCCTGTCCCAGAAATGCCAGAATCACTGCGATCGCCGCGAAAATCAGACCCGCAATCAGCGCCCGCCTGCGCCATTCGTTTACAAAGGCCGGAGCGCCCAGTGCCGATGGCAATCCTTTGCTGAACTGTTGGTTTGCCATTATGGCTGTGCTCCTGATGGCCTGGCTGGCGGCTTAGTCGTCTGCCCCCGCGTCGTCGTCGGATCCGGAATGTTCTTCGAAGCGGGCGGGTTGGCGCTGTGCGCCGGCGCCCCGGCCACAATCAATGTCTGCGGATTCGCATTCACCGCCGTCGACGGCAGCGGCCACGGCCCCGCATAACTCGCCGGCTCTCCCAGCCGCTCCGCTATCGAGCTAAGATTCTCTACCTGCGTACCAGCCGGCACGTCCGATGTCTTCGCATTTTGGCTTAGCTGCAACGCGCGAATGTAGGCCGCGATCGCCCAGCGATCTTCGGGCGTTACCTGCGCCTTATAATCCGGCATGGCGCCATAACCGTTAGTCATAACATAGAAGTAGTGACTCAGTGGCTCACTGATCCGCTTCGCGTCGTGGAAGTTACCCGCAGGCTTGTAACCCCGATCGACGATCATCCCCGCCCCGTTACCAACCCGCGAGTGGCATGGCGTGCAATAGACGTTAAACCGCTCCTGCCCTCGCGCCAGCACCTGGATCGTCGCCGGAAATGGCATCATGTCCGCTTCTTTGCCATTTACCAGTCCCGTATAGAAATACTCGCTCTCATAGAGCTGCCCGCGAGCCACCGTATGTTCCACCTGCGGACGCACCGAACGCCCGTCAGCGAACAAAGTCGTCCCGCGCTGCGGAACCATCCTCGGCTGGTTCTGCATATCCTGCCGGCAACCAGCCATCAGCATCGACAAACCCAGCGCGCCAGCTGTGCTCCAACCTCGCCGCGATCGCGAAAACCAGGTACCCGCATTTCTGTACCCTCTGCCCTGTACCCTGTACCCTGAGGTGTTAATATTCCACCTCCACCACTGATAATGGCGACTGCGCTTCCAGAAAACTCCTCGTGGCCGCGGGTTCAAACTTGGGATCCGTCGATTCAAGACACAAAAAGAACTT
>Ga0181528_10002303_pt1 | contig 11705 bp, 8 predicted proteins | sample PEATcosm2014_Bin_47_FD_119742 | JGI IMG/M metagenome (GOLD analysis project Ga0181528, IMG submission 119742) | Peatland microbial communities from MTU Mesocosm Facility, Houghton, MI, USA - PEATcosm2014_Bin10_10_metaG | ecosystem: Environmental > Terrestrial > Soil > Wetlands > Peat | place... | reverse complement strand
GCCGTGACCCGTCAATCACGCCCTTGGCCTGATCCACGTTGGCCTGGCCCAGCGCCGTGCGAACATCTTCCAGGCTCAGCCCGTAAGAAGCCAGCGCCGTGGGATTCACCTGCACCCGCACCGCCGGCTTCTGTCCCCCGCTGATCGAGACCAAGCCCACGCCCGGCAGTTGCGAAATCTTCTGTGCCAGCGCCGTGTCCGCCAAGTCCTCCACCTTCGAAAGCGGCAGCGAATCCGACGTCATCGCCAGCGTGAGAATCGGCGAGTCCGCCGGATTCACCTTGTTGTAAATCGGAGGATTGGGCAAATCCGTCGGCAGGTACGTCGATCCCGCGTTGATCGCCGCTTGCACCTGCTGCTCTTCCACGTCGATGTTCTGGTCGAGCCCAAATTGCAGCGTAATCACCGAGCTGCCATACGAACTCGACGACGTCATCTGGCTCAGCCCGGGCACCTGCCCGAACTGCCGCTCCAGCGGCGAGGTAACCGATGACGCCATTACATCCGGATCGGCGCCCGGATAAAACGTGACCACTTGGATTGTCGGGTAATCGACTTCAGGAAGCGCCGAGACCGGCAATTGCAGGAACGCCACCCATCCGATCAGCAGCACGCCCACCATCAACAGCGTGGTCGCCACCGGACGGAGAATAAATAACCGCGAAGGACTCATGACCCCGGAGCTCCCGCCACCGCCGCCCCGCCCGCATTCGCTCCCGCCGCGCTGGGCGCACCGCTCGCGCGCGGCTCAATCTTGCTGCCGGTTTGCAGCTTATCCTGTCCATCAGTCACCACCGTATCGCCGGGAGCCACGCCGCTCGCCACCACAGTGTCATTGCCCTGGGTAAACGAAACTGCCACCGTCCGCGCCTCCACCGTGCCATCCGCTTTCACCGCATAAACAAAGGCTCCCTGCGGACCCCGCAAAATCGCCGCCGTCGGTAGCACCGTACTATTTTTGCGCGTCTCCAGCAGCAGGCTCGCATTCACGAACTGGTTCGGCCACAACTGATTGTCCTCATTACTGAAAACCGCTTTCAGCTTGGCCGTCCCCGTAGTCTGGTCAATCTCGTTATCGATGGTCAGCAGTTTACCGGTTGCCAGCTTGGTCTGGTCGTCGCGGCTGTAAGCCTCGACCGCTAGCGTCGTGTCCCTCATATGCTTCGCCACCGTCTGCAACTGATCTTCCGGCAGCGTGAAGATCACCGCAATCGGCTGCAACTGCGTCAGAATCAACATCGGATTCGTATCCGCCGCATGCACAATATTTCCCGGATCAACCTGCCGCAATCCCACGCGCCCCGTGAACGGCGCAGTAATGTGGCAATAAGTAATTTGCAGCTTGGCGTTGTCGATCTGCGCCTGATCGGTGCGCACCTGCCCATCGAGCTGATCCACCATGGATTTCTGCGTATCCACCTGCTGCTGCGCGATGCTGCCGGAAGGAATCAGCGTTGTGTAGCGATCCAGATTCAACTTGGCGTCGCGCAGCGATGCCTGATCCTTGAACAACTGCGCCTGCATCTGCTCCAGTTGCACTTCGTAGGGCCGCGCATCGATCAGGATCAGCAAATCCCCCTGATGCACCGTCTGCCCCTCCTTGAAGTTGACCCGCATGATCTGCCCATCCACCCGGCTCTTGATGTTCGCCGTGTTGAACGCCGTCACGGACCCCAGCCCAACCATGTAAACCGGAACATCCTCCCGCTGCACCTTGGCCACCGCCACCGAAACCGAGCGCGGCCCCGCCGCCTGCGCCTTCTGCGGCTTGTCGCTGCTGCAACCGGATAAGACGATGCACAAGGCAGCCGATATTAGCGGGGAAAAAAACTTCCAGGAAAATCGACTGCGAAGTTTCAGCGGAGGCGGAGAAGCAGCTTGGCTAAAATTCATAAGGATTCAACTCACGGATTCGAAAAACTTGATGGCAGACCGTGGACCGGCATTCTATTGGACGCTTGAGCTTCCGTTCGGTCGCGGTTTCTTCTAATCCACCCGTCGGCTGGATCGACTCGCAACCCGCAACCGCCAGCATCAACCGTGCGATAACCCGAGTCAAGCGGCAGGCCGCGATTTTACAATTCTTTACCAGCTCTTGTAATCGCTGGCCGCGAAAGCCCACTTTGCGGCCTTTGCGGATTTTCTTAGCGCACTTCGCGCTCAAAATCTTTGGGGCGCAGGATGCCTCTCTTCATAAGCCGCAATCTGCGCCTCATATTGCAAAGTCAATCCAATGTCATCAAGCCCATTCAGCAGACAATGCCGCACAAATTCGTCGATCGCAAACTGGGCGCAAAACCCCTGCCCATCGCGCACCTCGCATTTCTCCAGATCGATCGTCAGCCGGTATCCCTCCGTCTCCGCCGCCCGCCGCATCAGCAAGGCGCATTCTTCTTCGCCAAGCCGCACCGTCAGAAATCCATTCTTCGTGCTGTTGTTTGCGAAGATGTCCGCAAACGAAGAAGAAATCACGGCGCGAAATCCAAAATCCGCCAGCGCCCACACCGCATGCTCCCGCGAAGACCCGCAGCCAAAATTCTTTCCCGCCAGCAAAATGCTAGCGCCCCGGTAGCGGGGCTCATCCAAAACAAACCCCGCGCTCTTCCCTCCATCCGCCGCGAACCGCCAGTCATAAAACAAAAACTGCCCAAAGCCCGTGCGCTCAATCCGCTTCAAAAATGGTTTGGGAATAATCTGATCGGTATCCACATTCACCCGATCCAGCGGCACCACCAACCCGGTATGCACCGTAAAAGGTTTCATCAAAACTCCCGATCTCTCCAAAATTATCGTTCTTCTTAGCGCCCTTCGCGGCATTCCTTAGCGAACTTTGCGCTTAAAGTCTTGTCGTCTTGAAAGCTTTCCCGATCAAGCTGAGCCCTTACCGAAACTCCCACTCCCGCACATCCACAGAATGCCCCGCAATCGCCGCAGCCGCCGCCATCATCGGGCTCACCAGATGCGTTCTTCCCCCGCGCCCCTGCCGCCCCTCAAAATTCCGGTTGCTGGTCGAAGCGCACCGCTCCCCCGGCTGCAAAATATCCGGATTCATTCCCAAACACATCGAGCACCCGGACTCCCTCCACTCAAACCCTGCCTCCAGAAAAATCCTGTGCAGGCCCTCCGCCTCCGCCGCGCGCTTCACCGCCTGCGATCCCGGCACCACCATGGCTCGCACTCCCGATCTCACCTGGTTGCCCTTCGCCACCCGCGCCGCCGACCGCAAATCCTCCAGCCGCGAATTCGTGCACGACCCAATAAACACGCGGTCAATCCCAATCACCGCAATCTTCTTTCCCGGCTCCAAACCCATATATTGCAAGGCCAACTCGGCAGCCCGCCGGTCGTTCTCGTTCAACCCAACAACCTCCGGAACGCTCCCCGTCACCGGCGCCACCATCCCCGGATTCGTTCCCCAAGTCACAAACGGCGAAAGCTCCGCCGCATCCATCTCAATCACCTTATCGAACCGCGCTCCATCGTCCGTCGCCAAACCGCGCCAGCCTTCCACCGCCCGCTCCCACGCCTCACCCGATGGCGCAAACCGCCTGCCCTTCACATAAGCAAAAGTGGTCTCATCCGGCGCAATCATCCCCGCGCGCGCTCCCGCTTCAATGCTCATGTTGCACAAAGTCATGCGCCCTTCCATCGAGAGCTCGCGCACCGCTTCGCCCGCGTATTCAATCACATGCCCGGTCGCGCCATCCGTCCCAATCTTCCCAATAATCCCCAGCGCCACATCCTTCGCCGTCACGCCCTCCGCCAGCTGGCCGCGGACTTCAATCCTCATCGTCTTCGGCTTCTGCTGCGCCAGGCACTGCGTCGCAAGCACATGCTCCACTTCCGACGTTCCAATGCCAAACGCCAATGAGCCGAACGCCCCATGCGTGCTGGTATGGCTGTCGCCGCAAACAATCGTCATCCCCGGCTGCGTCAACCCCAGCTCCGGACCAATCACATGCACGATCCCCTGCTCCGGCGAATCCATGTCGAACAGCGGCACGCCAAACTCTTTGCAATTGGCCTGCAGCGCGGCAATCTGCTTGGCCGCAATCAGATCGGTAATCGGCGTCCCGCGCGGCTCGGTCGGGATATTGTGATCCACGGTAGCCACCGTCCGCGCAGGCTGCCGCACCCTCCGTCCCGCAGCCCGCAGCCCATCAAAAGCCTGCGGCGAAGTCACCTCATGCACCAGATGCAGGTCGATATAAAGAATCGGCGACCGCCCCTCCGGCTGCGCCACCACATGCCCATCCCAAATCTTTTCGAACAGTGTTCTCTTCACAGCCATAGTTTTTCACAGCCACGTCGCCGGGGCAAGCAAACCTCCTGTTGGGACAGCCGCCCTCGGCTGTCCATTCGAGCGCAGCTCGACTGACTGCCGTCGTCGCAACATCGCCCGCATGGTCTCGTCGATGCGCACGCTATAATGGCTCCCGCATGTCTCTGACCTCCGGCACGAAACTAGGCCCCTATGAAATCCTCTCGCCTCTCGGCGCGGGCGGCATGGGCGAGGTCTACCGCGCCAAAGACGCGCGCCTCGACCGTACCGTCGCCATTAAGGTTCTGCCGGCGCATCTCTCCGCCGACCCCGAACTTAAGCAGCGCATGGAGCGCGAGGCCAAAGCTATCTCCGCGCTGCAACATGCCAACATCTGCACGCTCCATGACATCGGCAACCAGGACGGCACCGACTTCCTGGTCATGGAATACCTGGATGGCCAAACCCTCGCTGACCGTCTGCGGAAAGGCCCACTGCCCCTCGATCAAGTCCTCAAGATCGCCACGGAAATCGCCCTGGCCCTGGAGAAAGCACATCAACAGGGCATCATCCATCGCGACCTGAAGCCCGCCAACATCATGCTCACCAAAGCCGGATCTAAGCTTATGGACTTTGGTCTGGCCAAGCCGGAAGTGACGGTGGCTTCGAAGGCCATTGACGCGTTCACTCCCTCCACACCGACGATGAACCTGGCGTCGTTGACCGCGGCGGTTTCGCCGCTCACGCAAAAAGGCGCGATCGTCGGGACCTCTCAGTACATGGCGCCCGAAATACTGCAAGGCGCCGAGGCCGATGCCCGCAGCGACCTCTTCAGCTTTGGCTGTGTCCTGTACGAAATGATCACCGGACGCCGCGCCTTCGAAGGAAAATCGCAGCTCAGCGTGTTCAGTTCAATCCTGGAAAAGGATCCCGACCCCATTAGGAGCATCCAGCCTCTCACCCCAGCCATGCTGGATGGCGTAGTTGCCGCCTGCCTGGCCAAGGATCCTGCCGACCGCCTCCAATCCGCCCATGACCTTGCCCTGAACCTGCATTGGATCGCCGACTCCGAGCCGGCCGCGGAAAAATCTTCGAAACAATTCAAAAAGTCATGGGCGGCCTGGGGATTGGCGCTGCTGCTGGCGTTCATCGCTATTGCCGGATTCGCCGGATTCCGCTGGGCGAAATCTTCCGAACAAGCTCTATCGATCCACGCCCAAATCCCCGCCCCCGATAAATTTGCCATCGATGCCACTGGAGATGCCGGCGGGATGCCGGTGCTCTCTCCGCAAGGCGACAAACTCGCTTTCGTCGCCCACTCCGGGGAGACGAAGTTGCTATTCGTGCGCTCGCTCAACGGCGACGCCGCGCAGGCACTCGATGGCACCGCCGGCGCTGCGCATCCTTTCTGGTCGCCGGATGGCCGCTACATCGGTTTCTTCGCCGGTAGTAAGTTATTGAAGATTGCCTCCAGCGGCGGCCCCGTAGCCGCCTTGGCCGACGCTCCCAATTCCCGCGGCGGCGCCTGGGGGAGCCGTGATGTCATCGTCTTCGCTCCCGATTTCACCGGCGCGCTATTGCAGGTCAGCGCCCAGGGTGGCCCCACGTCGCCCGCCACGGTGATCGACAATACCAAACACACCACTCATCGCTGGCCATGGTTTCTGCCCGACGGCAAGCACTTTATCTTTCTGGCCACCAGCCACACCGGAGGCGACCTCGCCGGGAACGGAATTTACTTTGCTTCCACCGATAACACGCGAAGCCGCTTGATCGTCGCTACCGATTCCGCCGGCCAATACGCCTCCGGCTATCTTCTCTACCGTGCCAACAGCGCGCTGGTAGTGCAACCCTTCAATCCCACCACCGGCGTTTTGTCGGCATCGGCTATTCCCGTGATCGACAATCTTCGCGACGATGTGGGCGTGTGGCGCAGCATTTTCTCCGTCTCGCAAAATGGCCAGATGGTTTACCAGATTGGCAGTTTGGACGCGGCCAAAAGCCACCTGGCATGGTTTGACCGTTCCGGCAAAATCCTATCCGACTTTGACCCGCAAGAGTCCGCGACCCCAAATATGCGGGCCCTGCTGGGAGTGCGCGATTTGCGCCTGTCGCCCGATAACAAGCGGGTTGCTTATTCCAACGGAACCGGGATCTGGACGCTCGATCTGGAGCGCAAGACCAAGACTCGCATCACCTTCGACGATCAGGTAATGAACGAGCCGAACTGGTCGGCGGATGGCAAGCAGCTCATATTTTCCGCGCAAATCGCGGCGGGCGGCGGCAACGTCGAAGTCCGCTCCAAAGCTGCCGACGGCAGCGGGGCCGAGAAGCTGCTTTTTGCCGAGCACAATAACTACCACCACGCCGGCTGGTCGCCCGACGGAAAATACATCACGTACCTTTGGGGCGAAGGCGAGAAGATGGTCTCGCTCTGGATTCGCCCCGCGGATGGAAGCGGCAAGCCGGTCGCTATCGTGCAGCCGCCATCGCGGCAATCGAACCTCACCGCCTATCGCATTTCTCCCGATGGCCATTGGGTAGCCTACTCCTCCGACGAATCCGGGCGGCAGGAACTGTACATCACGAGTTTTCCCGAAGGCAAAGGCAAGTGGAGGGTTTCGGCCAACAGCGGCAACTTTCCTGCCTGGAGCGCCAGCGGCAAAGAGCTTTTTTATGAGGACGTCATGAACGCTTACCTGGTCTGCCCCATCGAGATAAAAGGCTCGGAGGTCGAGGTCGGCACGCCCCAGCGTCTTTTCCAGACCAGCACGCCCGGCCTGGGCATCTCCTTTGACGTCTCCTCCGACGGCAAGCGCCTGCTGGTCAACCACTCCGAGGAAGAAGCCCAACTCCCGCTCCAGTTGAATACCAACTGGCTCGCCGAATTGCAGAGATAAAAAAATCATGTAGGGACAGCCGCCCTCGGCTGTCCGGCGGTAAACCCGACCGTTTCGTATAGATGTAGGTGAGACAGTCCCCGAAATCGGTTACGCCTGCAACTATATTTTCAAGGAAAAATCGTTGAAGTACGCCTGCCCGGAGGCCACCATCCGTAGGTAAAGAATGTCCATCAGATGTATTTCGCGCCGCCCTCCACAGCCTCCTCCAATCCCTGCGCCAGCCGCAGCACCAGATCCTCCCGCCAGTGCGGCCCGGCAATCTGCAATCCGATGGGCAACCCGCTCCCGGTTAAGCCACAGGGCACAGAAATCGCCGGCAGCCCCCACACGTTAAACGGCCGCGTATTGCGCAGCAGAACCAGTTCGGCCGGGCGCAGCGCGTCGGGATCTTTCTTCAGCTCCGCAATCGCCGGCGCGGGCAGGGGACAAGTGGGCGTAACGATCAAATCCACCTCGGCAAAGAACTCCCGCGCCCGCCGCCGCTCGCCATCCAGTTCGCGCCGCCACCGAATGTATTCCGCCGCTGCTACATCGGCCCCGGAGCGAATCCGCCGCAGCGTTTCGGGCTGGTACAACTCCGGCGACCGCGCCGCGTTCTCCGCGTGATCGGCATAAGCCTCCGCCATCTGCACCGTCCGGTCCTTCGGAACTTCGATCTCCACCTCGCGTACTTCCGCGACCAGAGTCCGAAGTAAGGCGATACTCCGCTCCATCGCAGCCGCGACTTCCGCATCCAGATCGTCAAAAAAATGCGCCCGCGGAATTCCCACGCGCAGGGTCTTCACACCATCGCGCAGTCCTCCGACGTAATCGGAAACCGCAACCTCGACGCTGGCCAAGTCGGACGCATCGTAGCCCGCAATCGCTTGCAGCACCAACGCCGCATCTTCCACCGTCGCGGCCAAAGGCCCCACATGATCGAGCGACCACGACAGCGGAATCACCCCTCCGCACGAAACCCGGCCATAAGTCGGCTTCAGCCCCACGCATCCGCACAGCGCGGCCGGCTCCCGGATCGATCCCGCCGTATCGGTTCCAATTGCCGCGTAGCACAATCCAGCGGCAACGGCTGCCGCGGATCCGCCCGAAGATCCGCCCGCGATGTGCGCCACGTTGCGCGGATTGTGAACATCGCCGAAGTGGCTGACCAGGGAACTTCCGCCGTAAGCGAACTCATGCAGATTGTTCTTGCCGAGGATCACCGCGCCCGCGGCGCGCAAGCGCCGAATCACCTCCGCGTCTTTCTGAGCAACGTGATTGGGCAGCAGCGCGCTGGCTGCGGTGGTGCGCGCTCCCGCAACATCGATCAGATCTTTTATCGCAATCGGCATTCCGTGCAGCGCACCGCGCCATTCGCCGCGGGCAATCTCGGCTTCGGCTTGCCGCGCCTCGGCCAGCGCGGAATCTGCCGTGACGGTAATGAAGGAGTTCAGCGCCGAATCGAGTTTTGCAATGCGGTGCAAACAGGCTTCCGTGATTTCCACGGGAGAAATTTTCTTCTGGCGCAACAGCGGGGATACTTCGGCGATGGTTTGCAGTTCGCTCATGATCGGTGCGGCCTATCTTAGAGGTTCAAAGAATCGCAATGGACGCTTGAAGATGAGCTCCCGAATCGGGCACACATCTCCGGTCGTCCAGGGCGATCACCATCCGAATGGTCAGGCAACCCCCACTCAGGCACTATAATCAAAAACTGTTCGTCCAAGATCGGCGGCGGAATGCCGCCGCGAGATTCCGGTTCACCGCAGTTGATTTCGAGCACTTCAACTCCAAGGTCTGGGAGATCGGCATGCCGTCATTGACTCTCGCTCCAGTCGCCACCCATGGATTCTTCATCGACGGCCGTTGGCTGGACGACGGCGATGTGCTGGAAGTGAACTCTCCCTTTGATGGAAGCGTGGTGGGGCGGATTACGCAGGCTCGCCGGGAACATGCCGAGGCGGCGATTGCCGCAGCGGTCAAGGCATTCGGGACCACGCGCCGCCTGCCCGCCTTCGAGCGGCAGCGGGTGCTGCGGCGCATGGCGCAGATGATTGGCGAGCGCCGCGACGAATTTGCCCGTACCATTTGCCAGGAGGCGGGCAAGCCCCTCAAGGCGGCGCGCACCGAAGTCGACCGCGCTATCTTTATCTTCAATGTGGCCGCCGAAGAGGCCACGCGCATCTACGGCGAATATCTGCCGCTCGACTGGCAGGAGTTCACCGCGGGGCGCTGGGGCATCGTGAAACGCTTTCCCATTGGCCCGGTCGCGGGCATCACTCCATTTAATTTTCCTCTGCATCTGGTCGCGCATAAAGTTGCGCCCGCGATTGCCGCCGGATGCTCGATGGTTTTGAAGCCTGCCCCGCAGACTCCGATCTCCTCCTTATTACTGGCCGAGTGCATTCAGCAGGCGGGATGGCCGGATGGCGGCTTGAACGTTGTGCCGCTCTCGAATGAAGACGCCAGCCTGATGGTGACCGACGAGCGCATCAAGCTGATCAGCTTTACCGGCAGCGTGCCCGTGGGGTGGGACATCAAGCGGCGCGCGGGGAAGAAGAAGGTTGCGCTGGAGTTGGGCGGGAACGCGGGCGTGATCGTGCATAGCGACGCCGACCTCGCCTACGCCGCCGACCGGTGCGTGACCGGAGGGTTCACCTACGCTGGGCAAACCTGCATTTCGGTGCAGCGCATTCTGGTCGAGCAATCGGTGTATGGCAAGTTCACAGACCTGCTGGTGGACGGCGTGAATAAATTGAAGACGGGCGATCCCGCCGACGAATCCACCGATGTAGGCCCGCTGATTCGGCAGAGCGATGCGTTGCGCGTTAGCCAATGGATCGAGGAGGCAGTGCACTCTGGTGCGCGGTTGCTGTGCGGCGGAGCGCGCAAAGGCTCCGTGGTCGAACCGGCGGTGCTGACCGGGACCCGGCCGGAGATGAAAGTAAACTGCCAGGAAATTTTTGGACCGGTGGTTACAGTCGAGCCTTATAAGACTTTCGACGAGGCGCTGCGCCGGTTGAATCACTCGAATTATGGATTGCAGGCGGGCGTATTTACGCGCGATGTGAAGCTGCTGTTTCAGGCTTACGACGAGTTGGAAGTAGGCGGAATGATTGCGGGTGATGTGCCTTCCTTCCGCATCGACCAGATGCCCTACGGAGGAATCAAGGATTCCGGGATCGGGCGCGAAGGCCTGCGTTATGCCATTGAAGAGATGACCGAGCCGAAACTCTTGGTGATGAACGTGCACTGAGAATTCCAGCCATGCCCCGACGCGAAGCAAGCGCAAGAATGAAGTCCGATTTTTAACGTCAAATTCAATTCGGGAAATATTTTTAGAAACAACGCGAATGCGCGGGACAAAGCTTCTAAGAAATGTTTATAATCGCCAGTTCTAATAAATCCTGAGAGAGCAAATCCGTGGGTGATTCTCTCTCCATCGTGAATTTGGCCTTCGCAAGCGAAGCCATCGGGGTCGCACAAACGGGTTCTGGAAGTCGCGAGTAAGCATGTCGCAGATTTTTCATCGCAGCGCGAATACGCTGTCGCGGGCCACAATCTTCGGCGCCGTGTTTGTCCTGGCCGCGCTCGGCGGCGTGGCGTATTTGGTGCAGAGCTCGCCCTACATTACTTATGCGGGCGTGCGCAAGCCGCAGCCTGTGCCCTTCAGCCATCAGCATCACGTCGCCGGACTCGGCATCGATTGCCGCTATTGCCACACGTCGGTGGAAGTTTCAAGTTCGGCCGGAATCCCTCCCACCAAGACCTGCATGAACTGCCATTCCCAGATCTGGACCAACGCGCAGTTGCTCGAACCAGTTCGGGCCAGCTACCGCTCCGGCCAGTCGCTGCAATGGACGCGGGTCAATCAACTTCCCGATTTCGTTTATTTCAATCACAGCGTGCACGTGACCAAGGGCGTGGGCTGCAACACCTGCCACGGCCCGGTGGATGAGATGCCGCTGATGTATCAAGCCAACACCTTGCAGATGCAGTGGTGCCTGGGCTGCCACCGCGCCCCGCAGAACAACCTGCGCCCGCGCGACCAGGTCTTTAATATGCGCTACCTGCCGCCGACGAGCACGCATCCGGTGGAATTCGATGGGGTCAGCTATACCGAGCAGCAGGCGCTGGGCATGGCGCTGGTGAAGAAATACAACGTGCGCGGGGTGATGGATATTACGAGTTGCAATACCTGCCACCGGTAATGGGGTTGGATGGCTTGAGTTTTGAAGGGGCGAGGCTTCAGACGCGCCGTTAGGGAGTGAGTAAAGGGCAGGGTTTTAGCCGCTGAGGGAATTTCTCCTTGGCGGTGCATGAACGGAATATCTTTGGCAATGAACATGGACGATCAACCCGCAACCGGCTCTATTAAGGCGAAGACGGGCAAGGCTAAGACGGAAGACGTTTGCCCCGGCAAAAAAGGCAAGCTTACGCTTTCGGATGTGAGCGCGCGCCTCGAAGAAGCCGGCAAGACGCACGAAGGTCCGGAGTACTGGCGCAGCCTGGAAGAGCTTGCGGGCACGCCGGAATTTCAGGAAGCCCTGCACCGCGAGTTT
>Ga0181528_10002300_pt1 | contig 11708 bp, 6 predicted proteins | sample PEATcosm2014_Bin_47_FD_119742 | JGI IMG/M metagenome (GOLD analysis project Ga0181528, IMG submission 119742) | Peatland microbial communities from MTU Mesocosm Facility, Houghton, MI, USA - PEATcosm2014_Bin10_10_metaG | ecosystem: Environmental > Terrestrial > Soil > Wetlands > Peat | place... | reverse complement strand
TTTTCGCCGGCCGATCGCAGCGAGATGGTAGTCATCGTCAATACCGAATTCGTCCAGCGATATCTGGGCCACCGCCAACCCCTCGGCACGGTATTTCTGTGGGGGCGCGACGGCAAGACTCCTTACCGGATTATCGGCATAGCGGCGCCGACAAAGACCACGACCATCGGCGAGGACCCACAGCCGCAACTCTACGAGCCGTTGGCGCAGATCGACAACGACCGGCAACAGATCGGCTTCGTGCTGCGGTCGGCGATTCCGCCAGCGCTACAACTGGAGGCCGTGCGCCGCACGCTGCATCGCATCGAACCGATGGCTGGCGCACAGGTGGCCACGATGTCCTCCAGCATCGGGTTGGCCTTCCTGCCGAGCCAGGTGGGCGCACTCTTGATGGGTTCCACCGGCATCCTCGGATTGTTGCTGGCCAGCATCGGTCTCTATGGCGTGATGGCCTTCTCGGTGGCCCGGAGAACGCGCGAGATCGGCGTGCGCGTGGCCCTGGGCGCTGACCGCGGGCAGATCACGCGAATGGTGCTTAGAGATTCCGCGCGGGTCACGCTCGCCGGTACCGCGGCCGGCCTGCTGGTGGCATTCCTGGTGACCAAACCGCTTGCGATGTTCCTGGTGCCGGGACTGAAGCCCACCGATCCGCTCAATTTCGCGGCAGTCGCGTTCGCCATGCTGGCAACCGGACTGGCCGCCACCTGGGGTCCGATGCGCCGCGCCTTGAGCATCGATCCCAACAGCGCGCTGCGCGAGGAATAGCTAGCCTGCATTTGTCATCGGGTTTCGCCGCGAGGCGCGTGAGAAGGCCGCGGATGCGAGGCGCGCGCCGGTCAGCAGAAAGTCGATGAGCAATGCAGGCTAGCGGCGATCCCAGGCGAGGCGCAGGCGATCCTGGCCGTCGGTGGCGTTCATGGTGACGCTGTTGACACTGTGGCTGTCATCCACGGAGAGCGTCATGGTGCCATGCAAACGGCGATCCTCTGTAACCATGTCGGCGCGGATGCGCGAACCTTCGCGGGTCATCACGCTGCCGGTAAACAGCACCGGACGCGGCGGGCGGCGCACTCCGCGCGGCTGTTCCGGTGTGAAGGACACGACGATTTTGCCGCCGAGATCGATATCCACGCGCACATCGGCGAGCGGTTGACTTACACCCTCATTGAGGACGGACTCGCCCGATCCGCGCCCCGTATAGGTGACGGCATTGTTCCAGACAAAACCTGGAGGCGCATTGGGCCGATCGCTCTCGGTCTGCGGCCGCGGCGCTTTGCCGGGTATGGGTGCGGGCGGGAGCGAAGCATCCCAGCTCATGCGGAAATGGTAGCGTCCGAATCCTGGAGCTTCGTCGACGATTCGCAGAACTACGGCGTAATCGTTGCGCTCCGATGGCCGTTCCAGGACGTGAATCTCGCTGCGGCTGTCCAACGGCTGGACGGTGAAATCGCGCACATCGCGGTCCGGTAGCGGAGTGCTGCAATCGGACCCGTCGTCGCGCGCATCTTCGCCGGAGATGGTGTGCACGAGAACCTGGTCGCGGCGGATGGTGATTCGCACCTCATTATCGATCGCCAGGCGGATGTCGCATTGTCCTCTGCCGGGAGACAACTCCGGATGGGGCATGATGGTGATGCGAAAGCGCGAATCGGCGGAGGCTGGAATGGCGGTCAACATGGCCACTGCAATCGCCCAATAGCGCATTCATTCAGCATACCCGGTTTGATGGAGACCGAGGCAATATTCACCGCGGAGACGCCGAGACGCTGAGAAAAAAAATTTCAAAACGAGAGCGCGCGCAGGTGGCGGAGGCCGCAGAGGCGTTCTGGTAGCTTCGGGGGCTTAACCGTTTTGGGGATTCCACGGGCTAGCCCGAAAATCCGCTCCCGGCGATCAGAAAGCAACTATTCTCAGCTTCAGTACCGGAAAACTTTATGAGGCTCTCCGCCCCCCAGATCGGTTGAGCACCCGGTAGCTTCGGTCCTACAAGGCAGGATGCTTGCCTGTGATAAACTGGTCTTCAGCCGGTTCATAAAGGCACAAGGGCGGGGTTGGCCTAGCGGTTGGGCGTCAGCCTTCCAAGCTGATTTAGACGGGTTCGAGTCCCGTACCCCGCTCCAGTTTCCCTCTTCACTTCTCAGCGAGGCCCGCCCGAAACCGGGATAATAAAATACCGGAATCGCGCATGAACAGAATCGTCCTCGCCACCTGCATGCTGACGGTCGGGCTGGTTGGCCTTCTCGGTCTTTACTTCTTTCTGACGGGCGCGCGACGCATCCAGCTGGCGGTAACGAGCACGAAGTGGCCCACGACGTCCGGCAAAGTGGTCAGTTCCGAGACAACGCGCGATGTCTCCACTTATCGGCGGTCGTCAACCGTCACGTTCGATACCAGGACTGCGATTCATTACAGCGTGAACGGGCAGGAATATACCACGGACGTGCTGCGTTTCGGGCAGGCCTTGGGGTCGGGCGACAAGTCCGACGCGGCGCTGCAACGGCTGCGCTACCCCGCGGGTAAAGATGTGCCGGTGTCGTACGATCCGGTTCACCCCGCCATCGCAGTGATGAAACCCGGACTGCATGCCGAGGCATTCTGGCTTCCGGGCGCCGGACTGGCTTTTCTTTTGCCGGCGGCTCTCTGCCTGTACCTGCTGCCGGGAATTTTTCGGGACTCCGACAAAGACGATCAGGCATTCGCCAAGTACGTGGAGACGGCCATCGAAACGCGCAATCCCGATCTGGCCCCTCCGCCGCCGCGGCAGAGCGGAGATAAGGTCATCGCCGTGGCGGGCGCGGCTTTCGGCGCGGTCTTCTGCTGCCTCGGCATTCTGGCTCTCACCGCGGGCTTGCAGCGGATCTGGCATGGCGCCGCGAGCGAGAGCTGGCCTGCAGCTTCCGGCGTGGTGATCCAGACGGGCTCCGACGAACCCGACGATACTACCGACGCCGCGTACCGCGCCCGGCTGGTCTATAAATACGAGGTCGCCGGGACCACGCATTTCAACAATCTGCGGCGCTTCGCGCAGGTGGAAAGCGGCGCGCACTACAAGACCGGCGACCGCGTGAAGGTCTGCTATCTGCCGGCGGATCCGGACATCGCTGTGCTGGAGCCCGGCAACAGCGGCGCGGCGCTGTGGATGCCTGGAATCGGAGTGGTGCTCCTGCTGATGAGCTTCGCCGTTTTCTTTTGGGTGGTGCCGGCCTTGGGCAAACCCGTGGGCTCGTGATGGCCGGCTCTTATGCGCACCTTCGCCGGCGGGCCGTCGACTTCGTCGCGCGATTCTCGGCCGCGGGACCCGTCCTCGTGCTGGCCGCTCACCGCGCGGCGGCCGATGAGGTGGCCCTCGAAGCTTGCACGGACGCGCTTATGGACGTGCGGCGGCTCGCGTTCCGCGAATTCGTACTGGAGCTTTCCGCGTGGGAGCTGAATCGGCGCTCGCTGGTTCCCATCGGCCGGTTCGTGCGCGAAGCGCTGGCGGCGCGCGTCACCGCGCAAGCGCTGGAGCGCGGCGAGCTGACTTACCTGCGTCCGGTGGCCCGCTTTCCGGGGTTTCCACGCGCGTTGACGGCGACCTTCGAAGAATTGCGTTTGAACGCGATCGACCCTGCGCGTCTACGCTCCTGCGGCGAATCGGGGCCCGACCTCGCGAGCCTGCTGGCGGATTACACGAGTGAGCTTGCCGAGCGGAGCTTCGCCGACCATGCCATGCGCGTGCTGCTCGCCCGCGATGGCTTGTCCGCCAGCTACGCGCTGCGGCAGACGGCGGTAGTGACGCTCGATCTGGCTCCGCGCAGTTCGCTGGAACGAGAGCTGCTCGCCTCAGTGATGGGCGCGGCACGAACGGCGCTTTCTTTGCCGATCTCCCCGGAGACCGCCGAGCCCGCAACTTCGCTGGAGTCGTTGCAGCGCTATCTATTCGCTGGCGACGCCGTGCCGCCTCGCGACGACGATGGCAGCGTGGCGATCCGCTCGACTTCCGGCGAGGCGCTGGAATGCGTGGAGATGGCGCGCACCATCCATGCCGCAGCCGCGGAAGGCGTGCCGTTCGACCAGATCGCCATCCTGCTCCGCTCTCCGGAGCGCCACCAGCCGCTGATTCTGGAAGCGCTCCGGCGCGCCGGAATTCCCGTCTTCTGCACATTGGGCGCGCGACGGCCGGATGTGGCCGGCCGAAGTTTGCTGGCCCTGCTCCATTGCGCGGAAGAAGGGCTCTCCGCTTCACGGTTCGCCGAATATTTATCGTTGGGACAGGTGCCCGGCGACGAGGAGCCGGCGACACCCGCTCTCTGGGAGCGATTGCTGGTCGACGCGGCGGTGATCGGCGGAGTCTCTCGCTGGGAGACGCGGCTTGCCGGCCTGCGGGAGGAGTTTCATCGGCGCCATGCCGAGGCGGAAGACGACGAAGCGCGCGAGTTCCTGGCGGGCCGCATTCAGTCGGTGGAGAATCTCACGCGCCTGGCCTTGCCGATCATCGCGCGGCTCGATGCGTTGCCGAAGAGTGCGCTCTGGGGGGAATGGATCGCCGCGCTCGCGGACCTGGCGGAGTTCGCGCTGAGCGAGCCCGAGCGCGCGATCGAGCTGCTGGAAGAACTGGAACCGATGTCGCCGCTCGGACCGGTGTCCCTGGCCGAAGTCCTGCTGGTGCTCGGTCCGCGCCTCAATTCGCTCAATACCGCGCCCAAGGAGTCGCGGTTCGGCAAGGTGTGGCTTGGCTCGGTGGAAGAGGCGCGCGGAATGGCCTTCCGCCGTGTGTTCGTGCCGGGCGTGAACGAGGGACTGTTTCCCCGCCCTCCCGCCGAAGACCCCCTGCTGCTCCACGCGCAGAGAAGCGAACTGGGAATCGAGCTGCGCGCCGAAGATACCGAACTGCTCGCCATCGCCGTGGCATCCGCATGCGAGCGTTTGCATCTCTCTTTCTCGCGCCTCGATTTGCTCACCGGGCGCGAGCGCGTGCCCTCGTTCTACGCGTTCGAGGCGCATCGCGCCGCCGGCGGGCGAGAGATGAACGTGCGGGAGTTCGAATTGCGCGCGCGGTCGGCCATCGAGACGCGAATCGGTTGGCCGGCGCCGGCCGATGCGGCGGCGGCGATTGACGATGCCGAGTTCGATCTCGCCACCCTCGCCCCGCGCGCCGACGGCTCAGGCCAATATCTGAAGAGCCTTCCAGGCCGATCGGTGGAGAGTCTCCGGACGCGGTGGGCACGCTGGCACAAACCGTGGAAATCGGCCGACGGGCTCGTCGTTCCGGAAATCGGCGACGACGCTCTGGCGCCGTATCTGCTCACGCAGCGCGCCTGGTCGCCCTCCGCACTGCAGCAGTATGCGCGCTGTCCCTATCGCTTCGCGCTGCACGGGATTTTCGGATTGCGCGCGGCCGAGCGGCCAGCCGGAATCCAGCGCATGGACCCCGCCACGCGCGGCGAACTGTACCACGCCGTGCAGTTCGAACTGCTGCGCGAGCCGGAGCCGCTCGCCCGGCTCGATGAGGTGCTGGAGCGCGTCGCGGCGCGCTTCGCAGCCGCCCTGGCGCCGGCGATTCCACAGATCTGGCGCGCCACGGTCCAGGCCATCCACGCCGATCTGCGCGGTTGGCTGCAACAGCGGGCCGCGCTCGATCCGGATTGGACGCCGCAGTTTGCCGAGCTGAGCTTCGGCCTTCGCGACCCCGCCGGCCGCGATCCGCGCAGCCGCAAGGAGCCCGTCGAGATTGAAGGCGGCTTCCGGTTGCAAGGCTCGATCGATCTGGTGGAGAAGCACGCCAGCGGAATCCTGCGGGTAGTGGACCACAAGACGGGCCGCGTGCCGGATCCCCGGCCTGAAATGGTCGGCTTAGGCGAGGTTTTGCAGCCGACGCTCTACGCGTTAGCCGCGGAACGGATACTCGGGGAGCGCGTGGCCTTCGGCCGGCTGTACTACTCCACCATCGCGCAGAATTACGCGACAGTCGAAGTGCAGCTCAACGATTGGACTCGCCAGCGTGCATCGCAGGTGCTCCGTGCGATCGATGGCGCCATGCGCGATGGCTTTCTGCCGGCCGCCCCGCGCAAAGACGGATGCAAGCGCTGCGAATATCTGCCGGTCTGCGGGCCGTATGAAGAGGAACGCGTCGCGGAGAAATCGCAGGTCGAACTGAAATCGCTAAAGGAGCTGCGGACATGGCGATGACGGCTCCCGCCCTGCATCCGCCGCTCGACCAGAGCTGCGTGGTGGAAGCGTCCGCCGGCACCGGCAAGACCACCGCGCTGGTGGGCCGCATCGTGGAGGCTATCGCCGCCGGAACTGCCGTCGACAGAATCGTTGCCGTTACCTTCACCCATGCCGCCGCGGGCAATATGAAGCTGCGCGTGCGCCACGAACTGGAACAGCGCCGCGCGTCCGAATTCGATCCCGAAATTCGCGGCCGCCTGGCCGATGCGGCGCGTTCCCTCGATCGCGCATTCATCGGCACCATCCACGCTTTCTGCGCGCAACTCCTGCGCCGCCGTCCGGTGGAAGCAGGCGTCGACCCGGTGTTTCAGGAGCTCGCACAGCCCGACGCGCTCCGCGTCTTCGCCTCGGTGTTCCAACGGTGGATTGAGCAGCGCCTGGCGTCGCCCTCGCCGGCCCTCATTCGCGCGCTGGCGCGTCTCTCCTGGCGCGAGGAGCGCGATGGCGCCGAGCCGCTCGATGCGCTGCGCTACGCGGCATGGTCGCTGGCGGAATGGCGCGATTTCGACGCACCGTGGGACAAGCGCGGCTTCGATCGCGATGCCAGCCTGCAAGAGCTCGTCGCCAAGGCGGAAGCGACGCTCGTGATGCGCAATGGCTGTTCGCGGCGGCAGGATGCCCTTTACGACGGCTTGCGGCCGCTGGCGGAATTCTGCGAGCGCGTGGAGCGGGCGCGCCGCGCCGGACTGTTCGACGGCAACGTAGTGGAGAACGAAGTTCTCCGCCTGCCGCGCGAAGTGAAATGGCTGAAGCACGGGTACGGAAAATACGGCGACAAGGTAACGCGCGAGGCCATGGTCGCCGCATGGGACGGGCTCTGCGCCGCCATCGAAGAATTCGGCCGCTCGGCGGACGCCGACCTGGCCTCACATCTGCGCGACGAACTGTGGGAGGTAGTGGGACTCTATCAGCAGCGCAAGCGTCTCGCGGGGCAACTCGACTTCATGGATCTGCTGCTCTATGCGCGCGATCTGCTGCGGCACGACGGCGCGCGCAGACAATTGCAGCAGGATTACCAGCGCATCTTCGTGGATGAGTTTCAGGATACCGACCCGCTGCAGGCGGAGATTCTGCTGCTCCTGGCGGCGAACGATCCGTCAGAACGCGATTGGCGCAAGGCCATCCCCGCTCCCGGCAAGCTTTACGTGGTCGGCGATCCGAAGCAGTCGATCTATCGGTTCCGGCGTGCTGACGCAAAGCTCTTCCGGCGCGTCTGCCGCTCGCTCACCGGCGCGGGCGCGGCCGCGCCCAAGCTGCTCGCGAGCACACGCAGTACGCGCACCATCCAGGCCTTCGTCAACGCGGCCTTCGCCAGCGCGATCCCCGATTACCTGCCGCTCGAAGGCGGTGTGGACGATCCCGCCGATCAGGCGAGCGTGATCGCCCTGCCCATGCCGGAGCCTTACGGGTCGCGCAACCTCTCGAACGCCCGGATCGAGGCCTGCTCGCCCAACGCTGTCGCGGCCTTTATTGAGTGGTTGTGCCGGGAGAGCGGCTGGACGGTGCGCGATCAATCGACCGCCAAGCGCGTTCCCATTCAGCCCGAGCACGTCTGCATTCTCTTCCGCCGCTTCACGAATTTCGGAGTCGATCTCACCCAGGAATACGTGCGCGCACTGGAGGCTCGCGATATCGCACATCTGCTGGTGGGGTCGAAGTCGTTCCATCGGCGCGAAGAGGTGGGGACGCTGCGGACAGCGTTGCGCGCCATCGAGTGGCCCGACGACGAGCTCAGCGTCTTCGCCGTGCTGCGCGGCAGTTTGTACGCGGTGAGCGATGGGACGCTGCTCAAATTCCGCAATGCGCACGGGCGATTCCACCCTATGCGCGAATTGCCGGACGATCTCGACGCGGAGTTCGCGCCCATCCGCGATGCGTTCACCGTGTTGCGCGAACTGCATCGGCGGCGCAATTACCGGCCGATCGCCGATACCATCCATGAGCTGCTGGAGGCCACCCGCGCGCACGCCGGATTCGCTTTCCGCAAAGGCGGCGAGCGCGTGCTGGCCAATGTTTTCCGCCTGACCGATCTGGCGCGCAGCTTCGAAGCTTCCGGCGCTGCCACGTCGTTCCGCGCCTTCGTGGAATACCTGGAGGGCGAATACGAGAGCGGCGACACGGGCGAAGCTCCCGTGCTCGAGCAGGAAGGCCGCGGGGTGAAGCTGATGACCGTGCATAAAGCCAAGGGGCTGGAGTTTCCGGTGGTGATTCTGGCCGACCTGACGGCGAAGCTCAGCGGACCGCAGGGCGGCGACCGCTACTGCGATCCGGACCGCCGGCTGTGCGCGCAGCGACTGCTGTGGTGCGCGCCGTGGGAATTGCTCGATGGAGCCGAGGAGGAACGCAAAGCGGATGAAGAGGAGGCGCTGCGAGTGGCGTATGTGGCGGCAACGCGCGCGCGCGATCTGCTGGTGGTTGCGGCCATCGGCGAGGAGGACCGGCAGGGCGGGTGGCTCAGTCCCTTGCACGATGCCCTCTATCCGCCCGAAGAACGATGGCGCACTTCCGCGCAAGCGCCGGGATGCCCGAAATTCGGCGGCACGACGGTGCTCAATCGGCCGGCGGATCAGCCCGAGGAAGTGTCGGTCAGGCCCGGCCTCCACTACCCGAAGGTGGGCGACCATACGGTGGTGTGGTTCGACCCGGCGGTGCTCGCCCTGCGCGTGGCGAAGGCCGAGGGCGTGGAGAATGAGCAGGTGCTCAGCGGGACTCGCGAGCAGGCGGAAGAGGGTTTGCGGCGCTATCGGGAATGGAAGAATGGGCGCGCCGGCGTGCTGGAACGCGGGGCCGCGCCGCGGTATCGCGTGGCGATGGCAGAGTCGGTAACGGGTTCCAAAGAGGCGGACGGGATTTCTGTGGAGACAGTCACGCTCCCCATCGCCGCCGGCCGCCCAACGGGCCGAAAGTTCGGGAGGGTAGTGCACGATATTCTGCAGCACGCGACTTCCGCCGGCGATGTGGACACTCTGGCGGAGACCTGGGGACGGCGTCACGCCGCCAGCGACGCGGAGCGTACCGCCGCCGCGGAGGCGTCGCGGCAAGCACTGGAATACCTCGCGCGCATCATGCCGGCAGGCGCCGAAAGGCATCGCGAGCTTCCCGTGATGGTGCGCCTGGAAGACGGCATGCTGGTCGATGGACGCATCGACTTCGCCTGGCGCAGCGGGAATTTGTGGACCGTGGTCGATTACAAAACGGATCGGCGCGAGAAACGGAATATCACACAGGTGCAGTTGTATGCGCTGGCGTTAGAAAGGGCGACCAAGATTCCCGCGCGGGGGATGGTGCTGGAGGTGTAAGCGGCGCCGCCGAGTCATTCTTTCATATCGGGGCTGCGATCTTCCTCGGCGACGGCGATCGACCACGCGGAGCCGGCCTCGGAAAATTGACTGATTACTTCACCGGGCGTTCGGGCTGGAGGTATTGCGCCAGGAATTTATAGACGTCGTGGCGCGATTCCTTGGCGAGCTTGGTATCGAGGCGGCCGAATTCGTGGCCTCCGGGCGCGTTCTCGTAAATCTTGTATTCGAACTTTTTGCCGGCGGCTTTGAGCGCGGTGACGAAGCGCTGGATCTCGATAACGTTCACGTCTTCGTCGTTGGTGTTGCCGTGAATCAGCAGTGGCGTATCGAGCTTGTCGGCGTAGGTGATGGGCGAGCGCTTCAGGTACTCCTGAATATCGCCCGACACGGGTTTGCCGACGTGCGAAGCGGCGGAGAAAATCGCCTGGTAGGACGCGTCGTGATAGCCGAGCCGCAGCACCAGATCGGTGACCGGAACGCCGGCGTAGGCCACCGCGTAGACACCGGGGTGGAGCAGAATATTCATGAGGGTGATGAAGCCGCCGTGGCTCCAGCCGATGATGCCGACGCGCCTGGAATCGAGGAAGTCGTAGTTGTCGAGCATCCATTCGCGCGCCAGGTACACGTCTTCCACTTCGAGCCCGCCGTAATCGATCTGGTTGTACAATCCGTTTCCCCAGCCGGTGCTGCCGCGGTAATCCGGGCCGATGACGGAATAGCCTTGGTGGACGAGTTCCTTCACCGCGCCATATTCGTAATCCCGACCGAAATCGCTGTGAATGCCCTGGTGGGCGAAGACGATGAGCGGCTGCTTTTTGGAGCGGTCGAGGTTCTTGGGGATGAACGTCATCGCGTGGATGATCAGCGGATTCTGGCGCCGGGGGCGGTGGGATTGGTGGCGCGGTGGGGCGGGGCACTGGTGTAGCGGATCTCGTTCACTTCGGCGATGTCGCCCAGCTGCATGTACCATTTCTGAATTTCGAGGGCTTTCAGGACGGCGTCGGAACCCTGATCGCGTGTGGCGCCTGGGCCTCCGGCCGGCACGCTCGCACCGCCTTCGACGCCAGCGCCGGCGGCGGCCGCACCGCCAGCGCCGCTTGTGCCGGGCGCCGCGGGAGTGGGCGCCGCGCCGCCACCCCGTTGCGCGAATACAAGAGAACACACTGCCAGACAGACGAACCCGATTCTCAGAAGCATTTCACTCTTATATCACCGACAAGCGCCACCTGCGATATCATAAATTCCTATTCAGCCTAGTAGACATTCCTTATGACTCGCAACCGAATTGCACTTTTGTCCGCTGCCACCCTCGGGTTGGCGGCCATTTCCATCCTCGCGAACCCACCGGCGGAGACCTATCCGGCCACATTGTGGTCCGGCATGAAATACCGGCAGATCGGACCCTTCCGCGGAGGCCGCGTGACGGCGGTGACCGGCGTGCCGTCGGAGCCCTACACGTTTTATATGGGGTCGACGGGGGGCGGAGTGTGGAAGACCACCGACGCCGGCCACTCGTGGCAGAACGTGTCGGACGGGTTCTTCCCGGTGGCTTCGATGGGCGCGGTGGAAGTCGCGCTGAGCGATCCCAATATCGTTTGGGCGGGGACAGGGTCGTCGAAGATCCGCAGCAACGTGTCCATCGGCCGCGGCATTTATAAATCGGCCGACGCCGGCAAAACGTGGAGCTTCATGGGACTGCGGGACGTGGGGCAGATCGCGACCATCCGCGTGCATCCCACCAATCCCGACATCGTGTACGTGGCGGCGCAGGGCAATCCGTTCGCCGCCAATGCGGAGCGTGGGGTGTATCGCACCAAAGACGGCGGCAAGACCTGGAAGCTGGTGTTCCACCTCTCGGACACCGCCGGCGCCGCCGATCTGGAGTTGCAGCCGGGACATCCCGAAGTGGTATTTGCGTGCCTGTGGCATGCGCAGCGGAAGCCGTGGACGATTATCAGCGGCGCCAACGAAGGCGGTATTTATAAGAGCACCGACGGCGGCGATAGCTGGAACAAGCTCGCGGGTGGATTGCCGAACGATCTGTTTGGGCGCGCGAACGTGGCGATCTCGAACGCGGCGCCGAACCGCATTTACGCGTTGATCGAGGCGAAACCGGGGTCGGGATTGTATCGCTCGGAGGACGCGGGGGCGACGTGGAGCCTGGTGAACAGCTCGGGGAATCTGATCACGCGCCCG
>Ga0181528_10002299_pt1 | contig 11711 bp, 9 predicted proteins | sample PEATcosm2014_Bin_47_FD_119742 | JGI IMG/M metagenome (GOLD analysis project Ga0181528, IMG submission 119742) | Peatland microbial communities from MTU Mesocosm Facility, Houghton, MI, USA - PEATcosm2014_Bin10_10_metaG | ecosystem: Environmental > Terrestrial > Soil > Wetlands > Peat | place... | reverse complement strand
CGCCTTCTGACTTTGTCGGAGAATATTGAACATGGTCAGCGGTCCGTGCCGGAGTAGGACAGGTTGAAGCTCTTGTTCACGACCGGGAAATCCGGGACGATGTTGCCGAGGATGGCCTCGGTGATCGCCGGCCAGTTCTGGAGGGAAGGGTCCTTGATCTTGCAGCGGCCGAGCCGGTTGCCGGGAGCCGTCCGTATCCAATGAAAAATCTCTCCGCGCCAGCCCTCAACATAGCCAAGCGCGACCCGGTCCGGCGGCAATGTTCCGACTGTCGTGCGCACCGCGCCGTCCGGCAGCTTCGCGATCACCTGTTCGAGAATCGCCATCGACTGGAAAACCTCCTCGCGCCGCACGGCCAGCCGCCGCTGCACGTCGCCTTCCGTGAAGACGGGCACGGTGAACTGCACCTGGTCGTAAAACGCATGCGGAAAATCGCGCCGCACATCGCGGTCGATTCCGGAAGCGCGTCCAGCCAGGCCAACCACACCAAAGTCACTGGCGACCTCGGGCTTGAGGATGCCCGTGGTCTCAAGTCGGTCGCGGGTGCCGGACGACTCGCGGATAAGTTCGACGAGTGCCTCGAACTCGGGCTTCAGCCAATGCAACAACTGCGTCAGCGCCGCCAGATGCTCGGCACCAAAATCATAACGCACGCCACCGGGGCAGGCCATGCCGCGCAGAAGGCGGTTGCCGGTGAGCAGCTCGTTCGTGCGCAGCACCCGCTCCTTGAGCCTCATGGCGTGCATGTTTGCCGTTGCGAACGCCACGTCGGTGCAAATGGCCCCCATGTCGCCGACATGATTCCAGATGCGCTCCAGTTCAAGGCAGAGGGTGCGCAGCGCGCGGCTCCGCGGGGGCGCCTCGACACCGGCCGCCCGTTCAACAGCGTGACAGAACGCCGTGGCATGCGCGAAGCTCGAATCGCCTGAAATGCTCTCTGCCAACCGAACGCAATGTTCAACCGGCAAACTCTCGAAAAGCTTCTCGGTGCCTTTGTGGGCGTAAAACATCCTCAGCTGCAGATAGAGCACCGGTTCGCCTGCCACGCTGAACAGAAAATGGCCGGGCTCGATGATGCCGGCGTGCACGGGGCCGACCGGAACCTGAAAGACGCCCTCCCCTTCCACCTCGCGAAACTTGTGTCGCTCGCCCTCGAACGGCGGCAGCACGGTGTGAAGGTCGAAATCCTTGCGCAGGGGATGGACATCAGGCCAGTCGTCGTGCAGCGCGCAGCGCCTCGGATTCGGATGGCCCAGCAGCCTGAGTCCGAACAGGTCCTGCACTTCACGCTCCTGCCAGTTGACGGAGTGTACCGCATCCGTGAGCGCCGTGAACTCGGGCTTGTCGGGGGGCACCGGCACGCGCAGCACAAAGAACCCGTGAGCGCCGTCGAGCGCGAATACATAGTACAGGTAAAACGAATCCACGGCAGGCCGAGCGTCGTCGGCGAACAGACAGGCGAGACGCGCATTCCACTTCCGATAGAGGTGCGCACAAAAACCTGCCACCACCTCCATCGGAGCCTCAAAGTAGATCTCATTCGGACGTGGCGCATGCACCCGGTCGAACCGGCCCGCAAAGCTCTCCTGCAGGTCTTCCAGGGCGGGAAGCAGTTCCGGCAAAATGTTCATGACTCACCTCCAATGATCCGAGCCGATTGCTGAATGAGTTGATACAGGGGACCCGGCAGCCAGAAGCCGAGAAGAAGCACAACCCCTGCAACGAACAAGATCGCCGCGAGTTTCCACGGGCATTCTGGAGCGCGGGCGGGCGCTCCAGCCTCGGGCGTGCCCAGATTGAGTCGCGACATGTGCACGAGGAAGCCGGCAAAGATCGCCACGACCCCGGCCAGAAAGAAAAACGCGGACCATTCCCGGTGTGCGGCGAGCGCCGCGCTCAACACCGTGAACTCGCTCTGGAACAAGCTGAAGGGCGGCGTGCCGGTCACGGCCAGGGCGGCAAGCAGGAACAAGGCGCCGGTCCACGGCAACGTCCGGATCACCCCGCGGATCGTCAGAAAGAAGGGCGTGCCGTAATGTTGCTGCACGTTGCCGGCGCAGAAGAACAGGAGCGGCTTGGTCGCCGCGTGGAACAGCATGTGGAGCGCCGCCCCCAGCGCTCCAAGCCTTCCGCCGAACCCCAGGGCCGCGACCATGATGCCGGCGTGATCGATGCTTGAATACGCCAGCAGTCTCCGGAAATTCCGCTGTGCCAGGATGAACGGCGCAGCGACCAGAATCGAGGCCAGGCCGAATCCTACCAGCAGCCTGCCGGAAAATTCATGTCCGAGGCATTTCTCCGCAAGGACGTCGAAGCGGGCGATCCCGTAGATGGCGCAATTGATGAAAGCCGCTCCCAGCAACGCAGCGGTGGGCACCGGCGCCTCGGCATACGCGTCCGGTTTCCAGGTGTGCATCGGGACAAGGCCTGCCTTGGTGCCGTAGCCAAGCAGGACCAGCACGAAGGCCAGGCGCATCGCCTGGGGATCGAATTTCGCCGCAACAAGTGCCAGCACGGACCAGTTCATTCCGTGCGCCGCGTCCGGACCCAGCACCCCGACCGCCGAGTAATAGGTCAGCACGGTTCCAAAAAGCGCCAGCGAAATGCCGACGCTTCCGATGATGATGTATTTCCACCCTGCTTCGAACGAAGTCTTCTGGTTGTAGAAGGTCACGAGCAGGACCGATGCAAGCGTGGCGCCCTCGGTGGCCACCCACATCACACCGAGGTTGTCGGCCAGCGGCACGAGCAACATCACGCCGACAAACAGCGGTGTGAGCACGTAATAGCGCCGCAGTTGCGACACCGCGATCCGGCCGTCGCGCAGGTCGCGACGAAAATAGCCGACGGAGTAGATCGCGGTGGCGAGCGCGACAAATGCAGTCAGCCCGATGACAAGTGCGCTGAGTGCGTCCGCCCGCAGGAGGCCGCCAAGCGCCGTAACGGCACCGTTCGCGAGGACCGTGCCGGCAAGATCCAGCGCAAGCACGGCCAGGCCTGCGAACGCGACCAGGTTCAATCGCTCCCATGTGCGGGGGGAATCCGTCACAAGGCAAAGGAGGCCGGCAATCACCGGCAGGGCCAGAAGAGCGATCAACTCCATGGGAATGCGAAGAACATGAGCTTGGGTGGCAGCGAGGAACTCCAAACAGTGAATTCAAAATCTGGCGCCTGGAGATCCGCTCGTGTCATGGTCCACATCCAATGATGCCGGGGGTGCCTGCTCATCCCTTCAGCTGGCTCAGCTTGCTTGTGTCCATCGAGGCGAACGTCTCGCGGATGCGATAAACCAGGATTCCCAGGATCATCACCGCGACCAGAACGTCGAAGAAGATGCCAAGCTCCACAACGAGCGGCATGCCGGACGTCGTGAGCGCGACGGCCGCCAGCATCACGCCATTCTCCACCGTCAGCAGAGCCAGGACCTGCGTGATGGCCTTGCGGCGGTTGATCATCAGGAAGAAGCCGGTCAGGACGAGGGTGATGGCCACCGCCAGCGTATTGTTGCCCAGGCGCTCCAGCGAGGTAAAGGGACGCGCCACCAGGTAGCCAAGCAGCGTGAGGCCGCCGCAGATCAGCATGGACATGGGAAAATTGACCAGAGGGTCGACCTCCTGCACGATCTTCATCCGCCGCACCTGCCGGTCCAGCAGCCACGGGAGAAACGCCACCTTGCCGATGAGCGTCAGCACCACGACGACATAAATATGGTATGCATGATGCGAATACGCGACGACCGCGGCGATGCCCGCAAGAAACAGCGATTGGATCGCAAACAGGCGGATGCTGGCCAGCAGCATGCGCTGGACCGCCAGCAGCAACTGCACGACCAGCATGAGCGCGGCAAAGAGGGCGATCAGCTGGGCGGCAATCTCGGACGTGGGCGAGGTTTGGATCATGAGGTCATTGAAACAGGAACGTGGAGAGCAGTGACAGTCCGGCGAGAACGAATGCGGCGCTGAGCAGGTCCGGCACCCGGAACAGGCGCAGCTTGGCGTTTGTGGTTTCGACGATCACCACCGCTCCAGACAGCACCAGCAGCTTTGCTCCGTACGCGAGCAGACTTGCGGCCAATCCGGCCGGGGCCGACGTTGCGATTCCAAACGGGAAGAACACATTCACGAGCAGCGTCATCAGCACCAGTTGCTTGATCGATGCACCCCATTCCATGAGCGCCAGGTAACGCCCCGAGTACTCGAGCAGCATCGCCTCGTGGATCATCGTCAGTTCCAGATGCGTCGCCGGGTTGTCCACGGGAAGCCGGCCGGTCTCAGCCAGAAGAACCACGAACAAAGCCGCAAAGGCCAGCACATGCATGGGGCTCAGGAGGCTCCAGTTGGGTCCGAGGGTGGCCGCCACGATCCTGCTCAGGTCGGTCGACCCCGCCGCAATGGCCAGCGTGAACACCGCAAGCATCAACGCCGGCTCGGCGATCGCGGCAATGGTCATCTCGCGACTGCTGCCCATGCCGCCGAATGTGCTCGCCGGATCCAGGCCGCCGAGCGCGAGAAAGAAGCGCCCGAGAGCCAGCAGCCCGACCAGGGCGAGCACGCCGCCGAACATACTCAACGGAGCCTGCACGGTCAGCATCGGGACCAGGAGTCCGGCCAGCAGCGCGCTGATGAAAACGACGTAGGGCGCGAACGAAAAAACCCACGATGCGTGCTCGGAGATCACCATGTCCTTGCCAAAAAACTTCCGCAGGTCGAGGTACGGCTGCCAGACCGGCGGCCCGCGGCGGTTCTGCAGCCGGGCCTTCCCCTTCCTGATGATGCCGGAGACAAGCGGTGCGAGCGCCAGCAACAGCACCGTCTGCAATACAATCGCTGTCAGGTCCAGGTTCATAATGCGAACATCAGCAGCAAGAGAAGCGTCACGAAAATATAGATCAGGTATGCCTGCAGGCTGCCGGCTTGAAGCGCCCGCATCCTCCGGGAAACCCTCCATATGAGCCAGTTCAGAGGTCGATAGATGCGCGTCTGGAAGACCTCCTCCACGTGGCTTTCAAAACGGAGGTTCGTGGCGAAATAAGGGGAGAAGTCGTATTCGCGCTGCACTTCGCGGCGGGGCCGGAAGAGGGCCTTGAAGATCATGCGGATCGGTTTCGAAAAACCGGTCGCGGTATATTCCATACGGGGCGTCAGGCCCTGAAGTCCGCAGTCCCAAGTCGGCCCGCGGCGCACGAGCGTTTTCCGGGAGAAGACCCACCAGAGCGCCAGCGGAACTGGCAGAAGACATGCGGCCATGAGGGAAAGACCCAGCGTTGAGACGGAGCCGCCGGTCGGGGTCGCGCCGGACAACACGAAGCCGCCTAAAAGGCCGGCCTGCGCGCTGAGCGCCGAACCCGCAAGCTGACTGGTCACCGGATCAAGCAACCTGATGAACTGCGTCGGAAACAACCCGAGAAAGACACAGACCGCCGTGAGCAGAATCTGCGCGGCAACCTCCGGCCCGCCGGCTTCACGGGCGCAGGCAGCGTGCTCGCTGCGCGGCTGCGCGAGAAACGTGATGCCATAGGCCTTGACGAAGCACGCGGCGGCCAGCGCGCCGGTGAGCGCGAGCATCGCGCCGCCCAGAGGGAATATCAGCCGGATGAGGCTCTGGGTGGTCCCGAAGCCCTGGAGCAACGACTGGTAGGTCAGCCATTCGCTCACAAATCCGTTGAGCGGCGGGAGCGCCGAGATCGCCACGGCGCCGATCAAAAAGCAGAACGCCGTCCGCGGCATCCGCCCGACCAGGCCGCCCATCTCCTCCATGTTGCGGGTGCGGGTCGCGTGAACGACCGCGCCGGCACCAAGAAACAGCAGCGCCTTAAACACGGCGTGGTTGATCGTGTGGTACAATCCCGCGACGAGCGCCAGCGAAGCCAGCACCGGATGGCCGGTGTGCAGAAACATCAGAGCCGCGCCCAACCCCATCAGGATGATGCCGATATTCTCGATGCTGTGGTATGCAAGCAGACGCTTCAGATCATGCTCCATCAGCGCGTAGAGCACGCCAAGCACGGCGGAAATCGTGCCGATCGCAAGCAACGTCACTCCCCACCAATCCGGCGGCGGCCCCATGAAGTCGAAACAAACGCGGATGATCCCGTAAATCCCGGTCTTGATCAGGATTCCGGACATGAGCGCCGAGATATTGCTCGGTGCCGCGGGATGAGCCACCGGCAGCCAGATGTGAAGCGGAATGATGCCCGCCTTCACGCCAAATCCCGCAAGGAAGAGGATGAACGCCGCATTGCGCGGGCCCGTCGCCATCATGGATCCGACCGCATGAAAGCCGTTGAAGTCGTAGCCGCCGGAGGCTTGGAACAGCAGAAGAAAACCGAGAATCAGGCAGCCCGTGCCGATGTGCGACATCACAAAGAAGAGGACTCCGGCGTTGCGAGACTCCTCCTGTTCATGCTCGAAGCTCACCAGGAAATACGCCGAAAGCGCCATGATCTCCCACGCGATCAGGAAGAAGAACGCATTGTCCGCCAGGAAGACCAGCGTGATCGCCAACAACAACGAATTGAAGAACGCTCCGAACACGCCCAGGCTTTTGCGGCCGAGGAACTGCCTGTTGTAGCCCAGCGAATAAATGGCGATCGCAAGTCCGACCAGGGAGACCAGCAGCGTAAAGAACAGGCCCAGCGCATCCAGGCGGATCGAAAATCGGATGTAAGGGATCAGCGCGGGGAGAATTTGCACTGAACAACGCGCCGTCGCGGCACCCGTCAGCAGACCTGCCACGCTGGCAACGACACCGTTTAGCGCAGCCAGGGCGGCGATGCCGAAGGCAAGCACATTGGCCGCCTTCCCGGCGCGCAGGCAAAACAGGCTGGCCGCCGCCCCAAGCACATACCCCAGGATGGTCAGCAGCAGCAGGGTTTGGGGTAATCGGTCCATCAGGCCGGAATCAGTTCACGCATTGCGCGGGGTTTCGCAACTCTCCTTCCGGTCAAGATCGCGTATTCGCCTGACCCGCGCGGCAACCCGGATGTTTCACGCTCCACCCAACAGCTTGCGTGCAGATTGTTGACGACTCTCGCGCCGGGTCTGCAGCTCCACGCCTCAGGGCAACGGGGTGGTCCGCCCCCACCCGCATGCCGTTCCGCAAAATCCTGGTGGATCCGTTCATCACGGCTTCGGCGGGCCCGGGTTGTCGCCCGGCGATTTCAAGACCACGTCGATGCGCTCAATCGCAGTTGCCAGTTCCTGGCGCACCGTTTCGAGCTTCTGTTTCTCCTCGAGCAATGGATCCGTCGATGTCGCCGGCGGCAGGCCGAGGATCACCCGGGAACGGGCCAGCGCCGCCTGAATGTGCGGGCAGACATTGTCCCGGCCGATGCGATCCAGGAACCCGGCCTTTTCCATCAGGAACAGCGGCTGCGTGTGGGGGCCGCTCAGAACAAGATGTTTTCCTTTGCGGTGCAGCCGCTCGTAAAGGTCTTCCAGTGCGTTGAGCCCCGTGGCATCCATAGCCACGATCTTCCGCATACGCAGGATCAGGACTGCGGGCTCCCGCTTCTCGCGCTTCAGGACGCTCTCGAGCTTGTCGACGGCCCCGAAGAAAAATGCGCCGAAGATTCGGTAGACCATCACGCCCTCCGGGATCTCCCGGCCAATCAGGGAATGCTGCGAGCCCTCCGTCTCAGTGGCTTCGTCCACCGCGGTGATCTGTGTGGTCTCGGAAACGCGCTTTATGAACAGCACGGCGGCGAGCACCAGGCCGATTTCAACAGCGACGGTCAGGTCCACGACAACCGTTAGTATAAAGGCCGCGAGAAACACCGCGGCGTCGCTGGCGGGCCATTTCGGCAACCGGGCGAAATTGTGCCATTCACCCATGTGCAGCGCGACATTCACCAGCACGGCGCTCAGGGTCGCAAGCGGGATGTACTTGGCGAGCGGCGCCGCGACAAGAAGGATGGCGAGCAGAGTCACGGCATGCACCATGCCGGCGACCGGAGTCCGGCCGCCGCTCTTCACATTCGTCGCCGTGCGTGCAATCGCGCCCGTGGCGGCGATACCGCCAAAGAGCGGGCTGACTATGTTGGCGATACCCAGCGCCATCAGCTCCTGGTTGGAATTATGGCGGTCGTCCACCATGCCGTCAGCGACCACGGCGCAGAGCAACGACTCGATCGCAGCAAGCAGGGCGATCGTCACGGCGGGCTGTAGCAGCGATTGCAGATTTGCCCAGGCGATGACCGGCAGGTGCGGGGAAGGCAGCCCCTGGGGGATTCCACCAAAACGGCTGCCAATCGTTTCCACCGGCAAAGCGAAGATCGCCACCGCCGCAGTCCCCAAGACCAAGGCCACTATTGAACCAGGCACGCGCCGCTGGAGGCGCTTCGGCCAGAAAAGAATGATGCCCAGGGACACGGCCGACACGCCAAGGGTCATCCATTGCGTCGTGCCCAGCCCGCCGACCAGCACCCGCATCTTGTCGATGAACTCCGACGGCACCTTTGCCACCTGCAAACCAAGGAAGTCCTTGATCTGGGTCGAAAAGATCAGGACCGCGATGCCGCTGGTGAACCCCATCGTCACCGGATAGGGTATGAACTTGATTATCGAGCCCAGCTTCACTGCGCCCATCACGAACAGGAGCAGACCCGCCATGATCGTGCAGATCGCGAGATTCTCCGGCCCGTATTTCAGGCCGATCCCGTAGAGGATGACGATGAATGCACCGGTGGGGCCGCCAATGGAGACCTTTGATCCACCCAGGGCGGACATCAAAAAGCCGGCGACGACCGCGGTGAAAATCCCCGCCTCAGGTTTGACGCCCGAAGCAATGGCAAAAGCCATGGCCAGGGGCAGCGCAACAATGCCCACCGTCACCCCGGATATGAGGTCGGCAGTAAAGTCCTGCCGTGAATAGTGCTGCAGCGTGTCGAACAGTTTCGGTCGGAACGATGGATATACCATTGTGGATGAAAAAAACCTCCGTACTAGACGTGATTATGCGTGCGTGACGGTTGCTGCGCTGACACCACCGCGCAATTCGATTCCTCGCATTGCCGCCAGAATCCCCGCGACATCGACAGCGTCGCGGAGGGCCTCCACCGCAGGGAGATTCTCAGAGAGCCGGGCCAACCCGGACACCAGTGGCAAATAGGCGTCGGAGTCATTCGCAGGCACCGCAAGCAGGAAAACCATCCGGACCGGACGGGCGATGCCCGGGCTCCACGCAAACGGCGCGTCGCTGCGCCCAAAAGCGAAAGCCAGCTCGCGCAGCCCGGGAAGCCGGGCATGTGGAAACGCCATTCCGGCCGCCATGTCGGTGCTCAGAAGAAACTCGCGGTTGAGCGCCTCATGATAAAACGGCAGCCAGTCGGGGACACAGCCCTCTCGTTGCAGAACAAGGCTGAGCTCATGAATGACGCTGGTCGCGTCCCGGCTGACCAAATGAGGGATGATCAGTCCGCCCCTGGTGAGATCCGCCAAAGTCATGGTTTCACCGCCGCCTCACCGTGATGACGCAATGAAGCGAACCGCGCTTGCCCCCGACTCCGGGGAAAGAATCGCATCGGAGCGTCTTCTGACATCCAATATCTGGATACAGCATCGCCCACGAGCATCGGCCGGTCTCATGGTTTCAGGCGACTCAGACGGCAACGGCCACCGGCTTTTTTCGCGTTTTGCGGACCGGAATTGGAAGCGGTGCCGGCTTGTCCGCAGCCACAGTGACGTCTTCCAGAGGGAGATAAAGATACCGCCCGCAGCTGTCGCAAACATAGAGATCCTTGGGATGGGCGAGGCTCGCCGCCGTTCCTGACGGAACCCGGATATGGCATTCGCGGCAGATCCCGTCGCGCACCCGGGCCACGCCTTTGCGGCCCTGCGCCATCAGCCGGTCGAAATGGCCGATGATCGGCAAAGGAATCGTGTCGCGGAGCAGTTTGATTTTGGCTTCACGCTCCGCCGTTGCGGGTGCGGTCTGCAGTTGCAGTTCTTGCAGGGCATACAGATTCTCCACAATCGTTCGCATATCAGGAGCCAAGGTGCAAAGAGCGTGCCGGATGCTTCGCGATATTGCTTAGTCACTGCCATGCACCGGATTGAAATAATTCGCCTGCAGTGTCGTTCGAATCCGGACGGACGCCCGCAAGGCGTTTGTGCACTCCTTGCGCGTTTGCAGAGCCGCTTGTGCAAAAAAATCCGGGCTCCTGCATTGCCCGTGGATGATCGCTCATCCGGCAAGGCAGACAGCCCGGATCGCAACAGTCAGGAGACAAATACTCCTGGCTCAAGCGAGGTTCGCTCCCGATTTCCTGACGGTGCGCACTTTCTTGGGTTTGCCCGCCCACGGCGTGGCCGGTGCAGGCGCCGCCGTTGGCGCGGGCGTGATGCTGGGAGCGACACGTACCGGAGCCGTCGCGGGCGCCGCCACTGGAGCGCTCACGGCCGATTCAGAGGCGACTGGAGTGAGATTTGTAGAGTCCATAGGTTTCGAATAGTTCAATTCATGCGCCGAGGCCGTTTTGGCACCGGCAGGAGCCTACCTGCATGAGCCATGCCCGCATGTCCTGACGCACTCTAACCGGCTAGGACCAAGTCGCTTCCACCAACCCGGTCATCTGCTCATCGGCGCGCGCTTTCAGGTCGGCAGCCGATATTGAGCAAATTGTGCACGTGAGCGCGCGCTGTCGTGCAATCCGTGTGTCATGGTCTCCCGCCGCTCGTGTTCATGATCTTCTTTCCCGGGTGCAGCACGAAGCGCCATGGCTTTTTCGCCCAGAGCGGCCCGGCATTCTCGACGCCAATGCGCGGTGTGACTTTGATTGCGCCGCGCGGCAATCGCACGCCTCGATCCTCGATCCACAGGCCGCTTTTGAACGCGCATGCGGTACCGTTGAGCCGTCGATCGATTTCGAGCGCCTGTGTGAGGCGACCTGGTCCGCTGGCTCCCTCGACCCCGCGAATGAGCACCGCGGCAGGACGAGCCTTCGGTCCCGTCACAAGATTGAGCATTTCATGCACGCCGTAACAAAGATAGACGTACCAGACCCCGCCCGGCTCGTACATGACCGCATTGCGGGCCGTGGGTCCGTTCCGGGCATGGCACGCCTGATCGCGCTCACCGTCGTAGGCCTCCACCTCGGTGATCATCCGCGCCACGCTGCCGTGCGCCGTGGACCGGATCAAAAATTTCCCGAGCAGACTTCGCGCAATGGCAACCGTTTTTTTCGATCGGAACGCTTTCGCTTTAACAAGGCGCCTCATGCCGTCTAGAGTCTCTGCAGCATTTCACCTTGAACGCAATCCCCACCCGCCCGCACAGCTCGGCACTCCGCCAGGCATTGATGTTTTGCATCATTGATGGCGTCGCCTCCTCGCCGCTGTGCTACCTGTGGCTGCCGGGAAACTTCATTATTGCTGCGCTTCTCACCGAGAACTTTCACCTTTCGGAGGCCGCCTACGGCGTGATTGTCGCACTCCCGTTTCTCGCCAATTTCCTCCAGATTTTTCTCACGCCGCCGCTGGCGCATTATTTCACCGCAAAGAGCGTCACGCTCGTGACTGCCTGGGCAAACGCGGCGGGCTGGCTGGCCATGGCCGTGGCGCTTTCATTCCTTCCGCGCGAAGACCCGGCGGTCAGCACGCCGGTTTTCTTCTGGTTCTTTCTTGGGTTCAGCCTGCTGGCCTCGGTCAACAGCGTGACATGGAACGCCTGGACCCAGGACTGGTCGCCTGAGCGGCTGCGCGGAAAATACTTTG